>MDSV01177525.1_pt1 | contig 28487 bp, 26 predicted proteins | sample 810851 | NCBI WGS metagenome assembly MDSV01 (sample SAMN05326640, study PRJNA326480) | marine metagenome | isolation source: seawater | place: Atlantic Ocean: North East | collected 2012 | reverse complement strand
TTTAATTTTCTATTATATTATACAAAAAAAATGAAGTTTTATCTCACATAAATTTAGTGTATAATCCTGGCTTAAATAGACTATGAAATCAATAAATAATTTACATGTAATGCCTTTTCTAATGATGTTAATTACGTCATATGTGTCTGCAGATGATTTTTTAGCTGGTAAATCTAAAGCAGAAACATGCTTAGGTTGTCATGCAATTCCAGGATATAATAATGTTTATCCGACCTACAAAGTCCCCAAATTAGCCGGACAACATGCTGAGTACATAATTTCTGCACTAAAATCTTACCAAAATAAAGATAGAAAGCATGAAACTATGCATGCAAATGCTATTGGGTTATCTGATCAGGATATCAAAGATATCGCTAATTACTTTGAGTCAGTAAAATGAGAAGTGCATTAAAAATAACATTCTTTATACTAGTACCCTTAATATCAAATATGGCGGTAGCTGATTATAAGGCTGGTGAAGAAAAGTCGCAAGTATGTGCTGGTTGTCATGGGGTTAATGGTGACTCAGAAATTGCGATGTACCCTAAGTTGGCGGGTCAATATAAGGATTATTTAAGTAATGCATTACATGCCTATAGATCTGGCTCTAGAAAGAATGCAATAATGAGTGGTTTCGCAGCAGGCTTGTCAAATCAAGATATAGAAGATTTGTCAGATTATTATTCTCAACAAGACGGTTTAAAAGTATTGCCAGCTCAATAACTAATTTTTTTATTTTCAATATATTGATATAGAGCGGGTATTAAATATAATGTTATCAAAGATGATAAAGCAATCCCGCCAAGAACTACAATAGACATTGCATATCTACTCTCTGCTCCTGCTCCACTACTCAATACTAATGGTATAGCTCCTAGCAAAGTAGATATAGTAGTCATTAAAACTGGTCTTAGTCTGATCATTGAAGATTCAAAAATAGCTTCTTCAATTGACTTTCCTTCGTTTCTTAATTGATTTGCAAACTCGACCACTAGTATTCCATTTTTAGCAATTAACCCAATTAACATTAAAAAACCAATTTGACTATATACATTTATGGTCGCGCCTGTTAAAAATAGAGTGTAAAGACCAGCTGTTAACGCAATTGGGACTGTCAAAATTATTGTTAATGGATTTCTAAAACTTTCAAACTGTGCTGCAAGGACTAAATACACAACTAATATTGCAAACAATATGGTTATTCCTAAGCTATTACCTGACTCGAAGTATTCTTTTGAACTACCACTAAATGATATTTTAGCATTAGCAGGTAAAGAATTATCACTAAGTGTAATTAAATCATTTAACGCATCACCCAATGGATAGCCTGGAGCTAATGAAGCAGAAAAAATAGTAGAAGGCATGCGGTTAATTCTTTGGAGGCTTTGGCTTGTCGATGTTTCTTTATAAATAACTAAGTTTGATAATGGAATCAAGTATGATGCATCTGATTTTATAAATATATTATCTAAATTATTAGGATTAATACGATAAGACTCATCAGCTTGTAGTATTACATTATAAGTTAAACCATCTTTTGAAAAAGTTGTTACTTTATTAGATGCCAGTAATGTTTCAACGGTCCGAGTTATTGATTCTGCAGAAACACCAAGCTCATATGCTTTATCTCTATTAATTTGTAAATTAAGTCTAGGATTAGTAATTTTATAATCAATAGTGGAATTCCTCAATTTTAACTTAGATGACTTGCTGACTAAAATATTTCCCCATTCATTGATTTCATCATAATTATTCCCACTAACTACTAATTGGACTGGAGGTTTAAATCTACTCCCGCCTAGACTGGGTGGGTTAATAGCAAAGATTCTAGCTCCAGGTATATCTAATAATTTAGGGAATATTTCACGAACAATAAGCTTTTGATGTCTTCGTATATCCCAGTCTGTGAGCGTTGCAAAAATAAAAGCAGAATTAACTTTCCCTGGTTTCCCTGAAAAGCCTGGTGCAACAATCGAAAAAACAGTATCTATTTCATTAGACTTAATGTAGGGATTTAAGGTAGATTCAACTTGTCTGACTATAGAATCTGTATAGCTCAAACTAGAGCCTTCAGGGCCACTAACAGAAATAATAAATATTCCTCTATCTTCAGTCGGAGCGAGTTCTTTCTGTACAACCTGAAATAATAATATAGCAATAAGTATTATAAATAATGAAAAATAATAAACTTTTTTTGGATTTTTTTGTGAAGTGGTTAAAGATTCTCTATAAAAATTTCTAAATCTAGTTACTAATTTAGGTTCTATCATATTTTCACTATTAACCTTAATTAATTTAGAACATAGCATAGGAGTTAAAGTCAGGGCTACTATACTTGAGAAAATTACTGCAAAAGATAGTACAACTCCAAATTCTATAAATAGTCTCCCTGTTTTACCATCCATAAATGATAATGGCAAGAAGACACTTACAAGAACTAGAGTTGTTGCTATAACAACAAAAGTAATTTGTTTGGCTCCAGCTATTGACGCCTCGAAGGACTTCTCTCCATTTTCAATTCGTCTTTTAATATTTTCTAGGACAACTATTGAATCGTCAACTATCAATCCAATTGCAAGAACAAGCGCTAAGAATGTCAAAACATTTAAAGAGTACCCCAATACATAGATTACATAAAATGTAGAGATTAATGACACAGGTATAGTTATGGCGGGTATAAAGGTAGCAGATGAAGATCCAAGGAAATAATAAATTACACCAATAACCATGAGCATAGAAACTAATAGTGCAAATCTAACTTCTGAAATAGACTGTTTAACAAATATTGATTGATCATAGCCAACAGACATCTCTATGTTTTCAGGCAAAGATGGCCTGATCAATTCTAGTTCTTTTTTTACAGCTGACGCGACCTTTAAAACATTTGATTTTGTTTGCCTTACAACTCCTAGCCCAATAGCATTTTTATTGTTTGCTCTTAAGAAACCACGATCGCTCTCTGGTCCAATTTTAATTTCAGCAATATCTGCTAATCTAATTTTTTTATTATCATATTTTTTAACAACTATATCGTTAAACATCTCAACATCAGATAGCTTTGACTTTACCTGGATACCAATTTCCCTTTCTTTCGAGTCTAATCTCCCTGCTGGCTTTTCAATATTCTCCTTGTTAATTGAGCTCAAGACATCTTCAACTGTAATTTTTCTAGAGGACATTTGATCGGGATCTAGCCAAATTCTAATCGCATATTTTCTCTCACCACCAACAGTAATTGATGCCACACCAGGAAGGATTGATAGCCTATCAATTATGTTTCTATCTAAATAATCATTCAATTCTATACTATCTAGTTGTTCGCTCGTAAAACCTATCCATAATATGGCCCTAGCATCTGTATCCGATTTTGCCACTCTTGGTTTATCCGCATCTTTAGGCAATAAAGGTGAAGCTCTAGCTACTTTCTCCCTAACATCATTAGCAGCAGACTCCATGTCTCTTGAGAGGGTGAATTCAATTCTTATGCTGGATAATTCATCTCGACTCTCAGATTTAATTTCTTTAATATTAGATATACCAGCAAGAGAATCTTCTAAAATCTGGGTAATATCTCTCTCTACTATTTCAGCAGATGCACCTCTATATATAGTACTGACAGTGACAACAGGTTTATCAATATCTGGATATTCCCGTATAGTAAGCTTGTCATAAGAAACCAAACCTATTAATACTAAAAATAAGCTAATTACTGTAGCAAGAACTGGTCTTCTAACTGTTATTTCGGATATATGCATGTGCTACTCTAATACTTTAATTTTAGATCCATTTTTAAGCTTTTCTTGGCCCATATAAATAACTTTATCAGAACGCTTAAGACCAGATTCAATTTCTATATATGCGTTATCTCTAATTCCAATATTGACTAATTGTAACTTAGCTTGATCATTTTCAATTATATAAACAAAATGTTTTTTATCTATGCTTAATAAAGCCTCTTCAGGAATTAGCATTGAATCTATTTTTTCTTCAAGACTGATATCCACCTTCATAAGCAGGCCTGGCTTTAAAAGTAAATTATTATTATCAATTAGAGCATAAGCACTGATAGTTCTTGTTTCAGTATTTATACGAGTATCGATATAATTAATTATTCCTGTATATGAAGTATTAGCGAGACTGTCTGACACTGCTTTAAATTTAAGTTTTGTAGATAAATATGGCAGAAGTCTTTCAGGCAAATCTAAAGGCAATTTCATAGAAGCATAGTCATCCAATGAAGCAAGCAACTCTCCCTTGACTACTGAATCTCCTAATTTCTTTTTACTCAGTCCGATGACACCATCAAATGGCGCATATATATTTGTTAGTCCAATTTTATCAGAAGAAATAATAGAAAAGAGTAATTCACCCTTATCAACAGTTTTACCTTCATTTGAATGAATATAATCAACCAGTCCATTTACTTTAGTTGTGATATTGATCGATTCATGGGACTCTATTACGGATAAAGCTCTATAATTATATTGAGCGATATCTATTTTAACAGGCACTGCTTTAACTGATATTATCTGCGTACGATTCATAAATTTAGAAAACCCAAGATACTTCATATATAGAGTAATTCCACCATATAAAAGCCCTAAGATAAAAATGGCTAAAAATATATTGAAAGGTCCAAAAGATTTTATGTAGTTAATAAACTTACTTAACATGCTTTATTCTATCCATATTAGCGAAGCAATTCTACCAGTATTATTTTCACGTCTATAAGAGTAATAAAGATTTGAGTTTTGAAATGTACACATATCATCAGAAAATATTTTTTTAACGCCAATTTTTTTTAGAATTGATTTAGCGCCGATTTTTAAATCAAGGTTCCAATGTTCTTCATCTAACTGATGAAACATTTTGGGTGTTATTTTAGAAAGTTTTTTATAAACATCCTCTCGAACCACATAATTAACAGAACTAATAGAGGGTCCTATCCAACATATAATATCATTTGGAGATTTAGAAAATCTATTAATAAATTTTTTAATGATCCCATTATTTAGTCCACGCCAGCCTACATGTATAACGCCGACTTTTGAGCCTAATTTATCACAAACCAAAATAGGTAAGCAGTCCGCAGAAAGAACAGCGCAAGCAAGGCCTTTTGTTTGAGTGTATGATGCATCGCAAACTATGCCATCAACTGAATTAGCCACTTTTTTTATATATGAGCTATGTATTTGTTTCATCCAGCATGGTTCAAGCTCGAGATTCAGTAGCTCTTTAAGTTCTTTACGATTCTTTTTAACATTAGCTTGCCCATCGCCAACATCAAAACTTAGATTGGAATGCTTGAAATGTCCCTTGCTAAAGCCTCCTATTCTTGTTGTATGAATAGCTTTTATATTATCCGGACATTCCCAATTAACTTTTTTAATTTGTATTGGCATAGCTATTAGTATCTATTAATGATTCAATTTCTTGGAATTTATCTGGTGGTTGTCTCTCAATGGAAAATTCCTCGTTAGAAGTAGGATGTTTAAATTGTAGAAACATTGCATGTAATGTATGTCCTTTATATAAGTGTAAGATTTCTTTCAATTTGGAATCACGATTAAAAATTGAATTTTTAAATCCATATAGTTTATCACCTATGACCGGGTGTCCAACATATGAAAGATGAACTCGTATCTGATGAGTTCGCCCAGTAATAAGTTCGACCTCCAAACTAGAGGTATTTTCATATCTTTTGACAACTTTAATTTTTGAAATTGATTCTTTGCCATTATCTGTTACTGCCATTTTTTTTCTATTGACTCTATGTCTACCAATCTTTTCGTCAATTGTATTAATATTTTTTATAACTCCAGAAACTAATACTTTATATTTTTTAATCATTTTTCTAGATTGAATTTGTTTAGAAAGATTATTATGTGACTTTAAATTTCTAGATATTATCAATAATCCGGATGTTTGTTTATCTAATCTATGTATGATACCAGCTCTAGGTATATTTCTAAGTTCTGGATATTTAAATAATAATGCATTTTGAAGCGTTCCGGTATAATTCCCAGCAGCCGTATGTGTAACCATTCCCGGAGCTTTATTAAGTATTAGAAGATCTTTATCTTCATATACTACATCAATAGTAAGATCCTCTGCGATTATGTCTACCTCTTCTAAAGGATGTACTTCTACTTCTATAGTGGATTTAGATATAATTTTATCATTTGGCGAACATGTCTTTCCGTTAATAAATACCTTCTCATCTTTCATCCAGTTTTTTATTCTGGATCTTGAATATTCAGGTAATTGCAATGCTATTAACTGATCTAGTCGCATTCCTTTTACAGGTTCTATATCAAATTTGTAAAAAGTCACATTTTTCATGGTGTTTTCTCACATAACTAATCTATAATAGCAAAATGAAAGCAAAATTACTCCTGATAAACCTTATGATTATGGCTTTATTAACTAGCTGTAGTTACTTTTCTGATATCCTTAAAGAGCCAGATCCAACACTGGGTATGTCTGCAGCATCACTCTATGGCCAAGGAAAAGAATTTCTTGATGCCGAAGATTATCCAAACGCAATAAAATATTTTGATATTTTAGAAGCAAGATATCCATTTGGGGTATATTCCACACAAGCTATGCTGGATATTGCATATGCAGCTTATCAATCAAATTTGAGAGATGAATCAGTAATTAACTCTGACAGATTTATTAGATTATATCCCAATCATCCAAATGTTGCATACGCATACTATTTACGAGCATTAGCCAATTTTGATAAAGATTCAAATTATTTTACAAAGCTATTTGCATCGGATCCTTCCAAGTATGATGTGACTAAACTAAAGAAGTCATTTGATGATTTTACTATTGTCGCAAATAAGTTTCCAAAAAGTAAGTATGCAAAAGATTCAATAAATAGATTAATATATTTAAAAAATATGATGGCTAAAAATGAACTATATATAGCTAAATACTATAGTAAAAGATATGCACATGTTGCAGTAGTAGAAAGAATTAAATATATGATAAAAAACTACAGTGGAACTCCAAGTACTGAAGAAGCGTTGTTATTGTTAATAGATAGTTATAATAAGATGAGAATGTATGATTTAGCATATGATACGGCTAGAGTCTTTCAAAAAAATTATCCAGATTATCAAATGAGTTATGTAGAAAGAAATGTAGTTCTGAACAAAAAAATTAAGCAAATAAAAAAGCTTCAGCAAAGTGAATCAAATAATAATAAAAATAGTTGGTATGACTACTTAAATATATTCAATTATTTCTAATCCTTGTCTTTAATAAAACAAACCGGGATTGGCTCCATCTTATGTAAGTTGTTCTTTCTAATATTTTCATATCTTTGCCTATTGACACTCATATGATTTTCCATTGCTTCTTCAATTTCTTCATATGATAGCCCAAGCTGTTCTTCATCTGTTCGATCATCTTCCCACAACCCATCTGTTGGAGCTGCACTAAGAATTGGTTCTATAATTTTCAATTCTTGAGCTAAGACTTTAACTTGAGATTTACTCAAATCTGCAATTGGAGATATATCAACACCGCCATCTCCGTATTTAGTATAAAAACCTACACCAAAATCCTCAACTTTGTTTCCTGTGCCAACGACTATTCCTGAGAATTGGGAAGCAAATTGATAAAGCAGCATCATTCTCATGCGTGATTTAGAATTTGCAAAACCTAGATCATTATTCAAATCATATGTTAAACATTTACTTTTATAACTATCAAAAATATCCGTCAAATTAACCTCAAATACATTTATATTTTGATGCTTTGATTTTAATGCCTCACAATGTAATCTGCTGAGGCTAATATCTTTTGAATTAATAGGTATTTTCACTAAGATTGTATTTAACCCAGTCATAGCACATAATGTGCTAGTTAGCGCTGAATCAATGCCTCCAGAAACACCAACCACAAGACTATTGATGCCTGATGACCTGTTATCAACATAATCTTTAATCCAAGTAACTATATATGATATAACTTTCTTATTGTTCATTATAAAAACCAATTTCAGATAAAATAGTTGTTAGGTCATATTTCAACCTAGAATGTATATTATAGTCTATAATGTTATAATGATACCATTCAAAATTAAAATATGCGTATAATAATAATACTTTTACTGATCTTTTTAGTATATTTAATAGTCAAATCACTATTTAAAAAAAGAGTGGGGATAAAGACAAAAATTAAGAAGGATATTGAATATTGTAAATTTTGTAAGTCTTATGTAACTGCTGAAGAGTATTGTTTGAAAAGGAATATTGATTATAAAGATTGTAATAACTATAAGTGAGATGATAGATGAATAGATTCCCATTACTTTTAACATTATCAATAATAATGACTTTAGGTATACTCTTAACTATATTTCTACGATAGCGCTATGCAACTAATTATAATATCTGGGCAGATAGGATCAGGTAAAACGACAATAAGCAAACTGTTTCGTAATAAAGGCTATAAGCATATTGATTCTGATATACTTGCTAAATCCTTAATAAAAAAAAATAAGGTTCTCCAAGAAAGAATTAAAGAAGCCTTTAACGACTTAGTTAATACATCGCAAATATCTATATCTATGATAAAAAATATATTATGCAAATCTAAGGAAAACAAAGATATTATCAATAGTATTGTACATCCAATATTTTATAATACTCTTAATAATATGTTAAAAGATTATAAGAATGACAATATAGTGATCGAAGTTCCTTTGATAGAAACCCTTGCAAATATTAAATATAATTTTACTACCATAGTATTAGATACAAATCTCAGTAATAGAACTAAAAGATATTTAAAAAAGGGAAATAGTGAGTTATATTTTTTTAAAAAGATTGATAGTTATCAGAAAAGTAGGGAATTTTATATAAATAATGCTGATCATATAATATCTAATAATGATACTATGGAACAACTAGAAGAACGATTTAATGATCTTTGCAGTATACTGAAAAATGAATAATTTATCTGATAATCAGGTTTCTGTTTACGAGGAACCTGTTCAAGAAAAAATAAGAAAGTTTATTAAAATAGAATTCTTATTTAATAAACTCTTCTATTTTAAAGATAAAGAAAATAAAAATGACAATTATATTGCATTGCTTGCATTATGTGAGATTTATGAAATTCTCTCTAGGAGTGATATAAAATCTGAGCTCATTAGGGAGATTGAAAATCAAAATAACTACTTTAAAAAAATAAAAGAAATTCCCGAGGCTAATTCTGAAAAACTTAGTTCTGTCTTAGAAAAACAAAATGTGTTGCTACAATTAATTCATAATGTTGAATCTAATTATCTTGAGTATCTAGAAGCTGATGTATTATTTAAAACTATACTAAAAAATAGCATAAATCCATTACAACCAACATCTGTTGAATTTTGGCTCTCTCGTGACATAATTTTGCGAGAAACTCAGATTAATTTATGGACTGAACCCTTATTATTTATCAAGAAATCAGTAGACTTTATATTAGAGGTAATAAGAAAGTCAGGAAGATTCGAAGATAAGCTTGCGGAAAAAGGATTTTTCATAGAAAAATTGGATCCCAAAAAAAATATTTTACTCATAAGAGTCACCCTGACATCTGATTTATATTATTATCCTCAAATAAGCGTAGGTAAGCAAAGGTTGAATATAATGTTCATGAGTAAAGATGATAAAAACAATTTAGTATCACATAAAGAAGATGTGGCTTTTATATTAACTACCTGTACTCTATAGATACATATTGAGCTCTAAAAATATCGAATTCCAGATATTCCATAGCCGCCATATTTTATAGATGAACACATATCAGCCTCATTGTCTTTCAGACCACCAAGTGCAAAAACAGGCATATGAGCTATATTCACAAGTTTTTTAAAACTTTCCCATCCAAGTATTTCGTTAGAATGGTTTTTACTTAAAACTGGTGAGAGAAATATAAAATCTAAGTTAAGCTTATTCGCTATCTGAATTTCATGAATATTATGACAAGATGCAGAAATAGTATTTAAGTGATTATGTCTTATAAATAATTTATCTTTTGTGAGATGATTTAGTATTTTTGAATTATAATGTATACCATTAAATGCTCTTAATTGTTCATGTGAAAAGGTAGAATCGAGTTCCGGGATATCTATTATTAGATTATTACTATGTAATTTTTTTAAATTTTTAACTTCATCATTATATTTCATTAATAGATTGATATAATGATTACTAGTTGAACTAGTATTCCTTAATCGAATAGTTTTATTATTACGATACATTTTTCGAGCAACATTATTATCGATAGTTTTTTCGTCATGAATATTTATGATAGATATTTTTCTATCAAGTTTCAGTAAACGAATAATTCTATATGTTGATTCTAAATATTTTTCATCGTCATATAATGGATCTAAATATTTTAACTCTTTGTTTTCTTTTGAGATAATTGAACTGTTATCACTAATATTGATACTAAAAATATGTAATCTAACTTTTAGATTGTCATAGTGATGTATGAAGTTTGGATGTTCCTTAATAGATATGATTTGTGATTTCTCTACACCAATTTCTTCATATAGCTCTCTTATCAATGCATCCTTTGGCGTTTCACCATCTTCGATTTTACCACCAGGTAGTTCATACATGTCCTTATATGGTGATTTATTTCTTTTAAGAAAAATTAGCTTGTTCTTCTTTGAGTTAATAAACTGCTGATTATAAATTAGGCCGATAGAGCAATCTAAATATTCGTCCATGACTATGTGGTATAAGCTGAATTGATATGTACATACTTCTCAGTCAAGTCTGATGTTATTATACTATGTGATGCCCTGCCATTATTAAGATATAAATCTATAATTATTTCTTTTTGTTTCATGCTGATATTAAGTTTTTTGAGATTACAGTTCTTTGCAGGTATACCTTTTTCAAAAATTAACATTTTATTAATTTTTAATATTACTTTCTTAGGATTATAATCAATAGTATCAAGTGAACCTAATTTTGCTATAATTCTTCCCCAGTTTGGATCAGCTCCATACATTGCTGTCTTAAATAAATTAGAATTAGCCAATGCGTAACATATTTTTTTTGCATCAGTCTGTTTTTTAACTTGATGTAAATTTAAAGTAATAATTTTTGATGCACCTTCACCATCTTTGATTATCATTCTGGCTAGAGATTGACAAAATTGTATTAACTCATCTTCTAATTTAGACAATAACTGTGGATGAGCATTTAAATCAAGATCACTATGTTTGCCAGTAGCAACAATAGCTACACTATCATTTGTAGACATATCTCCATCTACAGATATACAGTTAAATGAATTATCAACGGCTTTTTTTAGTATCCTTAACAATGTAGTCTTATTTAGGTGTATATCTAAAGATATAAAAGATAACATTGTTGCCATATTTGGTTCAATCATGCCGGCGCCTTTGCATATCCCTTTGATTAATATCTTTTTCTTACCGAGCATAATAGTTTTTTGCAAATATTTATTAAAAGCATCTGTAGTCATAATTGACTTTGAAGCAGAGGACCATGACGAATTGAATTTGAAAGAATGATTAATAAGTTTTTTTGATATAATTTTCATTGGAAGTTGTCTCCCAATGATACCTGTAGAAAATATTAAGATTTCTTCTTTTTTACAGCTAAACTTTTTTGCAAGCATCATGGTGCATTTTATTGCATTTTTCATTCCAGTTTCACCTGTACATGCATTAGCATTGCCAGAATTAAAAAAGAGATATTTAGGTTTATATTTAGAAATATTTTTTTTATTTAAAATAACTGACGCAGCCGCATATTTGTTCTTAGTTGAGACCAAGGCTGTTGTTGCACTCTCAGGAATATTTATGCATACAGCATCATTTTTATTATTTTTGATGCCTATATTCAAACTTTCAATTTTTACCTTACTACTCATAATCTACCACAACATTGTTTGAATTTTTTATCAGTTACTGGACATTTTTTATTTCTGGGGACATTAGCATGAGTATTATTCAATAAACATCTAGGGTCATCCGATTTCTTTATTGTTTTATCCGTAGGATTATTCTCTTTTTTGACAATATCAGATATTTCTGGATTGTTAATCTTTATCCTACATAATATCTTAATAATTTCAAAATTATTTATAGCTAGCATTTCTTCAAACATCTCAAAAGACTCTCTTTTATATTCATTTTTAGGATTTTTTTGTGCATAACTTCTTAAACCTATTCCTTGTCTCAAATAATCCATCGAGCTAAGATGATTCCTCCAGTCCTCATCAATGACACTAAGAAATATATTTCTCATTAGTTCATTCTTATCTTTATCGTTTAAAATGCTCAAACTGGACTGTATATGATCATCAAGATTTTTTTTAATATATTGATGGATTTCTTTTTTCCCATCAATACTGTTTGTTGTGATTGCTTTATTACAATCTATTTCTACTAAAAAATCTTTTTTAATACCCTGATCAATATTTTTTAAGTCCCATTGTACAGAAGGTTGATCTATGGGGATATAGTTTATGATTAGATCATCGCATGTAAAATTTAAAATATTCCCATATATCAAATCTAAATTGTCAGATTGCAATATATCACTGCGTTGATTATAAATAACCTTTCTTTGTTCATTGGCAATATCATCATATTCAAGAAGAGTTTTTCTTATATCAAAGTTATATGATTCAACTCTTTTTTGTGCATTTTCAATAGATTTAGAAACCCATTTATGTTCTATTGCCTCACCTTCCTCCATTCCAAGTTTTTTCATTATCTCAGTAACTTTATCTGATGCAAATATCCTCATTAGATTATCTTCTAACGATAAATAAAATCTAGATTCACCTGGATCACCTTGTCTGCCCGATCTACCTCTTAATTGGTTATCTACTCTTCTGGATTCATGTCTTTCTGTTCCTATGATGTATAATCCCCCAAGATCTTTGACATCATCAGGATTGTCCATGCTAATTTGCAAAGAACTGGTATTATCCGTCATATCAAGTCTCTTGCCACCCAAGACAATATCAGTTCCTCTACCTGCCATATTAGTAGCAATTGTAACCGACCCAAGCTTACCTGCTTGAGCTATAATCTCCGCTTCTTTTTGATGTTGTTTTGCATTCAAAACCGAGTGTTTAATGTTAGATTTTTTTAAAAGTTTGGATAAATATTCTGAAGATTCGATAGATGTTGTGCCGATAAGTATTGGCTGTCTAGTAGAATGTATTCTCTGAACATCGTTAACAATTGAATTAAATTTCTCGCCCGTAGTAAGATAAACTAAATCTACATGATCTTTTCTAATCATTTTCTTATGCGGAGGTATGACCACAACCTCTAAATTATATATTTGTTGGAATTCAGTTGCTTCAGTATCAGCCGTTCCAGTCATCCCTGATAATTTATTAAACAATCTAAAATAGTTTTGGAAAGTTATAGATGCATAAGTTTGATTCTCATTTTGAATCTTTACATTTTCTTTAGCTTCAATGGACTGATGTAGTCCTTCAGACCATCTTCTTCCAGGCATCTTTCTGCCAGAGAACTCATCAATAATCACAATATCATTATTTTCAACAACATAATCAATATCTTTGTTGTACAAGAGATTGGCTTTCAGACTTGCATCAATCAAATGTAGTAATTGAATATTTTTTGGTTCATACAAGCTTTCATTCTCTGACAAAAGCTTATTATTTACTAGAATATTCTCAACTTCAGCATGCCCGTTTTCAGTTAATGACACAGATTTTTGCTTCTCATCAATAGAATATATTTCTTTGTCTTTATTATTAGAAATAAGTGATTGAGTTGTTTTATTTATTTTAAGATATAAACTGCTTGATTCAGTAGCCGAGCCAGAGATAACAAGTGGTGTCCTTGCTTCGTCAATTAATACAGAATCAACCTCATCTATTATCGCATAGTTTAATTTGGCCTGTGTTTTTTGATCATTGTCATAGATCATATTATCTCTAAGATAATCAAAACCAAATTCATTGTTGGTTCCATATATTATATTACTCTTATAGATATTTTTTCTTTCTTCTGGGGTTAAAAAACTAGTAATCGTTCCAACAGATAGCCCAAGAAATTTAAATATTTGACCCATCCACTCGGCATCTCTCTGAGCTAGATAATCATTTACTGTGACAATATATATAGGCTCCAGAGTAAGGGAATTTAAATATGCAGGCAAAGTTGAAACCAGAGTCTTGCCCTCCCCAGTTTTCATTTCAGCTATTTTACCATGATGTAAAGCAATGCCACCCAATAGCTGTTCATCAAAATGTCTTAATCCCAGCGTTCTAACTGAAGCTTCACGTGTAACAGCAAATGCTTCTGGTAATATGGTCAATAAATCATTAGATTCCTTAAACTTCGCTCTCAATAATTCAGTTTCTTTAATAAAATCAGGTTCGGTAAATCTCTGATATTTACTTTCAAGTGAGTTTGTTTTGTCAACAAGTATCTGGTACTCTTTAAGCACTCTGCTATTTCTAGTTCCAAATATATTTTTAATTAAATTGGGTATCATTATTATTCATAAAAGTTGCATAAAATAAGCTTAGTATCGTACAATAAGTATAATAGCTCATGAAGAAAATATCATCATTTATACCTGTGCATGTTATCAATAAGAATGACTTAATCAAAGAGATAAGTTCTTATATTTATGAAGTTTTTCCAGAAGATATTACTAGCATGATAGATGTTAGTACTATAAAAGATAATATTTTAATAATTAGCTGTAAAAATAGTTCTATAGCTACGTTAATGAGATTTGAAAAACAAAAATACTTAGATCTATTAGACGGCAATAAAGTTTGTAAAATTTTAGATATTAAGATTACGTTGAGCGATTAAGAGTTAATATTGACTGGCTCTGGGGTGCTATAAAAGATTGGAGCTTTATTGTTATCCTCAATGGTTACTTCTTCCCAGGCATCTTGATTATTGACTAGCTCTCTTAATAATAAATTATTTAGGTGATGACCAGACTTATAAGCTGAAAAAGAGCCTATCAATCCATGTCCAAGCAAATATAAATCCCCAATTGCATCTAAGATCTTATGTTTAACAAATTCGTCTTGGAATCTAACACCCTCTTCATTGATAACCTTATAATCATCTATTACAATTGCATTATCTACGCTTCCACCTAAAGCAAGATTATTTCTACGCAAGAGTTCGATATCTTTTGCAAAACCAAAAGTTCTCGCACGGCTAACTTGACTTAGGTATGAGACAGAAGAGAAATCTATCTCAGATGATTGTGAGGATTCACTAAAGGCTGGATGATTAAAGTCTATTGTAAATGCTACCTTAAATCCTTCGAAAGGTTCTATCTTAGCCCATTTTTCATCTTGTTTGACTTCTATTGTCTTTTTAATTTTTATAAATTTTTTTGTATCGTTTTGTTCTTGTATGCCTGCAGACTGAATCATGAATACAAATGGTCTTGCGCTTCCATCCATAATAGGAACCTCAGGACCATCTAGCTCTATCCTTGCATTATCAATCCCTAGACCAGCGAGTGCTGATAACAAATGTTCGACAGTGGAAATTTTTACATGACTATTTGAAAGAGTTGTTGAAAGCCTTGTGTCGAATACATTCTCTAATGATGCTTTAATTGCCTCGGCTTTGATATCTGTCCTTAAAAAAGAAATTCCAGAATTGATTGGAGCTGGTTTAAGAGTTAGACTAATTTTCTTACCAGTATGAAGTCCTACTCCTGAAGCTTTAATTTTACTCGATAATGTTCTTTGTTTTAGCATTTCTTATTTTGATAATATACTGGTAATTTTAAATGAATATCACGTAAATTCAAGCCTTTGCATAGTTTATTTAGTCGGAATAATATAAATATTCCTACTTATTAGACAAGTGAATATAATTAAAGTTCTCTCTGAAAATAAGTAGAAATTTTAGCCCAAAGATTTGAGATATAGGACAGAAATGGATTGTCAGTTTTTTGTCTATGAGGCATCTCCTTGAGTTGCTCTTCTCTATAAAGTAATAGTCCGACCGCAGTAGAATATCTAGTAAGACCATTCAAATTAGTTATACCAGGTATTGCCTTAGGGCTTCCAATTCTTGCAGGCATTGAAAACTTGGCTTCAGCATAATCATCAAGTCCAATAATTTTTGATCCGCCGCCAGTAAAAACAATACCAGCTCTAATTTTTGAAGCCCAACCACTAGAACTTATTTGTTCTTGTATTTGTTTAAATATTTCATCTATACGACAAGTAATTATATGAGTTAATATTGGTTTACCAATTTCAGAATCCGGTTTATCAGATACTGATGGTACAGGGATTTTCATCTCTGAGTCTGTTGCTTCATTGATAAGACTGCCATACTTCTTTTTAATTTCTTCTGATGCATCTAATGAAGTACAGAGACCTATTCTTATATCATTTGTCACATTTTGCCCTGCTACAGGTACAACAGCTGTATGTTTAATATCACCATCAGTGAAGATTGCAATATCTGTTGTTCCGCCACCTATATCAACGAGGCAAACTCCTAATGCTTTTTCCTCTTCAGTTAAAACTGAATAGCTAGATGCAACTGGCTGAAGAACAAACTCGTCGACATCTAGAAAACTATTTTCGATACATTTAGTTAAATTCTTTTTAGCAGTTGTGGAGCAAGTAATCACATGGACATTAACCTCTAATCTTTTACCTGCCATGCCGATAGGCTCCTTGATACCCATTTGTCCATCAATTGTAAAATATTGAGGAATCCTATGCAAAATTTCTTGATCTGGGGGAATACTGATATCACTTGCATTTAGTATTGCCTTGATTTTATCTTCTTCTGTGACTTCATCATTTAGGATATTAACCGCAGCATTGCCATTATAACTTTGTATGTGGTTACCAGCTATACCTGTTGTTACGGAAGAGAATTTACAATTTGTCATGGCCCTGGCTTGATCTTTAGCCTTTCTTATACTTTTGACAGTTGCATCTATTTCAGAAATGACTCCTTTATTCAGGCCCTGGCAGTTTTCTTGACCCACACCAACTATCCTTAATTGTCCCTCGTCGTCATAATCTGCCACTAGACATAAAACCTTGGTTGTACCAATATCTAAAGCAACTATAAACTCATCTTTACCTGAATTATTCGCCATGCTTTATAATATCATTATTTACTGTACAGCAAAACCTGTTGGGTATCTTAAATCAATATTCTTGACTTTCTCACCAGTATTATGAGAGCTTAGGAATTGATCATATACTGCTATAAATTCTTCAATTTTTGATTTATACATAGAAAATCTAACAGAAAATTTGTATTTAGATGTGTGAATAATCAGCATATCATCATCTTTATCAAGCCTTTTTATATCTATGTTTAGTTTACTAAATAACATTTGTAAATCATTATATAATTCATACATAAATTGGTAACTATCATGTTTGCTATTTATTACAAGTATTTCCTTTATATTTAATTTCATAGGCTTAAATAAAAAACCATCATCGTCAATATATTGTTTTCCATTCCATAGAAACAGTGGATAATGTTCGATAATCTTTATTGCTAAAATGCTAGGTGACTCTATGACAATCTGCGCATTTTTTATCCAAGGATCTTGTTCTATCTCAGCCTTGAGTTCCCTAAGATTTATTGAATATATCTCTGTTCCTATCAAACCTGATAATTTTTTATTTAATAGTGGCTGATTTAAGTAAATATAATTTCCTTCTGTCATTACTTCTCTAACAGGATTAGACCTAAAAAATATATCATAATTATAGATACTTATTACTAATAATAGGGCAATAAAAAATAGGAAGATTTTTTTCATTATTCAGTTTCTAGTATTAATAAGATTAACTCAAGGTAGGATAAATTATTTTTTTTTGCTGACATAGGAACAAGACTATGACTAGTCATTCCTGGTATAGTATTAACTTCTATCAAATGGATTTCTTTATCATTATCAATGAAGAAATCTACTCTACCCCAACCTTTACAACCTATAGACTCAAATGCTCTCGAACATACTGAGGTAATTTTTTTAAGTAAATCAGAATCAAATCTTGGGAAGGTAAAATTTGTATCTTCATCAATATATTTTGCTTGGTAGTCGTAGAACTCTCTTTTGGTTTCAATCTTTATAATTGGAAAGACAGTATTCCCGATTATAGGGGCAGTATATTCTGAACCAGAAATATAAGTTTCTAAAAAATATTTAGTTGAAGCATTATCTAAATAATCCTTCCAAAAAGGTTTAAGGTAGTTATTTAAATCATCAGGATTATTAAATATTTTTATGCCTACACTTGAACCTGAGCAATCAGGTTTTAAGATATACTTATCATATTTTTCAAAAAAACTATTTATTTTCTCATTAATTTCTTTATCAATAGATGAAGTATCATCTGTCAATTTTCTTTTATTATATATTGATATAGCTGTCAGCATCCACGATTCAAGTGCAATGTTTGAGAGATAATCAGGAGTGCTCAATCCACTTTCATGCCAAATATTTTTTGTCTTAGTTTTAGAGAAAGAAAGCTCCGAAGATTTTGCGTCTGAACCAACATATCTTACATCAATATGATCTAACCAAGATTGAATGACGCCATCTTCTCCACCTGCCCCATGTATAAGACTAAATATAATTTCTATTGAATATTTGTTAATAAATTTTTTTAGTTCTTCTTTATTATTATTTAAATCACATAAATAAACGCTGTAACCAGCATCCTTGAGAGTATTATATACTGATGAGCCGCTTTGTAGGGATATTTCCCTCTCATCAGACCACCCACCATATAAAACCCCGATCTTAGTATCTTTAGTAATCTTACTCATTAGAATCTAGTATATACAAATCTCTTTCTCAAGAGATATATTAAATTCTTTTTTAACTCTATTCTTTACATATCTAATTAGATTTTCTAAATCATTACAGGTGCCAGTTCCATCATTGATGAAATAATTACAGTGCTTAGTCGATATATAAACACCACCTATTCTTTTAGATTTAATATTTAATTTATCAATCAAAAGACTTGCGGAATAGCCTTTTGTTGGATTTCTAAAGATGCAACCAGATGAGTTCTGATTTATCGGCTGAGTTTTAATACGTTTTTCTGAATATGAATTAAGTAAATTTGCATCAAATTTAATTTTTTTGTTTATAATTAAGTTTGCCTGAACAAACATCATCACGTCTGATTTTTCTACTTTACGATACGAAGTAACAAAACGTTTTTTTGGCAAAGATAGTAGCATGCCTTTTTTATTAACAAATGTAACGGAATGAACATGGTTCCATATTTCCTGATTAAACGCTCCAGCATTCATCGCCAGAGCACCACCTATAGTCCCAGGTATGCCATGTAAAAATTCAAAACCTGGAATTAAGAGTTTATTACAATATTTTGCAAGTCTTGAGCACGATATACCTGCTGTGACATCTATGTACTTTTTATTTAATATATGCAACCCTTTTCGATCAAAGTGTTTAAAGGAAATAATATCATCGTTATAACCATTGTCTTTAAAAGCAATATTAGAACCTTTTCCTAGAACAAGAGTTTTAGGTTTTTTCACTACATCGACCAAGTCATTTATATCTGAAATATTCTCGGGAAAAAATATTTTTTTTGCTTTACCCCCTATTTTAATAGTGGTAAATTCCTTCAGTGATATATTTTTTGAAATTATCATATTATTATTTAAAATATTTTAACGAGTCTTCTAAGATGAACTTATTAGCATTTTCTGGAAAAATATTTTGTATATTTTTTGAGAGCATGTACATTCTCTTTTGATCATTAAGTAGAATGTTCACAATTGAAACAAAGTTTTCTATAAAATCTTCTTTTTCTTCCAAAAGAATTGTTGCAGAATTTATTGCCAAATGATTTGCATTGAGCAATTGATGATCATCAGTAGCATGAGGAAAAGGAATCAATAAGGAAGCTCTCCCGATTTTAGCTAATTCTGAAATTGTTGTTGAGCCAGCTCGACAAATGACTAAACTTGACCAATCAAATAAATCATTTATATTATCTGAGTATGGAAGTACTGATGCATTAATATTATATTTTGTATACTTTTCCTTTACATTTTTATCGTTATAAAAACCACTTATATGTTTTATTGAAATGTTATCTGAATAGAAATGAGATATAGCAAAAGGCATAGTGGTATTAAAGAACGATGAACCCTGAGTACCTCCTAAAATCAAAATATTGATACTTGCGTTAATATCAGAATACTTTTCTTCTGGCTTAGTTATATTATCAAAACAAGAACGTACTGGATTTCCTGTATGTATAATTTTGTTATTAGTTTTATTAAAGCTCAATGGAAATGTTTCATATACTTTATTTGAAAGGTAATAATTTATCTTATTGGCTGTCCCAGCGATAGCATTTTGTTCATGTGTCACTACAGGTATTGACAAAAAATATGAGCTCAATGAAGCTCCTACACTTACATAACCGCCAAAGCCGAGAACCAAACCTGGCTTATACTTTCTAAGTATAATGAAAGACTGAAAAATAGATTTTATAAAATATAATAATGCTAATATTTTTTTTAAAAAACTTTTTCCTCTAATACCTTGTGAGCTTATATGTACAATATTTATAGATTCATGATTAATGACTCGATTTTCCAAACCATTTTTGGTGCCAATCCATATAATATTATAGCCTTTTTGTATATACTCTAGAGCCATTGTATATGCTGGATAAACATGTCCACCTGTTCCGCTTGCTGTAATCACAATGACCTTCATTTTGTCAATAACCTCTCTTTACAGCTTGACTTATTTTTTGTCGATTTTCAATTTGTACTCTTATAAGTAGACCTATAAATGTGAACATCATTAGTAAATTAGTTCCACCATAACTTATGAATGGAAGACCCATACCTTTTGTAGGAGCTAGACCTACATTTACCATTATATGAATTAAAGCTTGATATGTGATAAAAAAACTAATCGTATATGAAAGGTTTGAAGCAAAGATAAGATTATTTTCATATGATATTCTGGCTAATCGAATAATTCGAAAAAATATAAAACCAAACAAAAAGATAATTAGAAGAGAGAAAAATAAACCAAGTTCTTCAGCGATTAAAGCAAAAATGAAATCATTATAGGATTCTGGGAGATATTGTAATTTTTGAATACTGGAACCAAGTCCTAATCCAAAAAAACTACCTTTTCCAAATGCTAATAACGAGGCAATTAGTTGGTAGCCACTACCGGTAGGATCTTCCCATGGGTTTAAAAACGAAACTATTCGTTTTAGTCTATATGGCTGATATATAATCAATGGAACAGCAGCTATTATGGCGAGTGATATATAAGAAAAGAGCTTTTTCATACTCAAACCAACAATTAACATTAATGAAAAGAAGGTGAAGACTAATAATGCTGTGCTACCGAAATCTCTTTGAAAAAGTATTATGATAGATAATAAGATAATCATAAATAGAGATTTATTAAAAGATTTATTCACGTCATGTTTTGTAATAAAACTAGATATCCATATCATAATAAAAAGTCTAGATACTTCAGAAACTTGGATAGTTATAAAACCTAAGTCTAGCCATCGTCTAGCACCATTGATCTCTTTTCCTAAGCCAGGCACGAATATAATCAGTGATATCAGGAAAGCTAATAAAAGAAAGATTTTACTATAATCATGATAAAAGCTTAATTTAATTTTAGTAATAATAGTTGCTATAAAGATACCTAGCAGCAAATATATTGAATGTTTAATGATAAAATAGAAAGCATTGGACATTTCTTGTAAAGCATAATCAAGCGTTGCTGAGGTGATCATAATGAAGCCAGTCGCGCATAATATAGCAAAACAAATGATCAATGTATGATCGATGCCTTTACTCTCACTAATGAGCAAATTTCGTTTTATTAAATCACTCAACAAGATCATTTACCGCCTTTTTAAATGAGTTGCCTCTATCTATATAATCCTCAAACATATCAAAACTTGGGCTAGCTGGTGATAATAGAACATTATCATTTGGAATCGCATTTTCTTTTGCAATCTTTATAACATCAGTCATATTTTTTGCTTCTACTGAGGTAATATTTGTATTCAACTGCTCTTTAATATAGTTTTTATTTTCCCCTATATAAATAATAAGCTTAACCTTACTAGGTAGTATGTCTTTCAACATAATATAATTCATATTCTTATGAGAACCGCCTAATATGAGTATAATTTTCTTATCAATATATTTTAATGCTGCTAAAGTTGATGCACTATTAGTAGACTTAGAATCATTGTACCAATTTATATTATTAGTTGATTTTACTAACTCTATACGATGTGGCAAATAATCAAATTTTTTTATAGCATCAAGTGTTTTTAAAAGGTTTAATTTAAGTATACTTGAGATCGATAATATTGATAAAATATTTTCAAGATTATGATGTCCCTTGAAGCTCAAAACTCTATCTTTATAAAAAATCATTTCATCTGAGCAGGATAAGTCATCTCTAATGTCTCCATTAATTTGAATTTTATTATTTTTAATTAGGCCAAATGATTTAATATCACTTCGATTCATCTGGGAACATAATTTATTATTAATCAATAAATACTGAGTATCATTAAATATTCTAAGTTTTATATTGAAATAATCCTCTATATTTTTATGTCTTTCAATATGATCGTAATCAATATTTGTAATGAGGCTTATATATGAGGAAAAGTTATTCATATATTCGAGCTGATAACTAGAGAGCTCTAGTATAATGTAATCATAATTCTCGTTAATGACACTCAAAGGAGGTATACCATTATTTCCACATGCAATTGATTTCAATCCCAAAGATCTTAAAACATGTTCTAGCATAGTAACAACAGTAGTTTTTCCATTTGTTCCAGTTATGGAAATTATTGGCGCCTTATAATGAGCTTTAAATAAATCTATATCTGTTATAATCTGTATTTTTCTTTTAATAATATGATCAAATATAATATGTGACTTATCTAGGCCAGGGCTAATGATTATCTGATCAACATCATCTAAATAATCACTATCATATTGTTCATATTCTATGGAATATCTTTTTAACTTTGAATCTATGCTATTATGAAATGACTTATTTCTGGTATCAAATATTTTAAATGGAATATTTCTTTTATAAAAAAAATCTGCACATGATATTCCGGTAATCCCTAAACCTATAATTAATTTCTTCCTCAACATTTTATCTTATCTTTAATGAAGCAAGCGCGATTAAGACAAGAACGAAAGTAATGATCCAAAATCTTACAATAATCTTTGGTTCAGGCCAACCTTTTAATTCGAAGTGATGATGAATGGGCGCCATTCTGAAAACTCTTTTTTTAAATAACTTATATGAAGTGACCTGAATCATGACAGACAAGGCCTCCATTACAAAAATTCCACCCATTAGAGCATAAACTATTTCAAGTCTTAATAGTACTGCTATAGTAGCTAAAACTGCGCCTAGAGACAATGAACCAACGTCGCCCATAAAAACCTGAGCTGGATATGAGTTGTACCATAAAAAACCTAATCCTGAGCCTACTATAGCACTTGAAAAAATTGCAATTTCTGCCACATCAGGTAAATAAGGTATTAACAAATAGTTAGCAATGTTAAAATTACCTTCCACATATGCAAATAAGACAAAAGCCGCAGCAATAAGTATACATGGTAAAATTGCTAATCCATCTAAACCATCCGTTAAGTTCACAGCATTACTAGAACCTATAATTACAAGTACTGACCATGGAATAAATAAAATACCTAAGTACAAAGAAAAATTTTTAAAGAAAGGCATCGTCAAACTTAATTCTATTGGGTTTACGGAAGATACGAATATGTAATAAGCAACTATTCCAGATAAAGCAATTTGAAATAAGAGTTTTGTTTTACCGCTTATTCCGTCACTAGATGAATTAATAAATTTCTGATAATCATCATAAAATCCTAAGATACCAAATGTAAGAAGCACAAAGGATAGTAACCAAATATTTTTATTAGATACATCGCCCCAGAGCATACTGCTTATTATAATTGAAAAGATAATTATTACTCCACCCATAGAAGGTGTTTCAGATTTTTCATCAATGTGAGATTTTGGACCATCTTTTCTTATGCTTTGATATAATTTTTTACTTATCAAATAATTTATTATAATTGGCCCAATTATTAATGATACTGATAAAGCTGTTAATGCGGATAATATTATTCTTAATGTCAAATAACGAAACACATCAAAACCAGAGTAGTATTGAGTTAAGTATTCAAATAGGTAATAAAGCATAAATTATTTTAATATTTTCTAGCTGTTAATGCATCAACTATAACTTCATATTTCATAAATCTTGAAGCTTTTATTAAGATATTTACATCAGCAGTTATCTGAGGTTTTACAAAAGTGATTAGTTGTTCATTAGTTTTAAATGAATATGCATTTTTACCAAATTGTCTAATTATTGCATCTGCATGCTTACCGATAACAAAAAGCTTCATTATGCCAGCTTCACGAGCATATCTAGCAGTATCAATATGATACTGTTCCGAATCATTACCCAACTCACCCATTTCACCCATTATCAACCAGTGAACTCCATTGAGCTTAATTAGTGAGTCAATGGTAGATTTAAATGATGCTGGATTTGCATTATAAGAACTATCAATCAAATTTGAGCCATTATGCCCATCCAAAATAGTAAACCTACCACCAACCTCCAGCATATTATTAATACCAGATAATACATGCTCGGAGCTAGCACCTGCTTCTGACGCTAGTGCAATAGAAAATAAAATATTATTTATTGTGTGTTGTACATTATCTATAACTCTGATGTCTATCTGCTTTTCTTTTGGTGTCTTAATTGAAATAATATCTTGGGTGCTTGAGATAACGCAATAATCAGCTGGTTGGTTTGCAGAAATTGTTCTAATCTCATGATTTCGTGATTTTTTTACCCATCTCTGAAAATATTTATCATCTTTATTTAAAATTACTACTTTGGAAGATCCTTGTTTTGAAAGTATTTCTTCCTTAGTAGATAAAATATTATCTATATTCTCAAATGTATCTAAATGAGCAGCTGAAACATTGAGTATAGTTACTATAGATGGGTTGGCGATTTCTATTAGTTCTCTTATATCTCCCTTTTTGCTTGCACCCATTTCTAAAACAAAAGTCTTATGTTTTTTTTCTGCTCTCAAAATAGATAAAGGTAAGCCTATTTGGTTATTGAAGTTTTTAAAAGTTTTCAAGGTTGGAGTGAAATAACCAAGTATCGAAGCTGTCATATTTGTAACTGATGTTTTTCCATTTGTTCCAGTTATACCAATTACTTTTGGATTTATAATTCTAGAATAATACGATGCAATCTTACCAAGAGCTTTTAATGTGTTAGGTACTTTTATGTATGGTATATCATCATGGTCCTCTTCAGTTATTAATCCGCAAGCACCATTTTTAATAGCGTCTTGAATAAATATATGCCCATCATAGTTAATACCCTTGATCGCTATAAATAATTCATTTTTCTTTGTCGTTCTTGAGTCAATGGATACCCCATCAAAATAGACATCATTATTAACAAGGGATGATTCTAATACATTTTCTAATTCAGATAAGCATAGTTTCATTTTAGTAAAGACCTGAGATATTTTAAATCATTATGTTTTATAACATTTGTATCATAGATTATATCATCTTCATTGCCTTTTCCCGCAAGAACAATAACATCATTTTTTTGAGCAATTGTTATTGCCTTTTTTATTGCTTCTTTTCTATTAGATATAATTATAATTTTACTCTGATCCTCTATACCTAGAGAGATATCATTAATAATTTTTTCAGGATTTTCATTTCTTGGGTTATCATCGGTAAGAATAATCATAGAGGAATATTTTTCGGCAATACGACCCATCAAAGATCTTTTGGCAATATCTCTATCACCTCCGCAACCAAAAACTACTATGATATTAAAAGCTGAGCCGCGATGTCTGTTCTTAACACCTTCAAGTAAAGATTGAAATGAATTGGATGTATGAGCATAGTCTACATAAAAGTTTATATTCTTTTCTGTTACAAAATAGTTGTTTCTTCCGATAATAGGTTTAAGTTTTTTAAATACTTCATATATCCTGGACTCATTGAAAAGCATATTTTTCAAAACCAATTTTATTAAAGATAAATTATATCTCGTAGGTATATTTTCTTGTAGATTAAGAGTTTTAAAACATATTCGATCATCTAATCCATAATAAATAACCTGAGCTTTAGTTTTAAACATTTTGATTATTCTTTTAGTACTTGAGCATGCCTTGTTTAGATATATTTTATTAGATGTCATCTTTAATAATTTTGCTTTTGACATCATATATCTAGTCAATGTTTTGTGATAATCTAAATGATCATTTGTTATATTTGTAACAATTGACTCATGAAATTTAATATTATTTAGTCTATTTTGATCAAGTCCTTGAGATGAGCATTCAATTACTATAATGTCCACATTTTTTTTTGTAAATTCATGAAAATATTCAAATAAGATATGTGCTGGGGATGTGGTATACATGTTTTTCTTTAGATGTGGATATATCCCATTGCCTTCGGAGCTTATAATGCCAACAGATCTACCAAGATACGTTAACGACTGGGCCAGGAGATGACTAAGAGATGTCTTTCCATCCGTACCTGTAACCCCTATTATATGCTTGTTCATTAAGGGATCATTATATAAAAACGATAAGAAAGAGTTTAGAGCTAAAGGTAGCTTTTTAGATATTAGTATTGGTATTTTAGAATTGAGTTTGTTTTCGTTTATATTATAATCTGATATTATTCCTGCTACTCCCTTATGAATAGCTGTATTTATGTATTCATATATTCTATTATCTTTAGCATTTAATAAAACTAGTATTCTTTTTTTACAATTGTCTTTGCTATGAAAAACAAAATCTGATGGCTTTAGTTTTACAATACTTGTTTTTTTATTTACTTTCTTTATCAATTCTTGAGAAAATTTAATAATTTCTAAAATAATTTTATTCTGTGTTTTCATAATTATTTCTTATCTGGGTAAACCTTTAGCAGGTTTAGACTATGATTCATAAATTCTTTAAAAATTGGTGCTGCATTTTTACCACCAGCTGCCGGGCCATTTCTGGGATTACGAATAATTATGGCTGCAACATACTCTGGATGAACTGATGGTACAATGCCAACAAAAAGCGCTAAATGATTATTTTTCTTATATTTCCCTTTTATATTCATTCTTACAGTTCCAGTTTTACCTGCAACAGAATATTTATCTAACTTGGCTTTCTTGCCTGTTCCGTTATTAACTACAGCAGTCATCATTTTAATTACTTTTTTAGAGATATTTTTGTCTAACACATTTTCATAATATATGTCTTCATTATCAACTTTCTCGTATGTTAGTTGCACTTTTTTTCCATGATTAGCTACTATTGTATATGCATTAGCTAAATGTAAAAGTGTTGTTGATAAACCATACCCATATCCTATACTTGCATGCTGAGCCTTACTCCAATTAGAATAATGTGAAAGCTTACCTTTTTCTTCTCCAATTAGATCAATATATAAACTATTGCCAAAATCCAGTATATTTAAAGTGTCATATATATCTTTTTTATTACTTTTGAGAGATACTACAGCAGCGCCAATATTGCTAGATTTAGAAATTATTCCTTCTAAATCAAGCATCCCTAAATCTTTATAGTCCTCAATTTGATGCTCATCAACTTTCAGTGTTCCAGGAGAAGTATTTACTTGAGTGTTTTCTTCATAGTTACCATTCTTAAGTGCATTATAGATGGTAAATGGCTTCATTGTTGATCCAGGTTCAAATGATGTGCTTATAATGCTATTTTTGATATTAGGTCCAATCATCTCATGTCTGTTAACAGGATTAAATGATGGATAATTTATCATAGATAGAATTTCACCTGTTTTGGTCTTTATTAAAACAATAGAGCCACTATCAGCTTCACTTTCAGATATATATTTTTTTAAAATATTATATCCAATAAATTGAATTCTTTTATCTAATGATAGATATATATCTTCACCTGGAATTGGTTTCTTGATTAATTCTAATAACTCAACAGATCTACCTAAATTGTCTTTTCTAACTTTCTTTATTCCAGATACAGCACTAAGTTCAGTGTTCTTTGAATATTCTATACCTGCTTGACCATTATCATCGATATCTGTGAATCCCAAAATATTAGAAAAATAAGCACCACCTAAATAAACTCTATGGTATTCATCTATAAAGTATAAATGAGGCAAATTTAGTTTTAATATATCCTTCACTGTATTATCATTTAATTTTCTTTTCAAATAGTATTCTTTTTTATTACTATGCTTCTCTAAGATATTAAAAAATTTATTCTCAGACATTCCTATGATTTTTAATAATTTACTAAAATCTATTTTTCTTTTTTT
>MDSV01177227.1_pt1 | contig 28490 bp, 25 predicted proteins | sample 810851 | NCBI WGS metagenome assembly MDSV01 (sample SAMN05326640, study PRJNA326480) | marine metagenome | isolation source: seawater | place: Atlantic Ocean: North East | collected 2012 | reverse complement strand
TGGCTAGTGATTTTGATGTAAGTAAGGATCCGCTTGAGGTTCTGTAGCCAGACACATCGATACTATCTTTTATGGTGTAGGGTACTCCATGCAAGGGCCCGATTTTAGATTCACTTTTGTATAAAGCTTTTTCAGCTTCTTTAGCCTGATCCATCACATCCTCTGCTAACGTAACTATTGAGTTCAGAGATGGGTTTACTTGATCAATTTGATCCAAGTGAGATTGGATTAATTCAACGGGAGAAATATCTTTTTTAGCAACTCGTACAGCCATTTCAGTTGCATCTAGATTATTTAATGAATTTTCCATTTATTTAATATCTCCAAGAATTACTATAATTGGCTCTTGCGGGTATGTTTTAAGGTGAACTTAATCAGGTTTGCGCTATAGTACACCCACGAATGCCGTGCTGCAATATTTCATAAAAGAAATATAGGGATAATAAATTCATTGGAAACAGTTAACCAAAGATTCTCGAGCTACAGATAGACATATCTCCTTTTGTATCCAGTTTCTCTTATCATGTGATCTCTATTAGTTATCACAAGTTGCCGAAATAATATGAAGTAAATTCGATATTACTGTCAATAGACTGGGATATTTGGTTTTACTCAAGATAACTCATCAAATGACTTTGAACTTAAAATGGGTATACATGGGGGTTGACACTGAATCAAAGGCTATGTAAATTACCTGCACGCCGGTGATACCTTTTAGGATCTTTATTACTATAACGGTATATCTGGTAGTTTTATGTATTTTTGGAGGTTGACGTGCAGAGGTACCTAGTACAGCGCATTCTATCTTCTATACCTGTTCTCTTCATCTTAGCTGTCATAGTTTTTGCAGTTTTGAGAGTGTCTGGAGGCGATCCTGCCGCAATAATAGCTGGTAAGGATGCTCCGCAGTGGCAGATTGAAGCTATTCGTAATGACTTAGGATTGAATAAACCGGTATATTTTCAGTTAGGAGTTTACCTAGGAGATGTTCTCCAAGGTGATCTTGGAGAATCTATTAACTCCAAAAAACCAGTTATAACTTTGATAAAGGAACGAATTGTTCCTACGTTATCACTGGCAATTATGACAGAGTTATTGACGCTACCGATATCAATTCCTTTGGGAGTTTTGGCCGCGTGGAAAGCAAACACATGGGTTGATAGGGGTATATTAATATTTAGTACATTAGGATTTTCTATTCCGATATTTTTCTTAGGATTCCTTTTGATAAAAGCTTTTGCTTTGGAGCTGCCTTGGTTCCCAGCGGCAGGCTACGTGCCTCCGGGAGAACATTTTGGCAACTTCCTGCATCGAATAATACTGCCAAGTTTGTGTACAGCAATCCTATTCTGGGCGTTTTTAGTTCGAATGACCAGAGCAACAATGATTGAAGTTTTGAGAGAGGATTATATTCGTACAGCTCGGGCTAAAGGTTTAGCTGAAGGCGGAGTTCTAATCACTCATGCTCTGAAAAATGCTGCCTTGCCAATCGCTACTGTCGTAGGTTGGGGTATAGCTGAGTTGTTTGCTGGAATTGTTGTTACTGAACAGGTATTTGCGATTCCAGGTATGGGTAGATTAATCGTTGACTCGATTGTTCGTAGAGATTACCCAGTAATTCAGGGTTGTATGTTGACTATTGCAGTTCTACAGGTCATCGTGAATCTGCTGACTGACATGTCATATGCACTCTTTGATCCAAGGATTAAATACTAATGCAAGAACAAATAAAAACTTTAAACGCTGGGTCTTTAGTTAATATAGCTAAGAAACAATGGGGCCCTTTCGTAGAAAAACTAGAGTGGACATGGCGCAGACACCCTATGTTATTAGTCGGAATTGCTATTCTGATCTTCATGGCTCTTCTGGCAATATTTGCACCATATCTATGGACGGTAGATCCAACAGCTGTTGATCCTCCTAACAGGCTCAAAGAGCCAGGCTCGGCATATTGGTTTGGAACTGACTTTGTAGGTCGCGACGTATATTCACGAACTATATATGGAACAAGAGTTTCATTGGCAGTGGGATTTGCTGTGGGCGCATTGTCTGCTGTAACAGCAGCATTTTTTGGACTACTCGCAGGGTACTTTAATACCTTCGATTTAATAATAATGAGAATTATGGATGCAATTATGTCCATCCCTCATATTCTTTTGGCGATTGCCTTGGTTTCGATGGTGGGAGGTAGCGTGCCTATAGTGATTTTTGCGATATGGTTCGTCACGTTCCCAAGGGCCGTCAGGGTTGTGAGGTCATCTGTTTTAAGTTTGCGTGAAGAGGTCTATGTTGAAGCTGCTAGGGCAATTGGAGCTAAAACCCCTAGAATTCTATGGTTTCATGTTTTGCCTGGCACTATCGCGCCGTTAATGGTGACAGGAACCTTGATAATAGCTGGTTCAATATTGACTGAAGCTATACTCAGTTTCCTTGGAGCTGGAATCGATCCGGAAACACCAGCATGGGGCTCAATGATGGCTGATGGTAGAAGAACTATCTCAATGGCAATGTGGGTGGTAGGTATACCAGGTGGATTCCTCACTCTTACGGTTCTTGGAATTAACATGATTGGAGATAACCTAAGAGATATACTAGATCCAAAATTGTCTCGATCAGGAACTTAGAGCATATAATCTGATAAATTAATAGGCCTGGGCAGTGTGCTCGGGCCTATTTTTTTTATAAACAATTTAAGTAAAACAGTAAACCTTTAAATGACTAGTATTTTAAAAAACATAAAGCATCTGAAAAACAGGACTCTTCTCGATGCTGTTTTGATAGTACTTATCTTAATAAGCGGATATGCCTGTGATCAGGGGTTAACTACGGATGACCAATCTCGTTTAGACTCTCAAGTAGAGATAAGTATTACTCCACAAATTGTTTGCGTACAAGGTGTCTGCATCGATAGTGTGACGGGAGAGACAATTGAAGGAGAGATGAGTGATCGTATTGATTCGACACTTGTGAAATCCTGGGGAGAATCCATAAGAAGCGTGGTTGTTCGTGGAGAAGCTGCAAGACAATCGCCATCAAATTCAAGTTTCGATGAAGAAGAATCGATAGTTCCCTTTGTCAATATAGCGGAGCAGGTTTTAGGTTTTGATTGGAAATTATGGAACGATCGACCTGGGGTTGTAGTGTTTGATTTTGATCGTGATGATGATCAGGACCTTTATTTCACGTCACAAGCACGAAAACCTAACATACTGCTGAGAAATGATGGAAACAATAACTTTACAGATGTAACTGAAAACGCAGGCGTGACTTTGATCGATAGCCATAGTACTGGGGCCTTGGCCTGTGACATTAACAATGATGGGTTTCAAGATTTGTATGTCGGTGCATGGGGAGACCCTATGGATGAGCTGGATTTTCGGTCGCAGAAGGGTATCAAGGGAAGTGTGGATTCATTGTTTGTAAACAATAAGGATGGCACTTTTAAAGACATAACTGAACAAGCCTTTGGAGATTATATAAATATTAGATCGGCAACTTCTATTTCATGTGCCGATGTAAATTTAGATGGTTATTTAGACATCTTTGTCGGTAATTTAATGGCTCAAGAGTTTCGTACGTTTTCAGGGGCGAATCACCCCGGCCATTATGACGTGCTGTATTTAAATAATAAAGATTTAACCTTCACAGACATTGCAGATTCGGCAGGAGTTAGAGGTTCTGAAATCGTTATGCGAGACTTTAATAGCAAGCCTATTCTGTTTGAAGATCCGTCTGATAATACTTGGTATGAGGGGTGGGATCCGACATGGACTGATGAACAAGGCAATCAGATAGGGGAACCAACGTATCAAACACATAGTTCTATGTTCTTCGATTATGATGATGATTCAGACCCAGATTTGTTTATTGCAAGCGATGGAGATATATTCCGAATATACCGTAATGACACAGATGCGGCAGGAGTTAAGTTCACAGAAGTATCGAGAGCTTTAGGTTTAGATAAGGTTGGGGCATGGATGGGGTTTGCGATAGGAGATATTGATTCAGATGCAGACCTAGATATATTTGTAACTAACATTGGATATCACCCTAACACTCGCCCACCAATGAGAGGCCCAAGTGGTTCGTGTGAATATCATCAGAGATTTATTTGGGGCACCTGCCTTCACTATTTACTTAGAAATGATGGTACTAAGGAAATTGAAGGAGTTGGTACTGTAGGTTTATTTAAAGATGTTGCAGCATCTACAGTTATTGCGCCAAGTCCTTATATGCCACCTGATTCTTTGGAGATTGGAAAAATTAACTCATTACAAAAAGTACCAACTGGTCTGCAAGCTTATGATTTTGGTTTTGGAGCAACTTTTTTTGACATGGATAATGACGGAGACCAAGATCTCTATTGGCTCGGGTCAACTGTAGCATCTGGGCAAGGGCCAGGTGGAGAGGCTTTCCAAGGAGCAGGCAGGCTTTTAATGGGTGACGGTGCTGGTAATTTTGAGGACGTCACGGTTCGAGCTCAGGTTTTGGACATTATAGGAGTGAATTACAGAGACCTAGATGACCCGGACTCAATATATTCAATGAAAGCCAGAAAAATATCTTCTAGGTTTCATGAAAACGGTAAAGGCTTAGCTCATGGAGATATTAATAACGATGGATATGTTGATTTAATAGGTACCAACAGTAGTGGCCCAATTTGGGAGGGCACAGAAAGTTCAATTATGGAGAGCCCTGGTCCGGTATTCGTTTGGCTTAATGGAGGAGGCGATAACAATTGGATAAAGCTATTATTACGCGGGAGGATGGCCATCGATGGTACGGGTAGTAATGCCGATGGAATTGGAGCTAGGGTGTATATCCGAACGATAATAGAAGGTGAAGAATTGATTCAAGTCCAAGAAGTTAGAGCGGGATCGAGTTATATATCTATGGATAGCATAGATTTAGAGTTTGGAATTGGTAAAGCTGAATTAGTTAACGAGCTCGTTGTATACTGGCCGAATGGGACAATTCAAATAATGAAAAACTTAGCAATAAACAAGTTACACAAAATAATAGAACCGTGACATATTATGTCGATGTAATGAATTAGCTGTATCGCATATTTTCGGTAAAGGAGAGATACCGACTAAAGGGCAGACATGAGTAGTAAAACACGAGTTGTAATTGTAGGTGCAGGTCATAACGGTTTAGTGGCTGCCGGCTATCTTGCCAGAGCTGGATTAAATGTCAAAGTGCTGGAAAGACGTAACTTAATTGGTGGCGCAGCGGTAACTGAGGAATGGTTTCCTGGATACAAGATCTCGACATGTTCATATGTTTGCCACATTTTACAGAAAAAAGTCATCGACGATTTACAGTTGCGTAAGTACGGCTTCCATGTTTACCCTATTGATCCCGGGCGGATCCACCCTTTTCCAAATGGGAAAATCATTAAATTATGGCACGATGATGAAAGGACATCGGAGAATATACGTCTCATATCATCACACGATGCTGACGCATGGCTAGACTGGGCAGATTTTTGGCACCGAGCAGTGCGTATACTCAGCGACTATTACTTGACGCCTCCACCCTCTATAGAACAACTCACCGAAAGATTTCGAGCAGAAAATGAAGAGGAGCTTCTGGAAACGCTTCTGACCGTTCCTCTTAAAGATATTATTAATCATTATTTTGAATCCGACGAAGTCAAAGCCATGGTAAGTACTGGTGCGTTCGATATGGGAGACATAAGTGCTCCAGGCAGTGCCTATATCACTGCGCTTTACAGATACAGTGCATACCGAGAAGACACTGAAAATTACGGAATAGTTCGTGGAGGCATGGGTGGAATTACTCAATCTATGGCAAAATCTGCACAAGCTCATGGAGCGTCTATAAAAACGGATGCTGAAGTGAAACGTATTTTAACAGATAACCACGAGGTTACCGGAGTTGAACTTGTAAACGGCGAGGTGTTTGAGGCCGATATCGTTATGTCGAATGCTGACCCAAAACGGACCTTCCTTAAGTTGCTAGATCGTAAAGACCTAGGTTCCAATTTTCTCGGTGACATCAAATCGTTGAAAACGGATTCGGCTTCAGCTAAATTCCTTTGCTCTATGAAGGAATTGCCTGATTTCTCAGCATATCTCGGTTTGGAATACGATCCTAAAAATTTAGCTATGGTCTGTATTTGTCCCTCATTAGAACATTCCCAGAAAAGTTGGATTGATTCCAAGAACGGCATCGTAAGTAATACCCCCATAATCCAGGTGCAAATTCCATCCGTATATGACAAAACTGTGGCTCCTGAAGGTCATCACGTATTATCGATGTGGGTCTACTTTGTTCCTTCACACGTTAAAGATGGTTCTTGGGCTGATGTTAAACAAGAGTTTGGGGAATGGCTTATTACAGAGGTATGTAAGTATGCTCCTAATTTCAGGGATGCAATCATAGACTGGACCGTGTTAACTCCTGAAGACATTGAAGACCGTATAGGGCTTACAGACGGTAACATAAGACACCTTGACATGGTGCCACAACAAATGATGTCTAAAAGACCTCTATCAGGATGGTCAGACTACCAAACCCCTGTAAAGGGATTGTATCTTTGTGGATCAGGTACTCACCTAGGAGGAGAAGTAACCGGTGCTCCTGGGCACAACTCTGCTCACGTTGTATTGGAAAAACTGGGTTTAGTCGTGTAAATTGCCTGTTATAAATGTTATTTAAACTCGTGCATTATTAAAGGAAAACAATGGGTATAAAGATTGGTTTAATAGGATGTGGGGGACATGGGCGACAGAGACTTTCAAAGATACTGCGTAACATGGAAGATCTATTAATTCTCGTTGCATGTTCAGATACTGACATGTCTTCTGCTAAAGCGACGGCATCGGAGGATGGATATTTAAAGGCATATGACAATTATATAAATATGCTCGAAAAAGAGGATCTCGACGCTGTTGTAATTGCCTTACCTCACGACCTGTTGAAGACAGCAACTATATCTGGTCTAAATGCTGGCCTTGATGTGTTTGTAGAAAAGCCGGCAGGGGTTAATTCTGAAGAAATCAAAGACATTATTGATATAGAAAATAAAGCAAACAAGAGCGTCATGGTTGGATACTGCATGAGATATAACCCTGCTCGGCAAAGGTTGAAAGAATTCTTAAGCCGGAAAAGTATTGGGGAGATAATACAGATACATGGACATAAATCGGGAAGTCAGTTGGATTCTTGGAATGCCTATATGGAACATGGAGGTGGTCAGCTACGATGGCATGGGGTTCACATTGTGGACCAGATTCTATGGGTTATGGGTGATATCATACCGGTTAGTGTTTATTGTCAAACGCGTTGGGATGAACGTTTAGGGTCGGATCAAGATTCTGTGTTTAGTATTGAGTTTGATAATGGCATTAGTGCATCCGTTACAGTTAGTTCTAGGACTGAACAGATTTTTGATGTGTTAGATGTTTATGGAACTAACGGAAGAATGAGGTCCGAATGGCCTTCTGAGATCATAGAGATTCAAAGTAGTGTTTTACCTGATTATCATGATGTAAAAAGAATTGTTCCAGAGTCTCCTGACTACATGGAAATGTACAAGCTGCAAATGAAAGATTGGATCAATTCAATGCTACAAGGGAATAAAGTACCCATAGGAACGTGGGATGCCTTAAAAGTGTACAAAGTGATCGATGCGGCTTATAAATCAGCTAGCGAAGGTAAAACAATAAATATAACAGGATTAAACTGAATGATTATTACAAAGATTAACACTATTCCGTTGAAGACTGGTTCCTTAATAGTCGAAATTGAAACAGATGAAGGCATAAATGGTCTAGGAGAATGTTATATCGTAGATCCGGTCGTCACAAAAACTTTTATTGATCATAAACTGACTCCATTAATTGAGGGTAAAGATCCAATAAATGTTGTTTCATTATGGGACGAGATGTTTTATAACACGACTCGTTTTGGCCCTATGGGCTTACAGACAGCTGCAATTGGTGCGCTGGATATCGCATTATGGGATATTTCTAGCAGAGCTGTGGGATTACCATTATATAAATTTCTTGGAGGAGCAGCCAAAACAAAAATTCAGCTGTATATTAGTCAGGGGATGGGTAGATTAAAAGAACCATTAGAAATGAGATCCGAAATGGAAAAAGCTCTTGAATCTGGATATAGAGCTTTCAAGATTCGCATGGATTGGGACTCACAACGTTTAGACCAAGATACGAAAAAAGACATGTTGAGATTTGAAGTATGCCGTGACTTTCTACCAGAAGACGTTCCATTAAGTTTTGATGCAAATAACGGATATTCAAGCTCAGTAGCAATAATGCAGGGAAGGATATTGGAGAATATGGGAGCGGCTCATTTCGAAGAGCCTGTAGCACAGCACGATCTTCAAGGTTTAAAAGAATGTGCGAATGCGTTAGATATACCAGTTTCCTTCGGGGAGCAGCAACATACTCGTTGGCAGTTCAGGGATCTGATTGAATTAGGAAATCCAGATATTTTGCAGCCTGATATAGTTCTTGCTGGCGGTATAACTGAATCTAGACGCATATATGATTTGGCAGGAACTTATGGGAAGTTAGTTATGCCACATTGTCCATCTGCCGGTATTGCTAGCGCAGCGAGTTTGCAGCTTTACTCTACCTACTTAACCGCTGTGCGTCCTCACGAATACTCAATAGAATTTTCTGGACAAGCTAGCGAGCTTTTTAAGCACCCTTATAAGATCTCCGATGGTTATGTTCAATTACCTGATGATCCTGGACTAGGACTAGAGCTTAACAAGAAAACCATGGAAAAATTGATAATTTAATGAAAAAGATGGCCATTAAATATCATCAGCAGGTTTTAAGTTACGGGATCACTTTAGGAGCTTTTCTTATTTTGATAATTCTAAGTATGGCATGTTCAGAGACGCTAGATCATGATGCCCCACAAGAACAATATATACTCACTGAAGATTCTCCTATAGTTGTGTTGCCTGATAGTGAGATTCAAGTACAGTTCATAGAAGTCTTTAATGAGAGTCAGTGTAAAAAAGGAAGTTCATGCAACATAACCGGTAAAGGTAAAGTAATGATAGGAATATCCGGTCCGGGGTTAATGCCTTTTCCTACCGAGCTGACAGTCGGAATCGTATCTAATGCTCTATTAGGATACTCTGTGACTATTGATAAGATTGACAGAACAAAGTCTCTAGATGCTGTAACAGTGACTATTAGGGAAAATCAGACTGAATAAATTACCCCAAACATTCTCTAATCAGAATTATTGGTTCGAAGCTCTATCCCAGTTTTTTCTTCCTGAATTTTAACAATTGCGGGAAAGTTTTTCTTCTGCCAACCTCGTTTCATAGTCTCTTTCAGTATTTCTTCGACAGCGTTACCTAAAATTAGTGGCACCTCCATTTGGCGTGCCATTTCATTTGCCAGTTTTATGTCTTTGGCAGCGAGACCAAGGAAAAAACTTGTTTCACTACCCTCTAAATTCCCTGTAAATACATCTTGGTAGAATCTACCTAACGGAGGAACTTTACCCATAACTCCCTTTGATATTGAATCAGCCAAAATGCCTAAATCAACTCCCGCTTTAACTCCCAAAGTCAGTATTTCTGCTCCGATTTGCAATAGTCCCATAGCTAGTAATTGATGGCTTAATTTACATATAGTACCAGCTCCTATAGGTCCGCAAAAATTAACATTCTTCCCTATTAATTCCAATATACTTTCAATTTGTCTGAACGGGATTTGAGACCCCCCAACCAGAACAACTAAATCCCTAGAATTAGCGCCTTCTACTCCTCCACTTACAGGAGCATCAAGAAATTCAATCCCATCCTTTTTAAATTGACCTTCTAATTGACGTACCATTTCCAGTGAATTGGTAGACATGTCAATAACTATATTGCCAGGAATCAATCCGTTAATTAAGCCGTTATCACCAAAGCATACTTTTTTTACATCATCTGGCATGGGGAGCGACATAATAATTATGTCATTTGACTCTGCGGCCTTTTGCGGGGAATCAGCCCACGTTGCACCCATATCCAATAAAGGCTGAGCATTATCTTCCAATAAGTCATTTATCGTTAGCTTATGGCCCGCTTGAACTACATGGCGGGCCATGGGTAATCCTATATTTCCGACTCCAATCCAACCGATATTCATTGTCTTTTAAAGCCGTACATCACCTGGAGATGGGTTTACAGAAGTTCTCTGGTGGATAGTGAACTGTTGTTCATTATGAACTGCATCTTCATCGAGCTCAATCCAGTTACCCCAAGGATCCTGTAAATAAACGCTTCGATATCCATCCATTAAAGCGACAGGAGGGTTGTTTAAAACTGCTCCCAAAGGAACAACTCTTTCAATGATCGCGTCCATGTCAGTTACGTTGAATGAGATGTGTGCGGCACCTGTTGCATTTCTTCTATGCTGCTCCGAAGCATCTCTTACCTCTGTTTTTGGTGCTAGGTATTCAATTATCTCTACTGAGTGCCCATCGATGCCACCAATGAATGCTGCTTTGACTCGCACGTCATCGTAGCCGAGTAGCTGAGACAATTCAGCCCCACCTGCTTCAACTTGAAACCTAACCTCAAGACCGATGCCTTCACAGTAAAATTCTAGTGCTTTATCTATATCAGTTACCACAATTCCAGTGTGGTTCATTGTTATGCTCATAAAAAATCCTCCGTTTTTACCAGTAAATTAATTTGAATTCACATGTTATCAATAAATCCTATGTATAGTCGCGCCGTTTTAATTCGTCTGCAAAGTCAAATAGCTCAGGCAAGCCACCTGTATGCATGAATATAACGGTATCTTCCTCTGTAAACCTATTATCTTTAGCGTAATCAATGATGGCTGCCATTACTTTCCCTGTGTAAACAGGATCTAGTAAAACACCTTCTAATTCGGCGACCATTCGGATGGCTTCAATACAATCCTGCCCAGGCTTTGCGTATCCTGGCCCGATATATTTGTCGAGTTGCTCCACGTCACCCCAAGTTAACCTTTCAGAAAAACCTAAATGGTTTAAAGCATTATTAGACCAAGTGACAACATCTGCATATGATTCTTCAGGTTTGCCAACTAGAACTCCATGCACAGTCCAAGGTAAAGTTAGTGCTTGTGACGCCAGCATCAATCCTCCATGGGCACCACCGCTTGCTATAAACATCTCTATATTTCCTGCAATATCAAATTTTTTTAATTGTTCATCAATTTCTAAAGTGGCTTCCATATATGCGATTGTCGCTGATGATCGCGACATATGTTCCTTAATATGGTTATAGACGGTCCTACCTTGCTCAACTAGTTTGGTTTCTAATTTATCTACGTATTCGTTAACCTCGCTCGGTTCACTTGTATCTAACATATGCATATCCGTTCCGATGATATCTTGAATCAATAAGTTTCCTTGTATTGGTCGAGACTTGCTTGCAGGAGCGACGTTAATATAATCAAGACCGACCCTTCTAGAAGCGGCTCCGATTATGCGGGCATTGTTGGACATCCATGGATTAACGTTTAGAGAAACATCGGCACCCTTTTGTATGGCGTCTGCCATACAAAAATCCATGTGCCTTACCTTGTTACCTCCCATTGCTAAACCTGTGAGGTCCTCTCTCTTGATTAGGATTCGCACACCCAGCTCATTTGATAGATTATGAGCTTCTTGCATAGGGGTTGGTATACATGCAATGTTTATTCTAGGTAGGGCATCGATTCTTTGCCTTAAATCTAATCTACTTAATGTTGGCATTTTCATAGTGATTAACCCCGTTGTGTTTTGGCCAAAGCTCTTTAATAATTCGATTTTAAACAGAGTAAGTTTGGCATGAATCAGCTACATAGACAATAGTTTTATGCATTTATCATGAATATACGATTATCAATGAATGTATAAGGCGTGGGCCCGCAGGGATTCGAACCCTGGACACCCGGATTAAAAGTCCGGTGCTCTGACCAACTGAGCTACAGGCCCTGAAGTATGTAAAAAGTGGGGCTAGAATTTACTATATTCTATTCAACACCTTTGATGCACCTATTAAACATAGGTTTTAAGATGATTATTAATTATCTTAGATCATGCGCAATATTAGATATAGGCCAGTAACTTATTAATGCTTTACCTAAAATATCTTTAGATGAAATTAAACCAAATGATCTAGAATCTTGACTGTTTTGCCTATTATCCCCTAGGACAAAGTAAGAGTTCCGAGGAACCGTTATAGGCCGTACATTTTCATAAGAAGGATGATATACGTATGGCTCATCAATAACCTTGCTATTAACAATTACGGAACCAGCCTTAATTTCCAGAGTATCTCCTGGCCCTGCTATTACACGCTTAACGAATTTTCGGCTTTGATCGTAAGGGTAGTCGAAAATCACCAATTCACCTCTGCGCGGTTTATGGAAAACATATTCAGGGTTAATAGTTTCATAAAAAGGTATTTCCCAATATATAACTTTGTTAACAAGTACAAAATCACCAGATTTCATTGTTGGATGCATACTGCTACCTTCCACTCTGTAAGGCTGCAGGCTTACTTGCAGAATCGCAAATATAGCTATTCCTAGAATAATAGTTTGGAAAATTTCTCTAATTAAGCTTTTAAGATTACGCATTTTTTAATGTCTGAAATGAACAGTTTTTTGGTTCACAGATAAATTATACTTTTGAAAAACCCTTAATACACTATTTCATAATTGCTTGTTACTTGATCTTTGACTATAAATTGTATCAATTCCGGTTTGATTGGTGATAGATTATTACGCAGTTTAAAATACCGCTGCTATTATGCAATTAAGGTGGAAAGTTATGGTTTTAAGTGATCGCACAATTAAAGAAGAGATCGCAGCAGGCAATATAGTTATTGATCCTCTTGATCCAATAAATATTCAGCCTGCTAGTGTAGATGTCAGACTTGACAAGACGGTTTTAGTGTTCCGAAATTCTAGACTTCCATACATTGATGTTAGGAAAGATGTCAGTGATTTAACTGAATCAGAAGAGATATCAGAAGAGCAGCCGTTTATTTTACATCCGGGTGAATTTGTGCTGGCATCAACATTAGAACATATTGAGATCCCTGCTGATATAGTCGCCAGGCTTGAAGGTAAAAGTTCATTGGGCAGAATAGGACTTTTGATTCATTCTACCGCAGGATATGTTGATCCTGGATGGCAAGGACATCTAACTCTTGAACTGAGTAATGTAGCCAGCTTGCCTATAACTCTTTACTTTGGAATGCCGATTGGTCAATTGTCGTTTCTAAGGCTTACTACTGAGGCTGAAAACGTTTATGGATCCAATGCCCTTAATAGCAAATATTTAGGCCAAACCCAGCCAACAGCTAGTCGTATGCATAGAAACTTTCAGGATTGATATACCGTGGATTTAACAATCGATTATATGCAGCAGGCAATTGTTGCTGCTAGGGGTGTTGAGGGTAAAACAATGCCTAACCCTCCTGTCGGAGCTGCAATTGTCGGGTCAGGCAAAATTGTCGGTTTAGGGGCAACTCAAATTCCAGGTCAAGACCATGCGGAAATCGTGGCGCTTAAGCAGGCTGGTAAGGCGTCATTAGGGGCAGAAATGTATGTCACTTTAGAGCCTTGTGGTTCATATGGCAGGACTCCCCCGTGTGTTGATGCAATTATTTCTGCAGGAATCTCTAGATTACACGTCGCAGTTGTAGATCCTAATCCTAACGAAAATGGTAAAGGGATAAATAAATTAAAAGAAGCTGGCATTGAGGTTTTAATGTGGCAAACTCAGGAGTTTGTACTTGAGGCAAAGAGTCTAATGGAGAGTTATGCAAAACATATTGTTACGGGCGATCCTTTTATAACACTAAAATATGCTATGAGCGTCGATGGTAAGATCGCTACTTCCACTGGCAAATCCAAGTGGATTTCCGGAGAGCAGTCAAGAAAAGCAGTACACAGAATGAGATATGTATCAGGTGCAGTTATTGTCGGTATAGAAACAGTTCTAGCTGACAATCCAGAGTTGACAGCTAGAACTGAAAATGAAGAAAATTTAGATATGCAGCCATTGCGTGTTGTGATTGATACAAATGGTCGAATTCCTATTGATGCAAAACTTGTAAATGATGGTGGCTCAACATTAATTGCCTGCGCTGAAATGGACCCGGCAAAACAAAAAACTTTAGAGTCTAAAGGGATTATTATAGAAAAACTCCCTGAGGACGATAACGGGATAAATTTAATGTCCCTTATTGGTATTTTAAGAGACAAGGGTATCGTTTCAATCCTGATTGAAGGGGGCAGTCGTATTGCTGGCAGCATGATTGATCTTCGCGTTGTCGATAAATTTGTAGTTTTTATAGCCCCTATAGTTATAGGAGGCTCTAATTCTCTAGGTCCAATCTCAGGTTCTGGGATTGATAATGTATCAGACGCTCTAAAATTTAAAAGTTCGCAGTTTAAAAAATATGGTGATGATATTGCTATTATCGGATATCCTTAAAAGACAATGTTTACGGGAATTGTAGAAACTATTGGCATCGTAACCGAGATGGATGGGAATTCTCTTTCCATAATGGCGGAGAAATTTTCCAAGCGGTTATTTATTGGAGGCAGTGTGAGTGTAAAAGGTGCATGCCTTACCATAACTGCGACTGAAAATGAGAAGTTCACAGTTGATGTTGTTGATGAGACTCGCAGGAAAACAAATTTGGGAGATTTAAAAATCTCGTCCAACGTTAATTTAGAATTACCGGTTCCAGTGACAGGCTCATTCGATGGTCATATTGTTCAAGGTCATATTGATAATACCGTCAAAGTGCTATCAATTTTAGAAGAATCAGATTCAGAGATAATAAAGTTTAAAACGGATCGTGTCGATGGTAAGTATTTGATAAAAAAGGGATTTGTGGCAGTTGATGGGGTCAGCTTGACAATTGTTGACTGTGGCCATGATTGGTTTTCAATCGCGTTAATCCCTCATACCTCAAAACACACAACTTTAGGGCATTTGCAAGTTGGAGACACTACTAATTTGGAATTGGATCTATTCGCCAAGTATGCTGAAAAGTTTTCAACCAGTTAAAAACAACAGATATTTCTAGTAGTATTTAGTTATGAATCAAAACTATACATTTATATCACCCGTTGAAACTGCTATCGAAGATATAAAAAACGGTAAGATGGTAATTATCGTTGATGATGAAGATAGGGAAAACGAAGGTGATCTTGCGATGGCTGCGCAGCTAGTAACTCCTGATGCTATTAACTTCATGAGTGTTGAAGGCAGAGGTTTGATCTGCGCGCCTTTAACTGAGTCGAGGCTACAGGAATTGAGATTGCCTATGATGGTGCAAGATAATACGGCTAGGCATGAGACGGCTTTTACAGTTTCTGTTGATGTACTAGATGGAGCGACTACGGGCATATCAGCACATGATAGATCTGCAACAATAAGAGCACTAGTTTCAGATAAAACAAAACCTGAAGACTTAGCACGGCCAGGACATGTATTTCCATTACAGTATATGGATGGCGGTGTTTTAGTAAGAGCAGGCCAAACAGAAGCAATTGTCGACTTGACCAAATTGGCTAATTTGAAACCAGCTGGAATAATCTGCGAGATTATAGATTCCGATGGTAGCATGGCTAGGCTACCAAAGTTAAAAGAGTTTGCAAAAAAACACAATCTCAACTTAGTTTCAGTAGCAGACATAATTGCGTACAGAAGAATTAATGAAAAACTAGTTGAGCGAGTCGCTGAAGCACGGTTACCAACCGCATATGGTGAGTTTACAGCTATATCTTACAAAAGTAAGGTCGATTCTGATGAACATGTAGCTTTGATAAAAGGAAAACCAACACCGGAACAACCGGTTCTTGTTCGTGTTCATTCAGAATGTCTAACTGGTGATGTCTTTGGAAGTATACGCTGTGACTGTGGCCAACAGGCTGCATTGGCACTTCAGGCGATTAATAAAGAAGGATCGGGAGTCTTCTTGTACATGAGACAAGAGGGCAGAGGTATTGGTATTCATAACAAATTAAAAGCATACAATCTTCAGGACAACGGCTTGGATACCGTAGATGCCAATTTATCTTTGGGTTTTCCTGCAGACCTGAGACATTATGGAGTAGGAGCACAAATTTTGGTTGAACTTGGCGTTCGGAAACTGAAACTTATGACTAATAACCCGAAAAAAGTAGTCGGTTTAGAAAGCTATGGACTTGAATTAACTGAAAGGGTTCCAATTAATGTTGAACCAAATGAACAGAATCGTGAATATCTGGAAACAAAGCGATTAAAGCTTGGTCATCTAATAGAACCAGTGAAAAAGTCTAAGAGAGATAAATGACCAAAATACAGCCAACTGAATTACCAAAAGATCCATCTAAATTAAGTGGAGTAGGTTTAAAGGTAGGGATAGTTTTTTCTAGGTTTAATAATTCAGTAACGTCTAATTTGTTGAAGGGCGCAGAAAAAACATTGATAGAGCTAGGCGTAAATAAGGACGATATAGAAATTGTGGATGTCCCCGGAGCTCTAGAGATACCTTATGCAGCACAATTGTTGGTGAAATCCGGTAATTTCGATGCGTTAGTTACAATTGGGTGTGTTATCAGAGGAGAGACTTCTCATTATGAGATAGTTTCGGGCCAAGCGGCCGAAGGAATTACCAAAGTTTCTCTGGAAAATAGAATTCCAATAACATTTGGGGTTTTAACCACTGAAAATCTAGATCAAGCAATCGCCAGATCTGGTGGAGATAAAGGGAATCTTGGTAGTGAGGCGGCATTAGCAGCGATAGAGTTGGCGGTCTTAACTAAGAAACTACTTCCTTTTAACTAGAAAACTTCAATTCCCCAATCAATTTTAATGATTAGGTTTTTAAATCATGGAATTAGTAAAAAATATGCTTTCGGGAGACAGAGTAGCTTTAGCCAAGCTGATGTCAATTCTGGAAAGAGAACCAGATGAAATGCCAGGTATCATGGAGCAGATACACTCCAAAACAGGTTCAGCTTCCTTAATAGGGATAACTGGTCCACCGGGAGCAGGTAAAAGCACATTAATTGACTCCCTAATTAAATCTGTGCGAAAGAATAATGAAACAGTTGGCGTGATTGCGGTGGATCCAAGTAGTTTATATACAGGCGGTGCATTACTAGGCGACCGGATACGCATGAATAATCACGTTGGAGATCAGGGGGTTTTTATAAGAAGTTTATCAACCAAAGGTACCTTTGGAGGATTATCTAAGACAGCAAAAGCTACAACTAGACTGCTTGACTCATATGGATTTAACAAAGTATTAGTTGAATCAGTGGGAGTAGGGCAGACTGAACTTGATATTGCAAATGTAGTCGATATCGTTGTTGTAGTTTTGGTGCCTGAGGCGGGTGATTCAATCCAGCTACTAAAAGCAGGGCTTATTGAGATTGGAGATATTTACGTGGTAAATAAATCTGACAGAGAAGGATCAGACTTGCTCGTAGATGCATTAAGTTCAGAGTTACATGAAAGAAATGGCGGAAAATCATGGATGCCTAAAGTTATTAAGACATCAGCTAAAAACAATACCGGGATTGATGAGTTATTAGTTGAGATTCAAAAACTAAACGATAAATTAAGTGCCAGTGGAGAACTACAAAAATTAAGACAGCTAAGAATAAAGCATGAATTAAAAGAGGCTATTAGGAACTCACTAGATCAAATGATATCTTTGGATGATATTCTTCATATTACTGGTGAAGTAGGTAAAGATGTAATGAATGGAAGCATAGATCCATATACTGGTGCAAAGAAATTGCTGTCATCAGGTGACTTGGCAAAAAACATAAATCGTCGATTTAATAGCACTGGCTAACTTTATTTAAATATATAAGCAATTACCAAATAGAATATTTTAATTTTGAGCTTTTTGTTAGAATAAAGATCTTCTATGGGGATTCGTCTAATGGTAGGACAGCAGACTCTGAATCTGTAAGTCGAGGTTCGAATCCTCGATCCCCAGCCAAATCGCATTGTGAATACCACGCCGCGTTCGTCTAGTGGCCAAGGACACCGCCCTCTCAAGGCGGAGATCACGGGTTCGAATCCCGTACGCGGTACCAACTTTTTGTGTATAGTATACCGACTGCCTTTATATTTACGCGCAAAAAGGATAGAAAAATGCAACGAAAGATTCCTACCCGTCAACAAGTGGAGAGTTATCTGTCAGATAGAAGAAATTGGGGTAGATGGAAGGACAACCCTTCTGCAGGGACTATTAACCTCATAACTCCACAGAAAATAGTTGATGCTGCACGTTTGGTTAAAACTGGACAGTCAATCTCACTATCGAACCCGTTGCCAGTAGAACCCTCCTCAGCCAACTCTAAGCCGGTAGATTTCTATTTGAAAAAATTGGACTGGATTGATGAGGGAGGGGGAGTTTTAGATTATATTGGCCTTTTCCAACATGGGTTAACAGTGACACATATTGATGCTTTATGCCACGTTTGGGATCGGCATGGAATGTGGGAAGGAATGAACCCGGACGAAATTTTGACATTTGATGGAGCAAAGTTTGGCGGTATAGAGGCATGGCAGCAAGGTATTGTAACAAGAGGGGTATTAATTGATGTACCAAAACATAGGGGCGTCGATTATGTTGATATAGATCAACCTGTACATGGATGGGAGTTGGAAGATATAGCAGCTGCTCAAAATGTGCAATTAAACTCTGGAGATGCTTTACTCGTCTATTGTGGTAAAGAAGCGTATGAAGCTGAAAAAGGGCCCTATGGAGGGGACATGGACAGTGGATACCCAGGATTACATGCATCATGTCTTCCATTTATTAGGGATAATGATATATCGGTACTGTTATGGGATATGGAAGACGCTCACCCCAATGAATATGAGCTAGCATGGACTATTCATGGAGCTATACATGCGTACGGGCTAGCAATTGTTGATGGAGCCAGATTAGATAACTTGGCTAAATTTTGCACTGAGAATTATATATATGAATTCATGGTTACAATAAATCCACTTATAGTTAATGGGGGAACTGGTTCTCCAGTCAATCCGTTGGCTGTATTTTGACTAAACCCCGGCAAAATCCACAATAATGTTAAAACAATATTATTTGAATGTTTAGAGGGCCAAATAATGAATGATTCTAATAAATTAAATGACAGAGTAGCCATAGTTACTGGAGGAGCAGGGGGTATCGGTAAAGAGATCTGTAAATGCCTTATTGCAGAGGGCGCAAAAGTGATAATGGCAGACCTATTGGAGCCTCCTGACATAGCGACAATTAGTGAAACACATCCCGAGGCAGGTGAGCTCACTTATTTTAAATTGGATGTAACGGATGAGAAATCCTGGCAGGATCTTTACAAATACGTCGATAAACAATTCAAAAGACTAGATATTCTTGTGAATAACGCCGGGATATATTTATTGAAAGATATCGAAGAAACCACGTTATCTGATTGGCAGCATGTCATGAATGTGAATGCGACGGGAGTTTTTATTGGAACTAAATTAGCTTTACCTCTAATGAGATCTACTGGGTCAGGTTCCATTATTAACATCTCATCGACATCAGGTATCACAGGGAGTCCTTTTGAAGTAGCTTATACTGCTTCTAAAGGCGCTGTGAGATTATTTACTAAATCTGCGGCCTTACATTCAGCCAAAGATAATATAAGGATAAATTCTGTCCATCCTGCAACAACTGATACATCAATGGTTGATGTGATCTGGGAGTCTAGCCCTACTATAAGGCAAACGGTTACAGATAATGTACCCCTTGGCCGTTTGGCCGAGCCATCTGAAATTGCTAAGACAGTAGTATTCTTGGCATCAGATGATTCTTCATACATGACTGGTAGTGAATTAATTGTGGATGGGGGTATGACGGCAATCTAAATATAAATTATATTTTTTAATTCTAATGGACTGAAATGCTAGTTATACAATATTATTGGGCCGACAAAGCTCTCCAAAGATGGAGGAAATAAAATGCAACAAAATCGCGACCTAGTACATAAAGATAATATGTTGATTGCTAACTCAACTAAAGTTAGGTATAACCCGATGGTTATTGCGTCCGGATCGGGATCACGTTTGACCGATGATAAAGGACGTAGTTATCTCGATTTTGGAGGTAATTGGGCTTTAGCTAACTTAGGTTATGATAATAAAAATGTTCAAACTGCAATTCAAAGACAGTTAGAACATACAAGTTACGCAGGGATAGTATCTAGCATCAATGAGCCAGCTTTGCTATTAGCAGAAAAGCTCATCCAATTGATGCCAGGGGATTTTCAAAAAAAGGCTTGGTTTGGGTTGTCAGGATCAGATGCCGCGGAAGCAGCCCAAAGAATGGTTTTAGCAAGTTCAGAAAAGAGCCGTATTTTGTCATTTATTGGCGCTATGCATGGAACAAATGATACTGGCATGGGATTATCTGGTTTGCCTGGTGCAGGAGGCGTGAAATATGGATCTCATGTTATAAAAGCGCCGTTCCCAGACCCATACAGGTCGCCATTTCCTGGCGATCAATTGGGACTAGCTGATCGATGCACTTCCTTTATTGAAGACTATCTTTTTAAAACGATCTGCCCGCCGAGCGACATAGCTGCAATATTTGTTGAAACTGTGCAAAGCGATAGCGGAGATGTAGTGCCACCTGACAATTTTATGCCCCTACTTCGGGAGTTATGTGATAAACACAATATTTTACTAGTGATTGATGACATAAAGATTGGATTAGGTAGAACGGGGCGGATGTTCTCGTATGAACATTATGGCGTTGAAGCGGACCTCATTTTGCTTGGTAAATCATTGGGAGGAGGACTGCCTTTGAGCGCGGTTGTAGGCAGAGCAGATGTATTGGATAGTGGATTTGCTGGATTCACAACATCTGGAAATGCTGCCTGTTGCATAGCAGGGTTCGAGACGTTGAATGAAATAGAAAGACTAAATCTGGTTGAACACTCAGCAATTGCAGGAAAATACTTGGGAGATAAATTAGCTTCTACTTTAGAACATTACGAAATAGTTGGGGACATTAGGGGACTTGGTTTAATACAGGGAGTTGATTTGGTTCAAGATAAAATTTCAAAACTTCCTAATCGCGAAGCAGCCTCCAGTATCGTTTACAGGTGTTGGGAATTAGGGTTATTGCTTTATTATGTTGGTAATTCTGGAAACGTATTGGAAATAACACCTCCACTTGTGTTAACTATGGATGAAATTGATGAAGGCACTAGCATATTGAATCAGGCGTTTAATGATTATATTGACGGCAAAATTGATCAGGAAAAAGTAGCAGGATTTTCAGGTTGGTTTGTGTGAATAAACAGTTTTTAGCATACTTGATCCTCGGTTTAGGGTTTTTAATTATCGTTGCATTAATAATTGTTCTAATAATCGTTTAAATACAAAAATTATTCTATTAATTAGTAAAAAGGAGAGAGAAATATGACTGATATAAATGCTTTAAGATCTAACGTTTTAGGAATAATTGATGAATTCTCGGGTACTGCCAGTGTTTCGGCCAACAATTTGACTACCGGGGATTTGCTGGATATCAATGAAAAAGAAGTGTTACCCGCCCTTAGCGCTATAAAAATAGGTATTATGGCGGAACTTTTTTTCCAAATCGAGGATGGGAAGTATAATTTACTTGACCGAGTTACTGTGAATGCTAGTGATCTTAGAGGAGGTACAGGAGTTTTCAGGGAAATGGAAACCCCTCTCGAAGTCACACTCAAAGATCTATGTATGATGATGATTGTCGTCAGTGACAACACATGCACATGGATGCTAAGTTCAATGTTAGGTTTAGATGCTATAAATCAAAGAATGCGATCGTTGAACATGAACGAATATTCCCTGAATCATGACTTAGGCCCGACTGCATTTGATGATATGCAAGGTAAGGATGTGGATGCATATTCAGAATGCTCGGCGCGCGATTTTACAACTCTGGTGACTTTGATGGCCAAAGGCGAATTGGTATCAAAAACTTCATCTGATGCAATGCTTGATATTATGGGCAGGTGCCAGCATATTGAGTGGCTTGGCAGGTATCTTCCATTGGACCAGTTTCCTGCTGAATCTGGAGTAACACCTAAGGTTAAACTTTATAACAAACTTGGGGCATATTTGCATGCCAGATGTGATACTGGGCTTATTAAATCGGAAAACAGTGATTATGTTATTACCGTTTTCGCATCATATAGTAAAGACGAAAGTCTACTTTTATGCCCTCACGAGGGATCAAGATTGATCGGAAAGGTATCAAAGGCAGTTTATGATGCTTGGGGTTAGAGTACGAGTCTGACTCTATGATCTGCGTTTGATTTTAGGGTCGAGAATATCTCTTAGGCCGTCTCCTGATAAGCTCATTCCTAGAACAGTTAATGTTAAAAATACGCCAGGGAAAATTATCATGTATGGCGCTCTACTCAGGTAGTCTTTAGCCCCTGCTACCATATTACCCCAACTCGGAATCTCCTCAGGTGGTCCTGCTCCAAGGAAGCTTAGATATGCTTCTAATAAAACAGCTGCTGAGGCTACATAAGTGGCGTGTACAATTAATGGTGCTACGATGTTTGGCAAAATGTGTCTGATCATAATTCGTGGTGTTGTCGCACCAATCGATCTCGAAGCTTCAATATATGTTCGTTCTCTCAGGCTCAAAACAGCTGACCTGACCACCCTCGTAGCTATTGGAACCTCTGTAACGCTCAATGCGATAATCACGTTCTGTATACTTCCACCTAATAGGGCCATGAGCGCAATCGCTAATATTATTGAAGGGATTGACATTAGGCCATCCATAAACCTCATAACTATCATGTCAAATTTTTGAGAATATCCAGCAGCTACGCCAATTATAGTTCCAGCACTAATAGCTATAACAGCAACTGATACTCCAACTGTTAAGGAAATACGACTTCCATATATTGCTCTTGACCAAATGTCTCTTCCAATGTTGTCGGTGCCAAACCAGTGGCCAGAAGTCCAGGGGCCTGTAAATCGATCTAAAGGGGCGGGTGCAGATGGATCTGCTGTCCATAGCACAGGTGCCAAAATGGCTACTATTACTGCAAACAAAAATATCGAAAGTCCAACAGCCATATTGGGATGTCTTTTTAAAAGAGCTAAGACGCCCTTAATCCTATCTTTTATAGTTAATTCAGGCGGTTTTACCCATGCTGAAGTTGATGTATGTTTATTATTCATTAGTTACTTGTATCTAATCCTGGGATCGAGTAGACCATAAGACAGGTCTATTAATAGATTTATAAGTGCAACTATAGCTGCAAAAACCAAAACTGTGCCTTGGATAACAGGATAATCTCTATGGCTTAGAGCATTAACTAGAAGCCGACCCATCCCTGGTATGGCGAACACATTTTCTGTAACAACTACACCACCTAATAATAATGCGAGGCTAATTCCGCATACGGTTATTATCGGTAGCATTGCGTTTCTTAAAGCGTGTGCTAGCAATACACGAGTTTCTGCGAGTCCTTTTGACCGAGCGGTTCTTATGTAATCTTCTGATAGCACTTCCAGCATTGTCGCTCTAGTCATTCTTCCTATTAGTGCCATTACTACCAAGCCAGTAGCTAGTACCGGCAGCGCCATGTGATAAAAATATTTAGCTATGTTCTCAGTTGGTGCAGTGTAACCAATCGCTGGGAACCAATTGAGCTTTACTGCAAAAACCCACATTAAGATGAAGCCCAGCCAAAATAAAGGTATTGAGTAACCTAATGCTGTAAAGACCATGACTGACCGATCTATCCAGGAATTTGCTTTCCATGCAGCGATAATACCTAACGGAATTGCTATCAACATAGAAAACAAAAGTGTAAATGCTGCGACAGAGAACGTTGGAACAATTCGTTGACCTATCATTTTTGTAACAGATGTTTTTCCGAATAGTGACTCGCCTAAGTCTCCCTGAAAAAGATTACCAAACCAGATTCCTAATTGAACGTACATTGGCTTGTTGAGCCCTAGGGATTCTCTAATTAGTTCGTATTTTTCTGCTGTAGCATGAGTTCCAACTATCAATGCAGCAGGGTCGCCTGGAGCTATATGGATTAATGCAAATACTACCAGAGCTACTACTAGTAGAACTGGTATCATTGCTAACAATCTTCTGACTATATATCCGCCCATTGAAACCTAGTATCTTCTCCAAATATTATTTTGCTGAGGGACGAGGATCATAACTGCTTAATGCTTTTGCCATGGCATTAAACTAACAGACAAGCTCTTTGAGTTAATTCTCAAAGAGCTTGTCTGCTCTTAATTCAATATACTCACCTATTTAGTTTTAAATTATCGATATACGATATTTATCTATCTAGCCAGGCGTTTATATAAACTGGAAATACCGGTACATCAAAGTTTTTAACGACCTTGCTGTATGGATAAATAGATGCCCACTGAGCAAGCATCACTTGAGGCGCAGAATCATACAGAGCAAGCTGCATCTCTCCGATAAGTTCCAACTGTTTTGCTGCATCAGGCTCGAAAGCATATTCAAGTCTTAAAGCCTTTGTCCTTTCTACTTCTGGATCATCTCCGAAGTTACCGAAATACAGCGTTCCTGAAAGCATAGGATCAGCTACAGGGTCTGGAGAAGCCCACTGGACCCACCAGTCTGTAATAGCATCCCAATCTGGATCAGGGAGCCTTGATAGCAAAGTTGCCCAGTCCATTGATGGCATTTCAACTGTTAAACCAACTTCTTCGAACAAAGGCTTTAACACCTGTCCCATTGGAGTAATAGTTGCATAGTCATTTGGATTCATAAGCAAGAAAGTTTCTCCGGCATAACCAGATTCAGCAATCATTTTCTTTGCTTTCTCAACGTCTTTTTCGTTGTAATACTCTTCACCAACCGTGCTGGCTAATGGAGTTCCACATCTGTACCTTGATGGGCAAAGTGACCAAAGATCACTTGGCCCGAGGGACGCTGCTAATTCTTCAATGTCTGTAGCCGCCTGCAATGCTTGTCTGATCATTTTATTACTAGCTGGTCCTGTCGAGGTGACATTGAAGTCATAGGTCCAGAAGTGCTTTTCGTACTTCGCCACATCGATATTTGGATCATCAACCATCTCTGTGAAGAAGTCTAATCCAGCTCCATCCCAAACATCAATTTCACCAGTTTGAAGAGCAGCCTTTTTACTTTCTTCAGATGGTATTTCTAGCCATTCGATTTTATCGATATACGCAATTTTTGCGCCGGCCAGATAACTTCCAACCTCGTCGGTTCTAGGAACATATGCATCAAATCGCTCTACGACTAATTTATCTCCACGAACCCACTCAGACACTTTATATGGTCCTGAGCCAATCGCATTTTCTTGTCCATAGTCTTCTTGAGCAGGCGTGTTAGCAACGCGTTCTGGCCATATGTTAGAGAGAGGCCAAGGCGCAGCCATTCCTGAAATCACTACACCCATTGGTTGTTGGAATGTTATAGAGAAAGTATGGTCATCGATTTCTTTCCAGCCATCTTCTACCATCTGTCCTTTTAACATGTCTCCAGCAGCAGTAGTTTCCCACATTCTTTTTAGAGAAGGGATAACGTCGCCTGATGTTACAGACGAACCGTCATGGAATGTCATACCGTCGCGCAAGGTGAAAGTGTATGTGGTACCAGCATCGTCAACTTCCCATCCGGATACCATTTGTGGTTTTGCATTGAAACCACCGTCTCTTTCAAACAGTCTTTCCCAGACATGAGCAGAGATCGTTGTAACAACATAAGCTCCTGAGAATGATGTATCTAGTGTTTCCAAGCTAGCCTGAGCCGCTACCTTTAGTGTGCCACCAAATTTATCACCTGTTTTCATATCTCCGAGACTTTGTAAAGTAGAGTCACTTACCGGCTCTACCTCAGCAGGCTCGCTTTCTGGTGGATCTAAATAGACTGTAGTGTCGTCGTATTCAACTTCTTCACTACAAGCTATAAACCCAATAGATAACGAGCAGACTAGTACAGTAAATAAGATTAATCTTGTAAGCATATACACCTCCGTATTACCTTGAACTGATTTACTTCGTAATTAGACTGCGCATCTAACACAATATCGGCTACACCGATTCCATGATATGGATTATCAGTTATACGGATACTGTGTTGATTGGGAACCTTCGCACAACCAAAATATACTGTCAAGATCGTGAGTTAATTCACATATGCATATATATCACACTTATATTTAACGAGTTAGATTGAATTGATTCATCTGCGCTGCTACACTCCTGCAATTCATAGAGTCTAAATACGACTTTTATAAGCAAAACTAAAAGCTAAATAAAGCTATGGGAGATGAGAATGAATCGAATTAAAGGTGCTGTTTTGTATGAATACAATCAGCCAGTGGTGGTCGAAGATATGGAATTAGGATCGCCTCAGAATGGGGAAGTGTTGGTAAAGATGATGGCTAGCGGAGTGTGCCATTCTGACTGGCATGTAGTAAAAGGAGAGTGGTCTAATATACCAACACCCGTGATTTTAGGGCATGAAGGTGCCGGAATAGTAGAAGAGATTGGTCCAGGAGTTACCAAGCTACAACCTGGAGATCACGTTATACTTTCCTGGATGCCGAGTTGTGGCTTATGTGAAGCGTGCCAGATTGGACGCCCAAATGTATGTTATAACCCGCCTGCCAGTACCAGAACAGCACGTACAACTTCTACAAATAAAGATATATCTTTTCTTTCAGGCTTAGGGACTATGTCTACCCATGCCATAGTAACTGAAGAAGCTGCGGTTTCGATCGATAAAACCATGCCTTTCCCACAGGCGTCTTTAGTTGGATGTGGAGTTATGACCGGTGTAGGAGCTGCTATAAATACTGCGAAAGTACATCCTGGTTCTTCCGTTGCTGTATTTGGTGCAGGGGGCGTAGGACTAAATGTAATACAGGGTGCTGCAATTGCGGGTGCGACAACTATTATCTCAGTCGACCTCCTTGATAATAAATTGGAATTAGCAAAACAATTTGGTGCTACTCACACCGTAAACTCCAAAGACGTAGACCCTGTTGAAGCAATCAAAGATTTGACCGGAGGACTCGGAGTTCATTATGCGTTTGAAGCCATTGGGTTAGTACCTGAACCATTTGTGCAAACAATTCATGCTGTCAGAAACAGAGGTTTAGCAGTATGGGTTGGACATGCCCCACTTGAAACTCCTGTTACAATCGATGCCAGAGATATTATGTGGGAGAAAAAAATTATTGGCTCAATGTATGGTAGTGCACGGCCACAGATTGATTTTGGACGACTAATATCTTTATATCAATCCGGCCAATTAAAGTTGGATGAATTAATTACACGCAGCTTTAATATTGATGATGTGAATACTGCCTTCAAGGTGCTAGGTGAAGGTAAAGTTGCAAGAAGTGTACTGACTTTTGATTGAAGACGGTAATGTATTAGATTTATGAATATAGGCGTAACATATTGAAATTTGGTAACTGGATTTTCCCAATCAGTTTGTCTGAGCAGTATGATGGAAAATTGATAACTGAAGCTTTGAATGAAACACAACTGAGCGAAGAGCACGGATTCCACTCAGTTTGGCTTAACGAACATCATTTTGATGGAACCTCTGCTTTTGCAGATCCGGTAACATTTGCGGCAGCTATTGCAATGCGTACATCAACTATAAAGATTGGTTTTGCAGTTCTAGAAATCGCACTTCATAATCCAGTAAGGCTCGCTGCTCAATGCGCTCTTATTGATCATCTTACTAAGGGCAGATTGATTGTTGGCCTTGGCAGGGGATCAGTCGCAAATCATTATGAGTATGAAGGATTTAATGTTTCTATGGATATGGGGGCGGGAGCTTTAGAAGAGGCTGAGCAATTATTGATTAAATGCTGGACAGAAACAGATGTGACTCATTCAGGCCAATATTGGAAGACTAAATTCCCGGCAATAAGACCTATTACATACTCAGATCCGCATCCACCAATAATTCGTTCAGCTATAAGCGACAACAGTATAAAAACCCTTGCTAGTTTGTGCCGGCCTTTTCTTACGGCTGGAGGACATCCTGAAGCGATACTTCGCAAGATCAATCTATATAGAGAACACGCAGAGAAGTCAGGATATACAGAAACACAGATTGACTCAGCGGTAAATGATATCTGGTTTACTTCGGATGTGGTGGTGGCTGAGTCCAATTTAGAAGCTGAGAAAATAGCGAGGGAGCATTTAGAAAGAGAACAGAGATTTATTAGTGATGCCAGAATTAAATTAAATTCAGCTGACTGGGTTAATTCAAAAGAAGGACGAAATCATCTTAAACATGAAAAACTGGAGGATGGATTTATTTTTGGGTCTATAGATAAAGTTACAGATCAAATAAATGGACTTCATGATGCAGGAGTGAACAATTTGATGTTCAAAGTCAATACTGGCCAAATGGATTATGGAATTATTGAAAGAACAATTAGTCTTTTAGG
>MDSV01137637.1_pt1 | contig 28490 bp, 16 predicted proteins | sample 810851 | NCBI WGS metagenome assembly MDSV01 (sample SAMN05326640, study PRJNA326480) | marine metagenome | isolation source: seawater | place: Atlantic Ocean: North East | collected 2012 | reverse complement strand
TGTGGAAATCTCTTTTTCACGGGGGTTTTTGGTTTTGATTCTCCCATCTCTCAATTATTACTACTTTCATTAATTGCTCCAATTAGCGAAGAAATTTGTAAATTAGCTGCTATCTGGTGGTGTAAAGAATTCATCGATAGCCCAAGGAGAGGTTTTGAAATTGGAATAACTGTGGGGTTAGGTTTTGCAATGTTAGAAAATTTACAATACATTGCACTTTCTTGGACTGGTGGTCCTTTAAGTTTCACCATAACATCACTAATTAGGGCAATTGGATCTATTCCAGGACATGCTCTGTGGACAGGATTAACTGGAATTGGATTTGCTTGGTATATCTTGAAGGGTAATAATAAGGTAAATAATTTGAAACTTGAAAATGAGAATACCATAGAAAATAAATGGCAATTAATAGACTCAAAAACAAATGAGATAATAGAAACTACAAACAAGATAGAGGACTCTATAGAACTTAATGAAACTGAGAATACCATATTATTCAAAAAAGAAGAGGGGATTTCAGAATTCAATTCAAATAATTTACCACAAACTCTGAGTTTTGGTTTGATTTTAGCTATATTAGGTCACTCTTTTTGGAATGGAAGTAGTTTCTTAATTGATTATTTATTCAAAAACATTACAGAAAACATTATTATTTCAACAATTGGGAGTCTTTTATGGATTTTAATCCTAATCAGTGGATTACTTTTAATTGGTAAGTTAATTGTGAATAATGTCAAATTATTACCCGATAAGATGGTATAGATAATCTACACCGATGATATTATTCCGATGATTACAGGTGGTGAACTTCCAGGTGGATTTATATCCATAAATATTCAGATTACATTTGGAATTATTCTAGTATTAATTTCACTATCATCCATTGCAAAAGTTCTAGATGCAAAAGGGATTTTAGCAGCAGCAAGTCTAGGATTTGTCATTGGATGCTTAGGACATTGGTCTTGGTTAGTAATCCTACTTACATTCCTTATTTCTGCTCATTTGGCGACGAAATGGGGATGGGAAAGAAAAATAAAATTAAGAGTAAATGAGTCTAATGATGGTTCTCGAGGATGGAGGAATGTAATATCAAATGGAGGAATTCCTGGAACTGTGGCAATATTTGCTTTCATTATTCAAGATTGGACATTAACATTACCACTATTCATTTCAACAGTTTGTGTAGCATCAGCAGATACTTGGGCATCTGAATTCGGATGCCTTGACCCAAGAGTAAGATTGATTTTATCAAATAATACAGTACCACCTGGAACAAATGGAGGTTTTTCACCAACGGGTCAAAAAGCAGCATTTTTAGGTAGTTTTATGATTGGTTTATCTGGATTTATTTTTGTATGGGTTCCAAGCGAATTTGAACTAACAACAGGAATTTATTGGTCCTTAATATCAATTATTGCTGGCTGGCTTGGATGCCAATTTGATAGTTTAATTGGTGCTCTTTTCGAGAATAGAGGATGGATTTCAAAAGGGGGAGTGAATAATGCAGCAATTGGATTTGGATTATTATTTACCCTCGTTTTTGTAATAATTTGAATTATTTGATGGGCTAATTATTCAACTAATCACTGCTCGAGGTGTCATGGATGGAAGAGTTAAGCGGAGAAAACTAAATTTTTTTCTGCTTCTTTTGATTATTTCTATTTTAGTCATCCCTACACAATCACTAGCTGATGATGAAGATGAAACAATTCCATTAGGTACGGAAAGTTGGAAACTCCCTGAACAACATATGATTTATGTTCAAGAATTACCCACTGCAGAAGATCCAGCACAATTTGAAACAAAACTAGATCGTAATTATCCAACATCAGCAGAACCACTAGGAAATATTGAATTTGGCCCTGAATCTGATCTTTTATTTGAAATTACATCTAACCCTGCCACAGAAACAATGAATATTTCCTCAAACATTAGTGTTGATTTATTTGTTAGTTTAACTGTTGGAAATTCCGCCCAAGCATCATTCTGCACTGGCACCGTAACCTCATTCGATGTTGATGTATCATTAGGTGGCAATGGCATCTTACAAGATACCATTATCTCTGAGGGTGTATTAAGGCATACCGAAATTAGAAAATATTCTACTCAAATTTTTGATACAAATTTACTTATTAATGAAGGTGATTCATTTGAATTAGCCGTGGCCGTATCTCACCCTTGTGCATTAACTAGAGCAACTCTTTGGTGGGGTGGGCTAGAAACCACGACAGGTATTGTAATCCAAGGAGATTTATTAAAGCCCAATCTTACTGTAGAAGTAGATGATAATCGTATTCCACACATGAAATTTATTCCATATTCTCCATGGGGCATGGATGATTACGATTTAAGCCATTTCGATTTATTTGTTTGGGGTCCAATAGATGAAGATGTTTACGACACAGATACATTGGATCAATTTATTGAACATTTTGATAAACCTGACGGAAATACTACAGTAGAAGGAAACAGAACGGCATTAACTTGGGTTGGAACAATTCAATTAATGCCTGGCCATCATTTATTGAAATCTTGTATTCGATCTGTAGACATGAGTGATTGGGATACCTCATCAGTATCAAAATGCCCTGATGCAGATAAAATGTCTGGAGTAAGTGTGTCATTTATTCAGTCATCTTATCGTTTTGGTGTAGAAAATCCAGATGGTGAGGGGGTTTCTGCTACCATGATTCTTTGTATAATTTGGTTTGTTAGCTTAATCTCTTTTATTGGTTTTTCGTTACGAGGTTCTGGAATTATGCCTTGGCCAGTGATGGTAATTCTACTTCTGATGACAGTACTATTAATTCCATGGGCATCACAGATGGAAAATATTGGTAAAACATTCTACAGAGAAAATGGCCCAATTCCAAATTTTGACCTTTTAACACATTCTGGAGATTCAGTTAGTCTAAGCGAATTATTAGAGGGTAAAGATGCTTTAGTATTAGGAGTGTATCAGATTGGTTCTCCAAATTCAGAACAACAATACAATGAGTTTAAACTCTTGATGGAAAGTGAACAAAATATTGCAATTGCCCAACTTGCTACAGGAAACAATGTTCGATTAATAGATTTAGATTTTCATTCGACAATTGTAAATGATTCTTGGCCACTATTAATGGATATAGGAAATAGTGGCATTGCATCACAATTCCCAACAGGATCTGGAGATGCAATCTTGATAATCGATAAATCAGGCACAATCTCTTGGTTAAAACCTAGTTTTGCAGGAAAAGATGAGATTCTTGAAGAATTAGATAAAGTAGGCACTGGAGGTTCTTACAATTCAATTACATCATTATTAGGACTAATATTAATTGCAGGTATCCCTGGAATTTTTTATGGCCTTCCAAACAAAGAGGAGGAGGTTGAAAATGATGAAGAAAATAAAAATGCACTTTTCCCTGGTTCTATTTGGTTTGGAACAATCATTGGAGGTGCATTAGGTGCTGCACTCATAGCATTACCTCAAATTATTTTTTCAATTATTGGATTATCTCCTGGCATGTGGTGGATAGTAGAATTAATTCTTTCCATCTGGATTTTATGGCACGGCATATCATTAATATGGTTACAAAAAATTCCAGAAGTTAAATTCTTAATAAAAAGAATATATCCCTTATTACCTCAAGTATATCGTCAAAATAGAGGAGAAAATACAACCTCAAGGGATGTTGAATTAGGTATATTTGTAGGTTGGCTTTCTTGGACGATATACCCAATGTTCTTTGTTCAAATGGTCACAACTCCAATGATAACTAGTATATTTGGTATAATTGGTGGATTATTTACATTAGTCATAGCATTAATCTTCTTGGGTATAAATGTATTATTCAGTAGAGTTTTGGGTGCCTCTTTTGGAAAAATAAGCATATTGTTTGGAAATTTAAGTGAACCATATATTTCAAAATATGTTGGCATTATAATTTTGCCAATAGGAATTTTAATGGCAATCAGTTCATCTATTCATCTTCTAAATATGTAGAAAGTAATTATATTAATGAAGAACATAGATCTCTAAGCACTTTTTCTGGATCTTCTGATTTTGTAACTCCCGATGCTAACAATACCCCAACTGTTCCTAATTGAATTGCCATTTTTACGTCTTCTCCATTTTTTACTCCAGCACCAGTTAATACATCCACATTTGGATTTACTGATTTTACAGCAAGTACTGTATTTTTGATAATATCTGGATCAGCAGTTGTTACTGAGATATCTCCTCCAATTAATTCTGGAGGTTCGACTGCAATCATATCTGGACCAAAAGCAGCAATTGCTCTTGCTTGTTCAACGTCCGCCGCACAAACACAAGTTACCATTCCCTCTGGAATTAAATTCAAAGTTTTTTCAATCTGATCTAATGAAATTTGGTTTTCTGCATGATTTAGTAAAGTTCCTTTAGCGCCATGAAAAAAAGCATTTTTTGGTTGTAGAGAACCCGTATGACTTCCAACATCTATTGCGTCCAAATGTTGACTCCAAACGTCTAAACCTTCAACCTTAGAAATTATTGAAGATAAATCGAAAGCAGAAACAGCAGCAATAAGTTTAACACCAAATTCTTTAGAAACTTTAGCCATGATTCTTGCTAATTTTTCTGCACCTTCTCCATATGCTTGAGGGTGTATCTTAAAATTTACACAAATGATTGGTTTGGTCATTGAGCATAGCAGAAGCATCTACTTTTTGACTTTCACTGATTAGAATACCTTCCACCAGACTGTTTCCAGCCATCTGGAACTATAGCATGATAATCTACAATTACATTTTCTAAATCACAACTTTCGCCAATTCTTGCATTTTCTCCAACTAATGTGTTCCTGAGACTACTGCCTGCTTTGACAATTACATTATTAAGAATACAAGAATTAACAATTGTTGACTCTTCTACAATACAATTATTCGAGATAAATGAATCTATGAGTTTTGCACTTATCACACTAGAATCAACACCAATCCAATTGTTTTCTTGTTTTTTGCCCATATTCCATCGATTATCCAAGAAACAAGTACGACAAGATTCTAACCAGGAGGAGGGAGTTCCTGCATCAACAAAATATCCCTCAAATTCAAAACCAAGCATTTTCCCCATAGGAGCTATTTTCGTAAATACATCCCTTTCCATACTATGAGCACCTGCAGGCATTATGTCAAATATTTCAGGTTCAAGTACATAGGTACCTGCATTAATTAAATTACTAAATGCTTCATCTAATGTTGGTTTTTCCTGAAATTGTATTATTTTATTATCTGCAGTTAATTTTACTACTCCAAAACGAGTTGGGTCTTCAACTTCAAAAAGTGAAATTGTTGCTAAAACTTCAGATTTTTTATGTTCATTAACTAATGATTGTATATCAACACTAGTAATTAAATCCCCATTAATTACTAAAAATGTGTCATTAATAAATTCCTTGCAATTTGCTATAGCTCCTCCAGTTCCCAAAGGTTCTTCTTCTGGTTGAACTATAATCTCAAATGGTAATTCCAAGTTTTCAAAATACGTTTCAATGTCATTTACACGATATCCTGCAGCAATAATTACTTTGTCTACTTCATCTATAGGCAATAGATCTAACACCCTTTCCACCAATGTTTTATCTAACATTGGGAGCAGTGGTTTTGGAACATGTGAAGTCCAAGGAGCAAGCCTTGAACCAAAACCTCCCGCCAATACAATTACTTGCACAACACTGCGAAAGACTAGGTTGTCATAAACAAAGCGACTATAGATTAGTTCAAAGACGTGTTTTTATTGGGCAGTGTGTGGGCAAATGAATATACACGAATATCAAGGAAAACAATTATTCAAAATGCAAGGATTACCTGTGCAAAATGGCATACATTGCAAAACAATTCAAGAAGCTGTAAATGCTTACGAATCACTAGGTTCTGAAATTGTTGCTGTTAAAAGTCAAATACATGCAGGAGGTAGAGGTAAAGGTACTCTTTACAATCCTGAAACTAATGAATTAGTAATGGAGGGTGGAGTTAAAATTGCATTTAATAAAGAGGAAGTTGAAAAATATGCAACGTCAATTCTCGGAAATAAATTAGTCACAAAACAAACTGGGACAAATGGAAAAATTGTGAATAATGTATACATCGAAGCAGGATGTTCTATTGCTCATGAATATTACTTAGCAATATTAATAGATAGAGAAATGAAAATGCCATTAATCATGGCATCAATAGAAGGAGGCATGGATATTGAAGAAGTTGCAGAAAATGATCCTGAAGCAATACATAAAATTCATGTAGATTTATCTAAAGGATTATTAGATTCTCAAATAAATACATTATGTAATTCGCTGAAATTAAATGAGATTGCGGCAAAATCATTTGCAGAAATGATAAAAGGACTTTTTACATTATTTGTTGAAAAAGATTGCTCCATGGTTGAAATAAATCCACTTGTAAGGACTACTAATGATGATATGGTATTACTTGATGCAAAAGTTGGATTTGATGAAAATGCATTATTTAGGCATCGAGATATTTTAGATCTTAGAGACCTTTCTGAAGAAGAAGCTACAGAAGTTAAAGCCAAAGATACTGGTCTTTCTTATGTTAAACTTGAAGGAAATATTGGTTGTTTAGTTAATGGTGCTGGATTAGCAATGGCAACAATGGATGTAATCAAATTATATGGCGGCGAACCTGCAAATTTCTTAGATGTAGGCGGGGGGGCCAATGAAGAACAAGTAAAAACTGCGTTTAGTATAATACTTGATGCCCCTGCCGTTAAAGGTATTTTAGTAAATATTTTTGGAGGCATCATGCGTTGTGATATTATTGCAAGAGGAGTCATAGGAGCAACACAAGCATTAGATTTAGATGTACCATTAGTAGTTAGGCTAGTTGGAACAAATTTTGAGGAAGGAAGAAAAATTCTTTCTGAAAGTGACTTGAATATTCATACTGCAGAAACATTAGCTGAAGGTGCTCAAAAAATAGTTTCATTAATTGGAGGTGAAAAATAATGGCAATATGGATTGAAGAAGATGCTAAAGTATTAGTTCAGGGAATTACAGGTAAACAAGGGCAATTTCACGCTGATAAAATGGTTGAATATGGAACTAACATAGTAGGCGGTTGTACACCCGGAAAAGGTGGGCAAACTGTTAATCTTCAAGGTAAGGACTTTCCCGTATGGAACACCATGAAAGAAGCAATTAAAGCAACTGATGCCGATGCCACAGTAATCTATGTGCCTCCTCCATTTGCAGGAGGTGCAATAATAGAAGCCGCAGATGCTTTTGATTCATTAAAAGGTAAAGGGGTTGTAGTTTGTATTACAGAAGGAATACCTACACTAGACATGATTAAAGCAACCGCATTTGTTAATGAAAAGAAAGGTGTTAGATTAATTGGACCAAATTGCCCAGGAATTATTACTCCTGGAGAAAATGGTGGTGCAAAAATTGGAATAATGCCAGGACATATTCATGCTAAAGGCCGAATAGGAATTGTCTCTAAATCTGGAACTTTGACTTATGAAGCAGTAGCCCAAACAATGAGTATTGGAGAAGGACAAACCACTTGTGTAGGAATTGGAGGAGATCCCGTAAATGGTACTGGTTTCATAGATTGCTTAAGTGCGTTTGAAAATGATAAAGAAACTGTAGCAGTAGTAATGATTGGTGAAATTGGAGGCACTGCTGAAGAAGAAGCTGCAGAATGGGTTTCGGAAAATATGACAAAACCTGTTGTTGGATTTGTAGCAGGGATGACTGCACCTCCTGGAAAAAGAATGGGGCATGCTGGTGCAATCATCAGTGGTGGAAAAGGTACTGCAAAAGAAAAAGTTTCAGCAATGGAATCCGCAGGAATCTCATGTGCAAATGATCCTTCTGAAATTGGTAAAGTTTTACTAAAGGCATTAGAAGATGCTGGTTTAAGATAAAAAAAATAACTATTTATCTACGCCTAGGACCACTTGGTGGACCTCCTCGTGAAGGACCTTTTGGACCACCTCTTGGAGGACCACCTGGACCTTTTCTTGATGGCCCGCCTGGACCTCTTCCTGGTGGACCACTACTCCTTGGAGGACCGCCTGGACCTCTTCCTGGTGGACCACCTCTTCCTGGTGGACCACCTCTTCCTGGTGGACCACTATTCCTTGGAGGACCGCCTGGACCTCTTCCTGGTGGACCACCTCTTCCTGGTGGACCGCCTCTTCTTGGAGGTCCTCTTGGTGCTTCTTCCTCTTCTTCTTCTTCTTCAAAAATTGCACCACAACTTTGACAAGAAGAGTCTGATGCTTTCACTAATTCTCCACATGCTTCACAAGCAAAACTTTCTTCATCTTCTTCATCGATATTATCTCCAAAAACTTTGTTTACTGATCCATCTCTACTTTTGAATAAAACAATATTTGAACTCATTTCAAAACCTTTTAATGCTAATTCTGTGTCTATTTGTCTTTTAAATGCGTTAGCAAGATCCATTGGAGTATCAAGTACACGTCCATCATCTATGAAAGTAATATTTACTTGAGCCACATCATCAACAATTTTTGATTGGGGAGATTCAACAGCCACACCTCTTTTTCTAGCTACTCTTCTTACAGCCACTTCGGTCATTCTTCTTAGCAATGATGAATCTGGTAATTCTCCATCTTCACTTTCATCACCTATTGTTTGCTTAAGGAAATTTGATGCTGCTGATGTTTTAACATCATCAGGCTTCAAATGAGAGGGTAAATCTGAATTGACTTGTGAAAGGACATTGGTTGCAGTTTCATTCATTTGCAACCATTTATTTCTTTGTTCTTCTTTAATTTCCCTTTCTGCAAGCATGATTCTTTCTACCAATTCATCTGTTGGACTAGATGATGGCGACTCACCCATGGTAGAAGTAATTGGAACGATTGTTGGCCCCGAATCATTAGGTGCTTGAGATAGTGCTGGCCCACCCGTTAGATTCTTCTCATTAGGCATTGCTTTAGATGCTATTTGAGATAATAAATCCTCAGAGATACTTGGTTTTTCTGATTGTGATTCTGTCCCTTGATTGAATGCTTGTGGAGTAACTACTCCTGAACCTGAAGATGTTGCAATACCCCCAGATAATGATTCTGTAGGCAACCCAAAAGATGCCTTTGAAAGATTCTGTCTTGCACCGCATTCAGGGCAAAAGATACTATCATCAGGGACTTCTTCACCGCAAGTATCACAGAACATTAATGGCCACCTACAACACTCCTAACAAAGTATCATTCATGAGGTTAACCCTTATACTTAGATTTCAAAGTATCTATTAATTCAAAAACAATTCTTCACAAGAATGCTATAACTAGATACTACACCAGAGGATACAGATGAGGAATGCCATAGTTGTCGGAGGTGGGCTTGCAGGCATTACTGCTGCTTTAGCATTGCAAGACTCTGGCGAATGGAATGTCACACTTTTCGAAGCAAGAAAACATCTTGGGGGAAGGGTTTCTTCTATTAAGGATCCAAAGACGGGATTAGAATTAGATAATTGTCAGCATTCATGCTTCAGAGTATTTGAGCACTTTTTACAATTAATTGCTAGATGTAATGCTCAAAAAGCAATAAGATTTCAGCAGAAAACTTCAATCTCATTTACCAATCCAAATAACGGAATTACTGGTAAATTATATGATTCAAACTTAAAACCACCAAACCATATGGTCAAAAGTATACTTAAATTCCCTCATTTGAAATTCAAAGATAAACTTGCAATGAGAAAAGTTGTAAAAAAATTATCAAAGATGACCGAAGAAGAAAGATTGCAATTAGATAATGTCCCGTTTAAAGAATGGTTAATCGAAAATGGCCAAACTAATTTGTCAATTGATGTTTTTTGGGGGTTTTTTGTACTTGCTGCACTAAATATTTCGGTTGAAAAGGCTAGTACTGCCCAAGCAGCATTTCTCTTTAGAAGGGGACTTTTTGGAAACAATGATGCTTTTGATGTTGCAGGGTTTACGCATCATCTATCACATATATTTGAAAATGAAATCACAAATACATTAGAAGATAGTGGCATAGAGATCCATAAATCTACTAAAATAAATTCATTAAAATGGAACGAAAATAAATGTATTGGAGTTAATACATCTTCAGAAGAATATGATGCTGACATAGTAATATTAGCAACCCCCCACCACATAACAAATAAATTGTTAATGGCTGGACCTAGTTCTACAAAAATCATCTGTGAAAAATTGGAAAAAATGGAATATAATTCATTAATTGGAATTCATGGATTATATTCAAAAAAGATTGTTGAAGAAGATTTTCATTTTACTGCATTAGTTCATGAACCAATAATTCAAATTGTATTTAATAGAAATTTCGAATTAGATGATGAAATTAATTCGAATATAAAACAATGGTTAAGTGTTCCTGTAAGTTATGCAGATACATTTCTAAATAATACTAATGAAGAATTAGAAGAAGAATATAAAAAAGTGATTGGCAAGGTATGGCCTGAACATTCTAAGTTTCTAGAAAAAATAATGATTATCAAAACCCCAAAAGCAACTTTTTCAACAAAAATGGGGAGTACGGAATATCGTCCAGAAGCAAATGAAATCATTCCTGGGTTAAGATTATGTGGAGATTACATTAACACTAACTGGCCTTCGACAATGGAAGGATCGGTGACCAGTGGACTAATGGCAGCAGCAAATGTACTTGAATTAAATAATTGGAATTCTGATGAAGTTTGGGTTGATTGGCCAAAACCCCCTAGGCGTGGAGATAAGGCATGGGGTAAATTCTGAGGTGTGAATTATGGGGAAATTTAAGTGGGGCACTCATAAAATAAAATCTGAAAATGTGACATTAGCTGGTTATGACACATTTAATAATTTAAAATCTGCACAAAAATATTGTACAAAAATCGCAAAAGCAAATTATGAAAATTTTATTATTTCAAATTGGTTTACTCCTAAAGAAATAAAACAACATATAGACAATATCTACGCATTTTGTAGATATGGTGATGATTTAGGTGATGATGCTCCATTTCCGCCATCTGGAAGATTATCATTACTAAATGAATGGATGAATGATTTAGAAAGAGCATTTCACTCAGAAGATAAACCATGGAGTGGCAACCCTAGACATCCCATCCTAATCGCAGTATCTCACACTGCAAGTACATTTCAGATTCCAATTACTCCGTTCAAAAGGCTTATTGAAGCATTCAAATTCGACCAAGAAAAAATTCGTTATGATAATTATCAAGAATTGAAGAATTATTGTATTCATTCTGCAGATCCTGTAGGTCATTTGTTCCTTTATGTATATGGGCATCGAAGTGAAGAATTACAACAACTAAGTGATAACACCTGTACAGCACTACAACTTGCAAATCATTGGCAAGATGTTAGTCGTGACTTAGATCAAGATAGGATTTACATGCCTATTGATGAAATGGAAAAATTTAATTATTCACTTAAAGATTATCAAAAACGTATAGTTAATGATGAATGGCGGGCTCTAATGAGATTTCAAGTAGATCGTGCTAGAGAATTATTTGAAAAAGGAAGTAAATTATGGGATAAAGTAGATTCTAGATTAGCCGTGGATTTACGCATGTTTACAATGGGAGGTTTAGCAGTATTAGACGCTATAGAGTCTCAAGGTTACGATACGTGGAATAAAAGACCTAAGATAAGTAAACTAAAACAAATACGTATGTTAATGGCATCTCGTAAACTTTGGAAGGAAGCACACAAAAAGGGCAAGGGTATGGGATAATACGTTACGGACTATATTGGGGGGAGAATTAAATGGCAGGAGACATGGGAATAGGGAATATTTTTAATAAAAATAATTCATTAAAACAAAGACCCACACTTACCACTGATTCTGCACTAAAAGCACTTCGAGCCGCTGTTGTATTAACTAAAGATGCTGTTAATGCAGTATCTGTAACCGCAATGGATGCACTTAGAGAAGCATTGGCATTGATTAATATCAGAAATGAAACAGAATTAATTGATCCATTTATGCATCTTGATGCACCTATATGGGAACACAAGCCACCTAAAGAACTCATTGAAAAAGCATACGATTTTTGTGAAGAACTTACCGTCCGGGAAGCAGGGAATTTCTATCATTCTTTCAAATATCTTCCAGAAGAGCAGAGAAGAGCAATGTGCGCAGCTTATGCGTTTTGTAGAAGGGCAGACGACATAGCAGATGGGGATTGGCAAGATAAATTTCCTGGGAGTCTTGGTATTGACGACCCAGAAGCAAAAAACTATAGAAAGGATGTAGAAAAGTTAGTTGGGAAAAAAGCAATTCTCGATGATGAATTACATAAGGATAAAATGGCACAATTATTCTTTTTCCGCAAAAAATTATCTACTTGCTATAATGACTTATGGAGTACTGACCCTGTATTTCTTGCTTTGAAAGATACAATAGATGAATATGGAATTCAAAGAGCTTATTTTGATGATTTGATTTCAGGAATGGAAGATGATCTTTATACAAATAGGTATTCTAATTTTGATGAACTATACCTATACTGCTATCGTGTTGCTTCTGTAGTTGGAATGATTTGCATTGAAATCTATGGTTATGATAATCCGAGAGCAAGAGAATATGCTGAAAGTTGGGGGATTTTTATGCAACTGACAAACGTATTAAGAGACATTGGAGAAGACATTGATAGAGATAGAGTTTATCTGCCTGGTGATGAATTAAACGCTCTGGGAATTAATATTAATATGTTAAATGGAGAAGTACGAAGACATCAAGATTGGGAAGGTTATGTTTTTGAATATGCTCAACGTGCTAAATCTTATCTAAAAGATGCTAAAAAATTACTTCCATTATTGCCTAAGAGAACAAGATATTCTCCTGCAGCAATGATGGCATTTTACGAAGCGATTTTAAAAGAAATAATTAGAAGACAAGGAGATGTATTCAGTTCAAGAGTTAGCCTAAATAAAGTTCAAAAAATATGGTTGGCAGCAACAGTATACTTACGTCATAGATTTATGCCTTGGTAATACAAAGGCATCAAATAATATTGAACTGTTTGCAAATCATGGCCAAGATGGTTAAGCGGTTTGAAAGGCTTATGCCATTTAAAATCAAAGATGTCCTCTTAGTGTCTAGTTCATATGACCACTATGTTCTTGCTGAAGATGGATTATTAACAGAACTAATGACTGACGAATTTGCTCAATTAAATTTATCTCATGCACCAAGAATAGTGCATGCAAATAATGCTGAAGAAGCACTGGATTTGATGCAAAAATGGAGATTTGATCTTATCATCACCATGATTAGAGTGGGTGACATGAGTGCTGAAGAATTCGGGAAAAATGCTAAAAAGATTCTACCAGAAACTGAAGTAATATTACTAGCACATAATACTAGAGAGTTAGCATCCATTAACACATCTGAATACATCGATCGTATCTTTGTATGGTCTGGAAATTCTCAATTAATGGTTGCCATTATTAAATTAGTAGAAGATGAAAGAAACCTATCTCATGATATAAGAATAGGCAACATACCCGTACTTCTTTTGGTAGAGGATTCAAGAAGGTTTTTTTCCTCATACCTACCTAAATTGTATAGAGAGATATTAACTCAAACAAGAAGTGGTATTGGAGAAGGTTTGAGTTTAAAACAAACAATGATGAGGCTTAGAGGGAGAACAAAAGTATTGCACGCGACCAATATGGAAGATGCAATTGCTTATGTTGAATCATATGGCCTTAATTTAATTGGTTTAATTACTGATGCTGGTTTTCCTGCGATGAATAGGAAAGATATGCAAGCAGGATTATCATTAATAAAAAGAGTTCGTGAAAGATTTCCAAATCTACCAATCCTTATGCAATCAACTGAAAAGGATAATCGTGAACCTGCAATAGCATTAGGTGCAGAATTCTTACACAAGTTTAATCCTAATTTACTCACTGAATTACATAATTACTTACAATATAAGTTGGGTTTCGGGGATTTTATTTTCAGAACACCTGATAAAAGTGAAATCGGTAGAGCAAGTACTATTGAAGAATTAGTTGTCAAGTTAAAAGAAATGCCATCTGAATCAGTGAAATTTCATGCATTAAATAATAATTTTTCACATTGGCTACATACAAGAGGAGAATTTGATTTGGCCGATCAAATAAGACCGTTAACCTTAGATGATTTCAATAATCCAAATGAAATTCAAGAATTTCTTGCGAATACTATTGAAAATCATTTGGTTAAATCACAAAGAAGTTCTGTATCAAATTACATAGGAAAATTAGACTTCAGAAGGAGGTTTCAAAGATATGGTTCTGGATCATTAGGCGGTAAAGGTAGAGGGTTAGCATTTTTTTCAATACAACTTGAAGATATGGATTTTGGAGTAAATATACCTAATGTGAAAATTGATGTGCCGCAAACAGTAGTTTTAGGCACTGATATTTTTGATAAATTTGTAGATGAGAATAATTTACAAAATTTAACCTCAAAAGAAATTACTGATTTAGAAGTATCAAATAAATTTCTTTCGGGGAAATTTGATGAAAGTATAAGAGAAGAATTAAAAAATCTTGCACTACAATTAAACCAACCATTAGCAATACGATCCTCTAGTAGACTTGAAGATGCACTACACCAACCATTTGCTGGTGTTTACAATACATATTTCTTAGCAAATAATCATCCAGATGAATCAATAAGATTTGAGCAGTTAATAAATTCCATTAAATTAGTATATGCTTCAACATATTCGGAAAGCGCAAAGTCGTTTATCAGAGCCACTCAACACTCTATTGAAGAAGAAAGTATGGCTGTTGTTATTCAACCTTTGATTGGAAGGAAACATGAAAACCGGTTTTATCCAACTTTAGCTGGGGTTGCAAGAAGTTTCAACTATTACCCTGTTGGTTCAATGGAGCCAAATGAAGGAATTGCTGCAGCGGGATTAGGTTTAGGAAAAACAGTTGCTGGCGGCGAAAAATGTGTGAGGTTTTCTCCATATCGGCCAAAAAGAGTATATCAATTTGCTGATATTGATTCTACATTAAAAAGTGCACAAAGGCAGTTTTGGGCATTAAATATGGATGAATCTTCAGAAATGCCGACACTTAATCCAGAATATAATCTCTTAAAATTAGATTTAGAATATGCTGAAAAAGATAATGAAATTGCAGAAATCGCATCAACATGGGATCCACAAAACAATCGCATATGGGATGGAGTTGGTAGGAAAGGTCCCAGATTAATCACATTAAGCGGTTATCTAAAAAGAAATTCATTCCCCTTATGTGAAATTCTGCAACAAATATTACAAAGATGTGAAGAAATGTTGGCCTGCCCTGTTGAAATCGAATTCGCATTAATCGATAATGATGATGTTAAAGAATTTAATTTACTTCAATTAAGGCCATTAGTAAGTGAATCTACTGAAGTAGAAGTTGAATTCGATGAATCAATGTTATCAAATGCACTTGCTCATAGTAGTGTCTCATTAGGAAATGGAGTTGTTGATGAAATAAAAGACATAATTTTTGTAAATCCAAAAAAATTAGATAGGCAAAAATCTGTTGAAATTGCAAATTCTATTTCTCGTATTAATGCTTCAATGGTAAAACAAAATCGAACCTATCTACTTATTGGCCCTGGCCGTTGGGGTTCATCCGACAATCTATTAGGAATTCCAGTAAAATGGAGTCAAATTTCAGGTGCACGTACTATAATTGAATGCGAGCTTGCAGACATTAGTGTTGACCCAAGTCAAGGAACTCATTTTTTCCAAAATATTGTTTCTTTCAACGTAGGTTACCTCACAATTAGAAATTCAGAACCTGGCACTATTGATTGGGATTGGTTAGAAAAACAAAAATGTATATTAGAAGATGGACCCATAAAACACGTACGTATTGACAAGCCATTGAAGGTGTTGCTTGATGGTAGAAATGGTCGCGCAGCAGTATTAAAGCCGAAAAAATAAGGATAGCATTGAAAACTAATGCGTCAAGCCGATATTAGGAGGACACACTATGCGAGTCGCTGTTTTGAGAGAAGATAGTTGCCAGCCAAAAAAGTGTATGGACGAATGTCATGCTTTTTGTCCACCTGTAAGAAATGGGATAGAATGCATAGTAATGAACGAAACTACAGGGAAGCCTATCATCAGTGAAAGTTTATGCATAGGTTGTGGAATCTGCATTAATAAATGCCCTCATGATGCTCTAATTATAACTCAACTTCCAAGTGAATTAGAATCTGATATGATTCATCGATATTCTATGAATGGTTTTAGATTATTTAGATTACCTGCACCAAGAGAAAAACAAGTTGTAGGCATATTAGGTCCAAATGGCATGGGTAAATCTACTGCAATAAATGCACTTAGTGGACAACTAATTCCAAATTTAGGAGATTGGGATAATTTAGAACCTAATTGGGAAAATGTAATTGCAGAATTACCTAGAGGTGAATTAAGAGATCACCTAACTACAGTTTCTGTAGATGGAGTTAATATTGCTGTAAAACCACAATATGTTGATCATCTCCCTAAAGTAATCAAAGGCAATGTAGGTGATTTATTATCAAATGTGGATGAAAAAGATGAATTAGAACCTATTTGTCAAGAATTAGGGATTTCACATATCTTGGAAAGAGATATTACTCAATTATCAGGAGGAGAATTACAAAGAGTAGCTATAGCAGCAACAATATTGAGAGAGGCTGACATCTATTTCTTTGATGAGCCATCTTCATACCTTGATATTCATGAAAGGATGAGAATTGTAAAAATTATTCAAAAGTTATCTGAAAATAAAAAAATCATTGTAATTGAGCATGATTTGGCAATTTTAGACGTGCTTTGTGATTTAGTACATATTGTATATGGAGAAAAAGGTGCATTTGGAATATTCACCCCCCCAAGAACTACTAGAACTGCCATCAATGCATATCTTGATGGGTTTCTTCCTGAACAAAATGTTAGAATCAGAGATAAACCAATTAAATTCCAAACACATACAGAACGTAATACTGAAAGGGATTTTCCATATTTAGAATGGGGAGGACTGGAAAAAAAATTAGGAAGTTTTTCTTTGAAAACTGGAGAAGGTAAAATTCATCGGTCAGAAGTTGTTGGTGTTGTCGGTGCTAATGGTATTGGGAAATCTACATTAGTTAAAATCCTAGCAGGAGAGCATGAAGCTGACAAGGGATGGATTACAAGAGAAGCTAAAATTTCTTACAAACCACAACATGTTGAAGCGGGTTTTGAAGGTACAGTAAGAGAATGGTTAGACGCAGAATTAGGTGCGAGATGGTTACAAGGAGACTTTAATGTCAATGTAGTAAAAGCATTAGGCGTTGATAAATTAGTCGAACAAAATACAACAACACTTTCGGGAGGAGAATTACAAGCCGTCTCAATAGTAATTTGTCTAGGTAGAGAAGCAGATCTATATCTCCTTGATGAACCAAGTGCTCATCTGGATGCAAATGCAAGAATGGAGGCTGCAAAGGCAATTAGGAGAACAATAGAAGGTAATGAAAAATCTGCATTTATTATTGATCATGATGTTTATTTCATAGATATAGTATCTGATTCATTATTAGTTTTTGAAGGGAAAGGAGGAGTTGAAGGTATTGCAAATGGACCTTTTCGACTGAGAGAGGGAATGAATAAATTCCTCTCTAATGTAGATATTACATTTAGAAGAGATCATGATACAAAAAGGCCAAGAATTAACAAATCAGGAAGTAGGAAAGATAGAGAGCAAAGAGCAAAAGGTGAATATTTCTATACTGAGTGACTAACATGCCATATGTAAAACCACCTCTTGGAGGACCAGTTGGAAGAAGCAGAATGAGATTATCTGCAAGTTCATTAGTTACTTGGGAAAGAGGGCAAAGAGACTGGTTTTTGAAGTACAAAATAGCCCTTAAAACACCCAAAAATCCAGAAATGATACTTGGAATAATTATCGAAGAAGCACTAATTGGCTTGATGATGGAATCTCCATCATGTAATCACATTCCTAAAAGATCGATTTGGGCGGCTTGGATGGAAAATAAAGAATATATCCCTACAGATAATGCACCAGATATAAATTCAATTAATAATTTGAAAAATTGGATTACAAATAAAGTTCCAGATGCTGCAAAGGTAGTTTGGAATGAAGGTAAAAGGAAGTGGGATGAGTCAGTTTTCAAAAGATCAGATCGAGCATGGGAAGATGTCAGTCTTAAAATAATTGAAAAAATGCTGATTGGGGGAATTGAATTATTCTTAGAAGAAATTGAAAAATGTAATGAGAAAAATGGAGGGCCACATTTAGAAAAATGGAGACAAAATGGAGACCCATTTCCTATACCTGCACCTTGCTGGCATCAAAAAGCAAAACATCCAATTCCAGAAAAAGTTCCTAAACATATGGATACTATATTTTTCGATGGGAAATATTTTGATACACCCTTCACAAATAAAGGTAAAGTAAATCTAAAGGAATTATGGGAAATTACTAGACCATGGGCAAAAGATCCTAGAGTATGGCAGCCACAAAGATTGTATCATCAAGATGGGTGGGCTTCAGGTGAAATGGATTTAATGATAAGATGGGATGAAAAAGCAAAAATCGTAGACATTAAAGCAAGTGATGGGAAAAGTAAATACTCAGTAGGGCTACCAATTCAATTAAGATTTTATGGTTGGTTAATTCAAGAAATAAAAAGAATTTCAGGATCGAAATTTGAGCTTTCAGGATTAGAAGGTTGGTACTTAAAAGTTCCATTTAGAAAAATTGTCGATTTAATATCAACTTCAGAAATACCTAAAGAAACTGAAAGATTGAAGTCTATTTGGAAAGTACAACAAGAAACAAATAGAGAAAATTCAAAATGTCCTGTAGATGGAGAATTAAATCTATTATCTACTACATTAGAATCAATAACTCCTAGAAGATGGGAGGGGGAAAATTTAGAAAAAATATGTAAAAATTTAGAACCTGAATACCCTTACTGTAAAATTCTTTCAATACCAGATAGATTGAATGTAAAAGGGTATATTTCAGGGAAATGGGGTCCTTTAAGCAATCATTTTGGTGAATTAGTTCATGGAGCACTAATTTCAAATTCTAAGGGAGGAAATGTGAATCTCACCTTAGAAGAAAGTCAACCTAATTCTCACCTAGAACTTAGTGACTTAAGTGATGGTGAATATGTAATCTTAGACGCCATGCCTGGAATCTGGAGAGACATGCCGAGATTATACGTAGATGAAAAAAGTAAAATTATTCCCCTTAACGAATATAAGAGTGATGAGGAATTAACTCGGTTAGGAAGAATATTAACAAAGACAGATATTCAGGGATTAGTAATATCAAGATCTAAAAATAGTGGGAGAAGATTAGATGGAAGGCCATGGTCTATGGAAAGTTGCCACCTATGGGATGGAGAAGCAATAATCGAATTAGTTGCATTTGGATCAGCAATTGGTGGAAAATTTTCATCTATAATCTGTGGAGATTTAGTTAAAATAAGAGGTGCTGAATTAGGATGGAGGAATGGCGTCCCACAACTCAGATTAAACCCAAGAAAAACAAAATTTGAGGTAATTGAAAAAGATTCATCTAACTAATCAATTCAAGAACCATGAAGTATAGGGAACTATCGTTGAGGAGTATGAGTTTAGATAATTCACAAATTATTGCTTTTGATTTAGAAACTACTGGAACAAATACAAGCACTGACCAAATTGTTCAAATCGCATATGGATACTATGAAAATGGTGCATTAAAAGATTCTGTAACAAAACTATTCAAACCAACAATCCCAATTAATCCAGGTGCTGAAAGAGTTCATGGGCTCTCAATGGATAAATTACAAAATGAACCATTATTTAGAACTGAAGCCGCAAACATTAGAGAAATTTTCTCTAAGGCTGAAGGTTTAATGGGGTATAATGTTGGTTTTGATATCTCTGTAATTCAAGCGGAATTTGAAAGAGCAGGAATTCCACCCTTAGATTTGAGTAATGTAGCAATATACGATGCCTATCTTATTTGGACTAGACATGAAGGTCGTTCATTATCTCATGCTGTTGAAAGATTCCTAGGAAAGCCAATGGAAGGTGCACATGATGCATTAGCGGATATTACTGCAACAGTAAATGTATTTGATAAAATGGTAGATGAATTTTCAATGAATGAATATAGTGGAAATGATTTTACTGCGATATTCAAAGGGAATAAAGTAGATTTTGGTGGCACATTTAGATGGGAAGATGGAGAAGTAGTTCTTGGAATTGGAAAGCATAAAGGAACAAGAGCAGTAGATGTTGCAAGCAAAAGTAATTACCTACAATGGATTATGAAAAGTGACTTTGCATCTGATGCTAAAGCTATAGCAAGAAAAGCTATCCTATTGCATCATGAACCTTTAGCATTCAAAGAATGGATTTACCATAACTATGGTAAACCTTCTCAATGAATGATTGATTTTTATTTCATTCTATGGAATGATCCATCTTCTTCTTGCTTCCATTCTTGACCATCGGTTGTAACATACCATGTTCCATCAGGTCTTGAGTCCCATTCACCATTACCTGGAAGATCTTCCCATTTTGGCACATAAGTAACTGCAGGTTGAGCAGGAGGAGGAGATACAGGCCCAGCTGCAGGAGGAGGAGGAGCAACTTTACCTGATGTAGCAGGCATATGCTCCCTTTCGTCGAAATCATCCTCATCATCATACCAATATTCTTCATCACCATCTCTTCGGAGAATAATAACAACTATTGATGCAATTACTATTATGAATACAACTGCAATCCCTGCAATTAATGTATCATCACTCATTCCAAGGAAACCAGATTCAAGAGTTTCTAAGGACTCTACTAATGGTGCTTCAACTAATTCAAGATTAATACTATCATTATTCAACTGTAAATACAAACTTTGTTGTCCAGACCTTACTACAATGTAAGTAAATGAATCTAGCCTCTTACTTTCTCCAGGACCAAGTACAATACTCTTTGTTTCTACAGTTCTCCAAATACCTTCTGAGTCACTTTCAACTAGAGAAATATTAACTGTTCCTTCCTGATTTCCTTCATTAACCATAGTAACTGTTACCGTAATTGGGTCTCCAACTTGAATCATAGTTTGAGCATCGGGCAATACCTCAATATAACTAATCGATGGTTCAAACTTCTTCAATACTAAAGCAGGAGAAATTGGTACTTGTTCTATTCCTTCCCCTTGAAGAGTGAAACCTGCTGCATCAGTTCCCTCTACCCAAACAATCAATTGTGGATTATCTGCAAGATCTACAAAATTATCTGGGTTGAAATCAATGTCTGCCTGATATGTCCATGTTGGACCTACAACGCTTACTAAATTGAGATCCACAGTATTTTGACTACCAGAAATATCTGCTCCATTTAATCGATATACCCAATTTAATTTAAGAGGTCCAGAAGGCATTCCAATTTCTTCATAAACTTGAGCTGTAACTGTTAAATCATTCATATTATCTGAATAAAGTACATTCAATGTCTGCCCAATAAATTGCAAATTAGGTGCAGTACTATCAACTGTAACCTCAGCTCTTGATGATGTTGCATCTTCTGCATTACCTGGCAATCCCAAAATTTCAAATTGTAAATCCATAGTCGATTTTGCTATTGGCCTATTAGGCAATAAGAAGGAAATTTCAAATGTTCCATCTGTATTAACAGGGACTTGTTGCTGAATTAATGTGGATCCATATTGTAATGTAAACTCTACAATTAATCCTGATGGAACATTCATCATTGTTGCACCAGAATCTGCAAATCCAATATGGCCTAATGCTAATACTTCATCTCCTTGTTGAACTATTAAATTAGATGTTGATGGCTCTGAAACTGGTGGTGTTGAATCTTCTAGCATATCTACAACTGCTTCAACCTCATAATCAATTTTCCAACGAATCTGATTGACATCTCCATCAATGGTCTCAATTAATGGATTATCTAAATCATCATCAAAAATTAAAATTGATGGGAATTGCCAATTATTAGCTAAAACTACAGGGAAATCCCATGATAAACTAAATTTCGTAGAAATTAGGTATACATTATTTCCTTCATCTATAACATTAATATCAATAATTTCTACAAAACTACCCTCTATTTCTGTTGTTTCAGGGTCATCTTCTAATGTCCACCAATCATTTGTTTTAGGAGAGAATACTATTTCACCACGTGGTGCCTTTTGACTTCCTAACAATTGTATTCTTATCTCATCAATTGTTTCTATTCCATTACCTTCTATGATCTTCATATCAAATGTATGCTCTTGCCCAAGAAGTAATCTTTCCTCTGATGTATCTAAGCTTAAACTTCCATAATCTAATTCTGTCATAGTGTTAATTGCAGTTACAACAGTAGCCAAATCATTATCTAAACCTGGGCTCCCACCATTTGCAAACTCTAAACCTACAAAATCGGTACCTGTAACATAAAGACTAACTTTAGCATTATTTTCATTCCCATCAACATTTAATGGAGGTAATTCAACATATTGTTCGCCGACTCTAGATTCAATCAAACCTTTAGTTTGTGTATTATATTCTTCCTCTTGCGCTTCTCCATCTCCATTTAAATCATCTAAAGATTCTCTCCAATAATGAATCACAACCTCGTCACTCATTCCTTCTGAATCTTCTATATCTAATTGTAACAACAATGATTTTGAAGGGTCCCATGTATATCCATCAGCATCTTTCAAACCAAAATTTGTTCTTGCATGTATAGCATTTACTAATGGTTCATTAGTATCGACCCTCATACTAAATGAAATTGGATTGGTGACATCAAAAGCTGTTGTTGAACCCGTAGGTCCTGCTTCCAAGATTGAAGGTACAAAATTAACAAGTTCTCTAATTGTTCCATCTGTTTCAAAAGAAGGAATTGTTACATCTGTAGTCCACATACCTGCACCTGTAGAAGTTGCAACAACTTCTAATCCGCTCATGTTAATACTAGTGACAAAGTCTGTGTCCATTGGTCTTATTCCTGCTGTATTCTGGAATCTTACTGATCCAGAAACCTCAACTATTGAGTTTCCTTGAATCCATGGTGGAATTCCTGGAGCAAACTCAATTATTCTTCCTAATTGATCTTTAAATTGAACAAAATCAATTTCAAGGTCATTTTCTACTGCACCTGGTGTACCTAATCCACCAGATAAGGAAGTAGCTGGTGCTAAACCGTATCCAGTACTATTGTAAGCTTGAGAACTCCACAGAATCTCAAATTCATCGTCCCATGCCCAATCTGATTGGAATACCCAATCTACCATCCATGATTCTGCAACTAATTGCACATTAGACTCTACTGAATCTAAAGTTACTACTTCTGAGCCAGTGGTTTGAATAAATGTAGGGTTCGTTTGTAAATCAATTAATTCAAATTGAATTATTTGTCCACTTGTTGCTTCTCCTGTCAAGGTAATGTGATCTATTTCAGTAGTAGAATACAAATGATGATGTCCTGTTACTAATGTGACATCTTGACCATCTGGATATATGGTTACTGGAGCATTAAATGGTTCATTAGTAATCATTAATTCATGATATATTTCACCACTAATTCCAACTGCTCCTCGATCTGCACTTAATGTCAAAGGAATGTTAATCCCGACATCATTCGTTTGTAATTTCATATCTTCATGATAATTATACATTTGATCTTCAAGACCACTTACTCTTTCTGTTAGATGATATCCAATAACTACACTACCAAGTAATACATCATAATCTGATCCTGTTGTTTGAAGTTCAATCTCAACTTCAGACCAATCTCTTCCTGTTGGATCTACATGAGATGCTAAATGGCCATTTATTGCTGCGATTGTTGTTGAATCTAATGGTATATGTTCAACACTCCATCCTGAAGATATTGTTGCTTGACTAACTCCAGCAATTGTAACATCTAAATCAGAAGAAGTGTCTTCATCTGTAATAAATGAAATTACTCCTTCATAAACAGTAGAGTGAGTAGGAATTAATACTGTTGTAGAACTAGAACCTGTTCCAAAACCTGCAAAACTATTGTATTGTATCAAACCATCATTTGGGCTAATCATTCCATCCCAACCAGGGTTCCCCGATCCATAGGCAGCACCTGCAGAACCACTAATTCCGCCATTAACATCTAAAGAGCCTCCATTATTCGTAAATCCATTAGTTGTTGTAATGAATTCAATGAAACCGCCAGATCCACTACCTCCACCGCTTCCACCATCATGCATTCCAATTCCGATTCCACTTTGAGTTCCATCAGCACCATTACCTCCATTGCCTCCTCTGGCATGTACTGATCCTGTTGCACCAATTGTAACATCATTAGCTTGAATTAGAATTGAACCTGCAGAACCTCCTCCTGCTCCATGTCCGCCATCTCCCGTCCCTCCAGGAGCTACTTGTCCATGCTCTGAATCTTCTCCGTTTGAAGAAATTGCACCATTAACGCTAATCGTGCCAGCAGTCAGTATAAGTTCTGTTCCACCCATGCCTCCTGTAGTTGGATTACTTCCTGTAACATTTCCTCCACTTGAACCACATTCTACTCCTGAACCATATGAAATTCCACCATTTGCAAATACAGGGTTTCCTCCACCATCGTTTCCATTACTTGCATGTCCTGCTCCACCCGCACCATTAGAGCCTGTAGAATCTCCACCTGCTCCTGGACCGTCCCAAACAACTGAACCAACATTAATTACCCCACCTGATTGAATAATTATTTCATTAGCAGTAATTGATAATGTCCCACATCCTGCTACTGAGATTTCACCAGTACTTGAAACGGTTAATACATCATAAGAATGTGAACCTGACCATTGAACTGCTGTATTGACTACAACACTAACTGCTCCTGCTCCTGGAATAACTAATCCTGAACCTGAACCAACAGACATAATTTCGGAATTTGTTCCAGAAAATGCTGTTAATCCATCTCCTGCAATTCTATTTTGCCAACCAAAGTGACCGTAATTAGGATTTGAATTAAATGACCAATCTACACTTCCATCATTTACTGCATCAATTTCTGGGTTAAAAGCAGGTTCCCAAAATTCACCTTCCGCGATTAAATCTTCGATCCAATCACCGGGGCCGACTTCAATTTCTACCCCATATCCAGATAATGGCTGAGGTAAGAAAATTCTTGATTGAAGTGGTAATCCTCCATACTGGTTACCTTGTGAATCTGTAATCCAAACAACAACTCCTGAACCTTCTCCGTCAACATAAACTTCCTGTATAGGTTTTGTTGATACTACAAAATCACTGGAAATCATACCTACTTGGCCAGTGCTGCTAGTAATATTTCCATCCTCATTATCTAAACTAGAATCTATTTGCCAACCATTAACTTCTGTATCTAAACCTAGCATATACCTTGTAGAACCTACAGACACATCACTAATCAAAGGTGATACAAAAGGATCATCTGTTTCCAAATTTATTCCAACATATACTCCTGAAGAATAGGCGTCTAAATCAAGTCCTGCGAAACTTAATGGTAATTCTCTATTTTCAAATCCATCAATTGAATTCATATTAGAATCATATAAGTTTGCACTAATCTCTGTATTTGGAGGAGTTGCACTCATAATATCTACAAATCCGTTTCCTAATTCATCTCCTGGAACTAAAGGAGTTAGCCATTCTCCTTCTGAATCAAAGTAATCTACTTCTACTCCAATATTATCTACATACCATCCAGCATAATTGTAATTATAAACTGAAACAAAACTAAATCTAAATTGCACTGTTGAACCGCCATATGGCGTAATATCTCCGACCATAGAATCCCAATTATTGTTAGAATTACATCCTTGTCCAGTTGCACCAGACCACACATCTAAACTTTGACCACCAGGAGTTAAAATATGGCTGTAACCAGTATACATATTTGCTCCATGATACCATCCTTGTCCAGTTGCTGGATCTACTGAGTCAAAATGATCCCAAGTAGTTCCTCCATCATCTGAAATAAATAATGCTGCTCCACCATAACCAGAATAAGTACACACCCACTGATCAAAAACAATACGTGCTGAAGCACCAAGCGGGATTGTATATTCGGGAGTATATACAAACGCCTCTAATGGAGTAAATGCTCCACTAATATATGCCGTATCTAATCCAGTACCAAATGCATAGGGAGTACTTGCTGCATTAGTTGGTGATTGTTGATTTACACAGTTTGTACATGCTGCCACTGTACCATACTCAAACAAATCTTGCCCTGTAGGGTTTGACATTGTCCAACTTGAAGAAGGAACTGAAGGTGAGTTTTCAAAACCATCAGAAAAATATAACCCACCAGCTCCTATCATTGTATATGACCAATCATCTACTCCTCCTGTAGCATAATGTGTTGCTGTTGTTGAAGAATTAAAATGATCATCAAAATGTACTACTGAGTTTGTATCAAATACTTTGATTCTGTCCACAGTTAATCCTTCTTGACTATCTTGAGTTCCTCCATAGTTTACACTAGTATCTGTAGTTACTTTTATTCTCAAAAATGTTGTTGGATCTGAAGCATAACTCGCAGGCATAGTGAAATCCAGAATTAAGAATCCTCCAGATTCATCGGCATAATTTACACCATTTACTGTATATCCGTTATGTGGTATACCGTAAGTTTGAGGGACATTAGTGATATCAGTCCAACTAATACCATCGCTACTTGCTTCTACAAGGAAATTGTCCCATACACTTCCTTCTAAATCCCATTCTGCAGTTAATTGTGCTGTAATTGGTGCTGTAGCGGAACTCAAATCAATTGGTACTTCTAATGCAGAACTTGCACTTGCTGAATAAAGACCTGCAACTCCATTAACATCGTAATAACCATGATGCCAATGTCCAACAGATCCACCAATATTTTGAATTATCATATCATCTATAAATATCCCTGGTCTTCCAATACTATGAGTACTAGTCCAAACTCTTAATCTGAAATCAATTACTGATGCTTGTGGAATTCCAGTAATATTATCTAAAGTGAATACTGAATTATGCCACCCAGGTGAAGATGTATTTCCAAATATTCCAAATCCAGTTCCATTAGCAGAAACACCATTGGGAACTGGAGCTGAAGTATTGCTGTAATTCAAATATCCAGAATCTGGTTCAATCCAAGTCCAAGCCCCTCCATCTAAACTATATTCTAACCACGCACCGTCTCCTTCAGCAAAATGATTCCAATGTGTAAATTCCACTGTAAATTGATTTACTGGGTTTGGCACATTAATTGTAGGCGGTTGTAACCATGCATCTGTACCTCCAACCAATGGTGCACCAATCTTTGTACCAGCAACTATTGCTCCTGAATATGGCGTTGCAGGTATTTCTCCGTGTGGAACTGTTCTAACATTACCTGTCACATTGCCCGTTACATTTGTTAATTCTCCAACATCCCATATTGAGGGATTTGATTGTGAATATCCAAATTCAAAATTATATGTAATATCATCTAAAGTGTCAACATTACCAAAACTACCATTTGGCGCAAGACTCAATAAATCCTCAAAATGAGTTCCCGTAGTTCCTGAATGTGCACCAGAAGATGTGAAGTTTTGCCCTGGTGCTCCTGCATTCCAACTCTCTCCATACCCTCCTGAAAGTCCTCCATCCTCATGGACATCAAACCAACCATCTAGAATTGTTGCATTTGATGCAACTTCCCAGCCATCGACAGTATTGTCATTTCCTGTATCTGCATCCATTGTTGGAGGTCCAGTCCATGCAGAAATACCTGCTGCTGCTGGCATCAATATCATTTGTAAAAATACAAAGATAGTTAATAAAATTCTCTTATTCTTATTTTTCCGTTCTAAAAAATTTTTCATTTTGTCAACTCCGATGAAGTTTGAGGACGCTTCAACAAATTATCCACCCCACTAGACCTCTATAGGTGTGTCCCTTTAGGGACACAATATAAATTAACTATTTGGTTCAATAACTTGATACGCAAAGGGAGGGATTTGAACCCCCGAGTCCAAGGGACAGTGGATTTCGAATCCACCGCAATACCGGGCTATGCGACCTCTGCATAAATTAGTCTAAAAAAGCAATGAAGATAAGCGTAGTGGGCATGGACGAGAATATGCGAATCAGCATATTATACCAAGGCACAACTCAACACATAGATTCAGAAAAAAAACTTACTGTAAAAGAAGTATTAATTAAAGCAGGCATTCATTCATCAATGGTTTTAGTATGTAATGAAAACCAAATTATACCGCAGACATCTGTAATAAATTCAGATATAGAATTGGAAATTATTGATGTTGGTTCTGGCGGATGATTTATTGATAGAAACTATCGTCTGGCATCATAAGTTCTTTGGAAATTAAAGCACCAGGCCCTTCAGAATAATTTGCCATTAAATCCTTAGCTAATTCCTCAGTACGATCCAAAGTTACTGGCAACTCAAATCCAAAATAATTCATCAAAGAATTC
>MDSV01212494.1_pt1 | contig 28495 bp, 27 predicted proteins | sample 810851 | NCBI WGS metagenome assembly MDSV01 (sample SAMN05326640, study PRJNA326480) | marine metagenome | isolation source: seawater | place: Atlantic Ocean: North East | collected 2012 | reverse complement strand
CGCAACTCCAACTTTAGAAATAGATTTTCCAGAAGGAAGATAATATTTTGATACTGTTAATCTTATAGCTCCATTATTTTTAAGCGGAATGACTGATTGAACAGAACCTTTTCCATAAGTACTTTCACCTACCAAAATTGCTCTTTTATGATCTTTGAGTGATCCAGCAACAATTTCAGCTGCTGAAGCAGAGCCGTAATTGATTAAAACAATCAATGTCTCTCCGTCTATGATGTCACCTTTTTTTGCAAACCATTTTCTATTTTCAAATTTCCTTTTACTTTTTGTAGAAACTATTTCTCCATTATCTAAAAAAAAATCAGATATTTTTATTGCTTGAGATAGTAGACCGCCTGGATTATTTCTAAGATCTAAAATATAATTTTCTATGTTTTCATTTTTTTTAAACTCATTGATTTTTTTTTTAATTTGGTCACTACTATTTTCGTTAAAAGATGTCAGTCTTAAATAACCTGTTTTCTCATTTAATATTTTTGATTTAACAGAAGTTATTTGAATAATCTCTCTGGTAATATCAAATATCAAGGCCTTTTTTTCTCCTATTCTTCTTACTGTAATCTCAATATTTGATCCAACGGGACCACGCATTAGATCTACCGCCTCAGAAAGTGTTTTTCCTTGAACTTGGGTGTCATTAATTTTAACAATATAATCTCCTGCCTTTACACCTACTTCGTATGCTGGAGTATTATCCATTGGAGATATTACTTTTATAACACCAGCTTCCATAGTCACTTCAATACCCAATCCTCCAAATTCACCACTTGTTTCTGTTTGCATATTATCGAATGTTTCAGGAGACATATAACCCGAGTAAGGATCCAATGATTGTAAAACACCATCTATAGCAGCATCTATTGCCTGACTCTGGTTAACATCATCAACATATTCTTTATCAATTTTATCTAGAACCTCACTAAAAAGGTCAATTTTTTTGTATATATCCTCATCATTAGAATAAACTAAACTTATTAAAAAAAAATATAAGAAAATGGATAATAAAAAACTTTTAATCTTCATATAATAATTTTTTCTTTCGGAATAAGTTCTGACCACATCTTTTCTAATTCATAAAATTTTCTTTTTTCAGGATTAAATATATGAACTATTAAATCAACACCATCTACTAACTTCCAATCTGAACTTTCTTTACCTTCTATTTTGCAATTTTCTATACCACTATTTTTAAATTTTTTAAAAACTTGTTCAGACAATGCCTGTATATGTCTTGAGGATGTGCCGCTTGCTATGATCATATAATCAGCTATTGACGATTTACCCTCAAGATCAATTGATACTATTTCTAAAGCTTTATTTGAGTCTAATGTATTGATTATTTCTTCCTTTAAATTAGAAATTTTATCCATTAATTGATTTTAGAGTATCAAATTTTTCTTAATTGAGAAGAAGAAATATTGACCTTATTAAATTTTATAAACTCAATGTTTTTTTTATTATATTTCCTAAATGATAATGATTTCAGGGCTTTAGCTTTATAGCCATTTCTATCAAATACAAGTATTTTACACAATTTAACAATACTTTCATATTTTTTCCACTTATGAAAATTTATCAAATTATCAGCACCCATTATAAAATATAAATCTGAATTTTTATTTTTTTTTTTTAAATATTTTATCAAATCAATTGTTCGATTTGATTTAAGATGATCTTCAAAACATTCAACTTTTATAAACTTATTCTTTAAATTCTACTCATTGGCAAATTTAATTCTCTTTTTTAAATTTATTGAACCTTTATTTTTAAAAGGATTTTTTTTTGTTACTGCCCAAACAATTTGGTCAAGATTAAATTTTTTTTTTGCTACTTTAGATATTTTAACATGGCCGATATGCGATGGATCAAATGTACCACCGAGAATTCCAATTTTTTTATTTTCTGATTTGGCCCGATCCATAAATTTCATATTTGTAACTGACTAATTGATTTAATCCAACGGGTCCCCTTGGTGGTAAATTATTTGTTGAAATTCCGACTTCACCACCAAAACCAAATTCACCACCGTCAGCAAATTGTGTTGATGAATTATGAATTGCAATAGAACTTTTTACATTCTTTATAAAATATTTTGCCCTGATTAGGTTTTTTGTAATTATAGCATCTGTATGCATTGTACCAAATTTATTGATATGGTTTATTGCATCTTCAATACAATCAACTAATTTTACAGAAATTTTTGAGGATAAATATTCTGTACTCCATGTTTTTTTTTTAGCTAGCTTTGACTGGCCTTTATAAATTTTTTGAACTTTTTTGTCTGCTATGATCTTACATTTATTTTTTTCTAGCTCCCTAAGAATAAAGTTTATTAAACCAAATTTTTTTTTGTGTATTAATAAGGTTTCAGTTGCACCACAAATACTTGTATTTCTTAATTTTGCATTTAACGTAACTTGTAATGACATTTTATCATTAGCATCTTTATCTATATAGGTATGACAAACTCCTTCAAGATGACCAATTACTGGCACAGAAGATAAATCTTGAACTTTTTTAACTAATCCTTTTCCTCCCCTTGGTATTATAACATCTAAAAATTTACTCATTTTCGAAAGTAAATAATCTACTAATTTTCTATTTTTATCTTGAATAAATTGCACATAATTCTTATTAATTTTGTTTTTATGCAATGACATTCTAAATAGATTTGCTAAAAGTTTGTTACTATTAAATGCTTCAGAGCCACCTCTTAAAACGACGCAATTTCCCGACTTAAAACATAATGTAGAAATATCAGAAGTTACATTTGGTCTACTTTCATAAATAACCCCAATAACTCCTATTGGTATGGTTACTCTTTTAATTTTCAGTCCATTTGGTCTTTTCCATTGATCTAAAACTTTATCAACTGGATCTTTAATTTTTACTATTGTTTCAATGGATTTTATTATGGAGTCAACTTTTTTATCGTCAAGAGTTAATCTTTTAATTAAATTTTCTTTGAGTCCTTTTGATTGTGCAACTCTTATATCTTTACAATTTTCATTAATTATTTTTTTTTTATTTTTTTTAATTAATTTTATGTAATCAATTAAAACCTTATTCTTTAATTTTGAATTAACTTTAGTTTCAAAGGCTTTTTTTGCATTCTGACCAATCTTATTTAAAGTTTTACTCATTAAACTTTTACCATATCATCTTTATGAATTACTTCAGATTTGGTATCATATCCAAGCAGACCACTGATTCTGTTTGAATGTTGACCTTTTATTTTAGAAATTTCATCTGAAGTAAAACTACTTAGTCCTCTTGCAAACTCAACCATATTTTTATCTAAAATTCTTATATGGTCGCCTTTTCTAAATTGCCCATTAACTTTTTTTATACCTGCTGCAAGTAAACTTTTTCCACTTTTTAATGCACTCAAAGCTCCATCATCTATTACTATTTTGCCCTTAGGAGATATAGAACTAATTATCCATTTTTTTCTAGCATCAAGTTTTGATATCTTGGGAATAAACCAAGTACATAAATTAGTACTTAAAATATTTTTTATTGGTCGGTTTATTAATCCATTTGCAATTGCCATATAGCAACCAGAAAGTTGGCAGATCTTGGCAGCATCTATTTTTGTTTTCATTCCACCAGTGCCATGTTCGCTTGTACTACTTGTTGAAATTTTTTGGATATTTTCATTAATATTTTTTATTTGAGGAATTAGTTTTGCATTTTTGTCAATTTTTGGATTTTTTGAATATAAACCATTAACATCAGATAATAAAATTAGACAATCTGCTCCAGAAATTTGAGCAACTCTAGATGCCAATCTGTCATTATCTCCATATTTTATTTCTGAAGTGGCAATACTATCATTTTCATTTACAATTGGAATGAAACCAAGACTAAACAAATTTTCAAAAGTTCTTTTTGCATTTATTGCCCTTCTTCTTTGTTCAGTGTCCTCTAGAGTAATTAAAATCTGTGAAAGGTTAATTTTATTTGAATTAAATTTTTTTATGAAAAGGTTCATTAGTTCTATCTGGCCTATGGACGCAACTGCTTGACTCTTATCTAGCTTTAAATTTTTCTTGTTTAATTTTAATTTTTTGCATCCAAGTGCAATTGCACCTGAACTAACAATAATTATATTTTTATTATCTCTCTGGAGATTTTTTATATCTTGAACAAATCCAGATAACCATTTTTCCCTTATAATTTTTTTATCATTTATTAACAATGATGAGCCAATTTTAATTACAACCGTTTTTGCCTGATTAAGATACATAATTTAAAAGTTTTGCTTTTATTTTTGAAATAGATTTTTTTTCTAAATTAGACATTAAAAGAATATCTTTCCTAATTTTTTTTTTAAACTTATTTAATTTTTCATCTAACTCTTTTTTATCTATTAAATCAGTTTTATTTAAAACAATTAATTCAACTTTTTTGACAAGTTCTTTACTGTATTTTTCTAGCTCAGCCCTAACTTGTTGATAAGAATAATAAAGATCCTCCTCAGTAACATCTATTAAATGAAGTAGAGTTTTGCATCTTTCAATATGTTTTAAAAATTTTATTCCGAGGCCTGTTCCTTTGTGTGCCCCTTCGATCAAACCAGGGATATCTGCTAAAGTGATTTCTTTGTCGTCATACATGGTAACGCCTAGATTTGGGTTAAGTGTAGTAAACTTATAATTTGCTATTTTTGGATTTGCATCAGTTAAAGATGCTAACAAACTAGATTTACCTGCATTTGGAAGTCCAATAATTCCAATATCAGCTATTGTTTTAAGTTGTAACCAAATCCAAAACTCTTCTCCCTTTATACCTTTTGTAAACTTTTTTGGCGCTCTATTGGTAGAAGATTTAAATCTTGTATTTCCAAAACCTCCTTTACCACCTGATGAAACTAAAAACTCTTCTCTTTCTTTTTTAAAATCAAAAATTAAAGTTTTGTTGTCCTCCTCGAAAACTTGAGTTCCTACTGGAACTTTTAAATATAAATCTTGACCACTTCTTCCTGTTTTATTTTTTCCACTACCATCGCCACCTTTTTGTGCTTTAAAATGTTGTTGATATCTAAAATCAATAAGAGTATTAAGATTTCTTTCTGCAATTAAAAATACTGATCCACCTTTTCCACCATCACCACCATCAGGTCCACCAAATTCAATATATTTTTCTCTTCTAAAACTTGGAGAACCAGACCCGCCATCTCCAGCTTTTAAAAATATCTTTACTTGATCTAAAAATTTCATGATACAACTGATTAAAATTAGTTGTGATTATTAATTGGGTTTTACTGAAACGTAGGTTCTATCTGCTTTTGTTTTTTTAAACTGTACTTTACCTTTTATTACTGAAAATATTGAGTGATCTTTACCCATACCAACGTTTTCTCCTGGAAAAATTTTAGTTCCTCTTTGTCTAACAATTATATTTCCAGGTATTACTAACTGACCGCCATATTTTTTTACCCCAAGTCTACGTCCGGCACTATCTCTACCATTTCTCGATGAGCCACCTGCTTTTTTCGTTGCCATAAATTACTTAATTGCCTCTTTAGTTTTTGACTTATCTTCTTTAATTATTGATTTCATTTTTTCAGCTTCAGATATAATTTTTCCATCTTTTGAAAAAATCTTATTAATTCTTACTAAAGAATATTGTTGTCTATGACCATTTTTTCTTCTAGAATTTTTTCTTCTTCTTTTCTTAAATATCAATATAGTTCTATTTTTTGCATTTTTAATTAGGTCTGCTTCAACCTTAGCTCCAGTGATTATTGGCTCTCCCAATTCGATACTTTTGTCATCACCATAAGCTAATATTTCTTTAAATTCTATTTTAGTTTCAGGCTTAGAATCTTCTAATTTTTCAACCTTTAAAATTTCTCCAGCCTTAACTTTGTATTGTTTACCGCCTGTTTGTATTACTGCAAATGACATTATAATTTCTAATTTTTATAAACAGCAATATAGTCAGAGGTTTATTTTAGTCAAGGTGAATAAGTCAAAAATTATCCTTTAAATCTCTTAATTTTGAAAATGTTTCAATATCTTTCGATCTCAAAAAAATATTACAGTTTAGTTCATCCTGAAGTGTTGATGGAATAGAAGGTAAACCTTTTTTAAAATTCTCTTTGATTGACAAAATTTTTTCTTTTAAAGCAGAGTTATTTTTGTCATACTTCAAACAAAAATTAGAATTTTTTAAAGTATATTCATGACCACAATAAATTTTTGTATCTTTAGGAAATGATTTAATCAATTGTAAAGATGAAAACATTTGTTCATATGTACCTTCAAATATTTTGCCACAACCTAGTGAAAATAAAGTATCTCCAGTAAATAAAATATTTTGATTAAAAAAATGATAACAAATATGCCCAGATGTATGTCCTGGTATATGGTAAACTTTTGCTTCAAATTTTTCATTTTTCCAAATTTCTTTGTCATCTAAGCAAATATCTATTTCAGGAATTCTATCTTTGTCTTTTTTAAAGCCAATTACTTTTGAATTATATTTTTTTTTTAAATGTTTATTTCCACCAACATGATCAAAATGATGATGAGTATTTAATATAAATTTTAATTTTATATTATTGTTTTCGATATATTTAATTATTGGGCCTGACTCGCTTGGATCAATTACACATGCATAATTATTTTCTTTTTCAATCAAAAGATAGGAATAGTTATCTTGAAGACATTTAATTATTTCTATTTTCATTTATTCTCAATTAAAAATATACCTAAATCAGAAATTAAATTTTTAATACCTAAATTTGATAAATCAATAGATGAAATTTTTTCTTTATTTAAAGCTAGAGATCTAAAAATTTTAATATTTCTTTTTTCACAAAAATTAAAAAAATCTTTAATGCTACACATATGTAAGTTTGGTGTATTGTACCACTCATTAGGAAGCACCTCAGTTACTGGCATAGTGCCTTTTATTAATAAATGAAGTCTCATTTTCCAATGACCAAAATTGGGAATAGTAACTATAGCTCTTTTTCCAATTCTTAATAATTCATTAATTACTCTTTCAGTATTTAAAAAAGCTTGGAGTGTTTGGCTTAAAATAACATAATCAAAAGAGTTATTTGGAAATTGTGACAAATCATTCTCAGCATTTCCTTCTATTACAGCCAAACCTTTTGATAAACAATTTTGAACATTTTTTTTTGAAATTTCTAAGCCTCTTATATCTATAGTTTTATTTTGTAGTAAAAATTTCATCAAATCTCCATCACCACACCCTACATCAAGCACTCTTGAATTTTCTTCTATTAATTCAGTTATAACTTTAAATTCTTTTTTCATTCAAATTTAAGTAAGTTGTTTTTAAATAATTTTTTAATGTGTCAAGGAAGTCTGGTACATTGAGTAAAAATGAATCATGTCCTTTATCTGATTTAATTTCAACAAAACCTACATCAGCTCCAATTGCATTTAATGCAATAACAATATCTCTGTTTTCAGAAGTTGGGTACAGCCAATCTGATGTAAATGAGATTATAAAAAATTTAGTTTTACTTTTTTCAAATGCTTTAGATAAATTTCCACCGAATTGTTTAGTTAAATCAAAATAATCCATTGCTCTTGTTATATACAAGTAACTATTTGCATCAAAACGATCTACAAACATCGATCCTTGATATCTTAAATAACTTTCTATTTGAAAGTCTGCATCAAAACCAAATTTTACATCTTCACTTTCTTGCAATTTTCTTCCAAACTTTTCCTGCAATCCTTTTTTTGATAAATAAGTAATGTGTGCTGCCATTCTTGCCACCGCTAAACCTTTGTCAGGATTATTGTTATTTTTTTCGTATAAACCATTTTTCCAATTTTCATCAGCCATAATTGCCTGTCTACCAAGTTCATTGAATGCTATATTTTGGGCTGAATGGCTTGCGGTACAAGCTATTGGTATTGCAACTTGAGCCTTATCTGGAAAGTTTGATACAAATTGCAAGACTTGCATTCCACCCATCGAGCCTCCCGTTACAGCAAACAGTTTTTTAATTTTAAAAAAATCTAAAATATTATATTGCGCATTTACCATATCGTTAATGGTTATAACTGGAAAATTTGTTCCTATGGATTTTTTTGTATTAGAGTCAATTGTATTTGGTCCGTATGATCCCATACAACCACCGATAACATTTGTACATATTACAAAAAACTTATCTGTATCAAATGGTTTTCCTGCACCTACCGCATGATTCCACCAACCTTCTTTGTTAGTAACTGGATTTATTCCTGAAGCAAACTGGTCACCCGATAAAGCATGAAAAACAAGAATTGCGTTATCTTTTTTTTCATTTAGCTTACCATAAGTTTCATAAGCTAAAGGAAAATTTGAAATTTCCATACCACAATCTAATTTTTGTGTATTTTTAACTATTATATTTTTTATCTTACTTAAATTGTTCATATTTATAATTTTTGTGAATTGTGAGGAAAAAAACTTGTTTAGCAGGTTTTTTATAGCGCTCGCAATTCAGTTTAAATCAGCGCAAAAAACTTTTACAAGATAGGCATATATATGTCAATTTCTTTAGAATTAATTGATTGTATTATTAAATTAATTAACTATTTATTAGTTAAAACTGCACAATGATTAATCCTACTTTCAGAAGAATAAATTTTCAAGCTTATAAGCCTGGTCGATCTGTATCAAAAAATAGTAAAAAAGTTATAAAACTTTCTGCTAATGAATCAGCTCTAGGTATAGGAAAAAAAGTTCAGAAAGTCCTAAAAACTTTTGATAAAAAAATTTCAAAATATCCAGATGGTAAATTTAAAGGTTTAACTTATGCAATTTCAAAAAAGTATAAATGTCATCAAAATAAAATTATTTGTGGATCTGGTTCTGATGAAATAATCCAAATGCTATGTCAGCTTTTTTTAAAAAAAGGTGATGAGGTAATAGTTCCACAATATAGTTTTTTGATGTATAGAATTTATACAAAAATTGTAGATGCCAAAGTAATATTTTCAAAAGAGATTAAATTTAAGGTTTCAATTGAAGAAATATTAAAAAAAGTAACAAAAAAAACTAAAATAGTATTTTTGGCCAATCCCAATAATCCTACTGGAACATATATAAATTATAAAGAATTAATAGAATTAAGAAAAAAACTTAAAAGTAGAATACTTCTGGTAGTTGATGATGCTTATTTTGAATATATGGTTAATAAAGACTACAAATCTGGATTAGAAATTTTTAAAAATAAAAAAAATGTATTTATTCTAAGAACATTTTCAAAGATCCATGGGCTTGCATCTTTAAGAGTAGGCTGGGGTTATGGAGATAAAAAAATAATAAATGCATTATATAAAATAAAGCCCCCTTTCAATGTAAATAAAATTGCTCAAGTATGCGCAGTAGAAGCCCTGAAAGATAAAGAATTTATAAAAAAATCTATTAAACATAATACTTTATGGTGCAAAAAAATTAAAAAAGAGCTAAAAAAATATAAAATAAATACAAATAAAATTGGTCCAAATTTTTTTCTGTTAGACTTTAGTAGATGTAAAATTTCTGCTGATAAAATTGAAAAAAAGCTTGAAGGTTATGGAATAATTTTAAGAGAAATGAGATCTTATGGAATTAAAAATTGTTTAAGATTTACTATTGGAAATAAAAAAGAAAATTTGTTTTTTCTATATAAAATGAAATCTATTTTTAAAAATGTTTAAAAAAATATTAATTATTGGATGTGGATTAATTGGATCCTCAATATTAAGAGGATCCATTAATAAAAAAATTTCTAAAAAAATACTTGTTTACGAAAAGTCAATAAAAAATATTTCAAAAATAAAAAAGATAAATTCAAAAGTAATTATTTTAAAAAAATTGGATGAAAAAATATCAGATATTGATTTTGTTATACTGTCCACTCCTATGAGTCAGTATTCAAAATTTATCCCTTATTTAAATAAGTTTTTAAATAAAAAAAGTATAATTACCGACGTAGGATCAACTAAACTAAATGTTTTAAGTTTAAAAAATAAGAAATTAAATAAATCTTTAGATTGGATTTTAAGTCATCCTATTTCAGGTTCAGAGGTCAGCGGTCCTGAATATGGCTCAAAAAATTTATTTTTAAAAAAATGGTGCATTATTATTAATGATAAAAATAAAAATAAGTTAAAAAAAGTGATAAGATTTTGGAAAAAACTTGGATCAAATGTAATTTTAATGGATCCCAAGGAGCATGACAAAATATTTGCACTAACTAGCCATTTACCACATTTAATTGCTTATAACTTAATCAAAACTGCGCAGGATTTTCAAAAAAAACAAAAGAAAAATGTAATTAAATTTAGCGCTGGAGGTTTAAGAGATTTTTCTAGAATAGCTGCTTCAAATGAAATTATGTGGAGAGATATATTTTTTAATAATAAAAAAAATATGATTAGTGTAATAAATATTTTTTTAAGAAATTTAAATTCATTTAAAAAAAATATTAAAAATTTTGAAGATAAAAATTTAAGAAAAAAATTAATTAATTCTAAAAGGGTTAGAAAGCAGATAATTTATTTAAAACAAGATATTCCAAAGCCAGACTTTGGTAGAGAATAAAATTAAATTAAAAATATTTTTTTCACTTCAAGATTTGCAGTTTCTTTTATAAGTTTAATTGTTTTTTTTATTGGCATAATTAAAACTTTTTTTCTTGGTCCGTAAGCATGAATTAATTCCTTTGAATTGATACATACTGCGACATGTCCTTTCCAATAAATGATGTCACCTAGTTTAAATTTTACTTTTCTTTTTACACCTTTTTTGAATTTTATTTGATCAACTGTGTCTCTTGGGAAAAAATTATTATTAAACTTGTAAAACAGTTGTATTAATGCAGAACAGTCTATACCATTAAATGTTTTACCACCCCATGTATATTTACAATTTAAAAATAGTTTTAATATTTTAAGAATATTTTGATCTTTTTGATCAATTGGTTTAATGTCTTTTGAATTTAACCATTTATTTTTTTCAAACATAACAAATTTTTTTTTTTTTTTTATAACTTCTATATTACTTGAAAAAGGTAAAAATTTTTTTGTTTTTGATTTTCTTAAATAGTTTGGATTTTTTAAAATTCTAGACTTTAAAACTTTTACTTTATGAGTTTCTCTAAATTTGTTTATAAATTTTGATAGTTTAATATAACCAGTATAATTATCGTAATCTGTTTTAATTTTTATAAATTGTTTTTTCTTGTATAAAATTTTGAATTTTTCACCATACAAAAGTTGAGAACTAATCTTTGATTTTAAAGAACTAGATTCATACAAATTTATATAGGGTTTGTTACAAAAAAAGCTATTTTGCACCGATTTTTACTTTATGCCTAATAAACCATAGACAAATCAGAGATGGTATAACCATTATTGTGGTTAATACAAAAAAGGTTCCCCAGTCTCCATTCAACCAATCAACCAATGCTCCTGAAGAAGATGCGAGAGTTGTTCTTCCAGCAGTTCCAATTGATGCAAGTAATGCATATTGAGTTGCTGTATAAGTCCTATCTACCAATAATGAAATAAATGCAACAAAAGCTACCGTTGCAAATGCAGCTGTAATATCATCAGCTATCACAGCAATCGCAAATAATAATTCAGATTTACCTGTCCAAGCTAAAACTGCAAAAAGAAGGTTTGTTAGAGCCATTAATCCTCCAGCAAAGAACATTGTTTTAATGGTTCCTGCTCTCATTGCCATTATTCCTCCTAACAAAGTAAAAACAACTGTTGTTATCCAACCTAAACCTTTTGAGTAAATAGCAATCTGTCCTTTAGAAAAACCAATTTCTTTGTAAAAAACAATAGACATACGACCTAGAAATGCTTCTCCAATTTTAAATAAAAATACAAATCCTAATATTCCTGCAGCGATAGCAAATCCATTTTTTTTAAAAAAACTAATTATTGGTCCACCAATAGTTCCAGTAATGTATGCAATAAAATTAGTTATAATATTGCTTGACCCAAGTTTTCCTTCAATTAATTTATCAGTTTCTCTTTGTTTTGCTTGTCTATCAGTTTCAATTGGTTCATGAACAAACATTAAACCTATGTTCATTAAAATTATTACTATCCCTAAGACCAAAAAGGTAGCTTGCCAATAATCTGTTACACCCATATTTTCAAAATATTCTGCTGTAAATAAAGCAATTACACCTCCTAGTTTGTAACCTGTCCACCAACCAACAACTGCCATTGCGGCACCAGCTGCCATAGACTTTCCTTCGTTGGCATTAATCTGTTCAATTCTTAAAGCATCAACTGTTATGTCCTGGGTGGCTGATGCTATTGCAATAATTAGCCCAACACCAATTAATAAAGCTAAGTTTTGTGTTGGGTTAATAAAACTCCAAACTACTAAGCTTACTAAAATTGCAATTTGCATTAAAACTATCCACCCTCTTCTATGACCTAGTTTTTTCGTTAAAAATGGTATTTGAATTCTATCAATAATCGGAGCCCATAAATAATTGAATGCGTATACACCAAAAATTAAACCTGCCCAGCCTATAGTTGATCTGCTTAAGCCTTCTTCTTTTAACCAAAGACTTAAGCTGCTCGCTATCAATACCCATGGAAAACCACTTATAGCTCCAAGCAGTAAAATTCTTATCATTCTTATATCCTTGTAGACCAACAATGAATCGATCCAACTTTGTTTTTTTTCAATCATCAATATTTTCTCCAAAAAGACGGAATGAATAATACTAATATAGCAAACAATTCTAGTCTACCTAAAATCATACCAGTACTTAAAATCCATTTAGAGAAGTCAGATAATTGAGAAAAATTTCCATTTGGTCCTATTATATCACCAAGTCCAGGCCCAACATTTGATATTGAAGTAGCAGCAGCCGAAATTGCTGTAGTAAAATTTAATCCATCTATAGTAAGCAAAGCTGTAATTATAAAGAAAATTAATATGTATAGAAAAATAAAAGATATTATTGAAGCCATAAATTTTTCATTAACATTATTATTTTCATATTTAATTTTAAATATTCCTCTAGGATAAATAATTTTTTTTAATTGATTAGATATAAATTGAAAAAGAATTTGAACTCTAAAAATTTTAATTCCACATGTTGTTGATCCGGCACATCCACCTATAAACATTAAAATTAAAAAATATATCAATGGAAACTGACCCCAATTACTGAAGTTTTCAGTAACGTAACCAGTTCCGGTAAGAATAGAAATTACATTAAAGGCAACTGTTATTAAACTTATTTGAAATATAGTTTGATTTTTTATTGATAAATAAAAAAACATTATCAGTATTGTAAATATAATTATAAAAAAGAATGTTTTAACCTGTGTATCTTTTACAAAAATTTTTTTATCACCATTTAAATATTTTATATAAGCAATAAATGGAATACTTCCCAAGATAATAAATATCATTGCATTTATTTCTATTAAAGGGTTATTAAAATATCCTATAGACTCATTGTAATTTGAAAATCCTCCAGTTGCTATAGTAGTCATTGAATGAACAATACTATCAAAAAAACTCATGCCAAAGATTTTATAGATTAATGCACAAGCTAGAGTAAGGGATGAATAAATTAAAATTAATCTAAGAGAAATTTCTTTTGATTTAGGTAATATTTTTTCTGGAGTATTATTAGATGAAACTAAAAATAACTGCATACCTCCGATATTCATTATTGGCATTAATGTAATTGCCATTACGATAATACCAATTCCACCTAACCATTGTAGCATCGCCCTCCAGAGTAAAATAGCTTTAGGAGTTTCATTTAGGTTGGTAATAATGGTTGAGCCAGTAGTTGTTATACCAGACATACTTTCAAAAAAAGCATCAGTTAAACTCAATTCAGTGCTAGAAAATATAAATGGTAATGAACCAAAAATAGCAATACTTAACCAAGATAAAGCTGTTAACAAAAACGCTTGTGTTAAATTTAATTTTTTTTCATGGTCTAGATTTGTTAAAAAAAATAACACTCCAAATATTACTGTAACCAGACTGGAACTTACAAATCCACCATCTAATTGATTATAGAAAAATTGAGCCATAATAGGTACAATCATCGATAAACCCAAAATTATTTGCAAAACACCAAGAGTAAAAAAAACTGTTTTATAATTCGACATTTTGAATGAACACTATTTTATGGTAAATAAATTTCAACTCTATAAGAATTATTAAAAACGTTAATTTACAAGTTATTTAACACTGTGATCGACAAAACTAATATTGATAAAACAAATGCCTGGCCTTTTGTAGAAGCTAAAAAATTACTCAGAGAAAGAAAAAAAAATATTGAATCAAAGGGTAAAATAATTCTCCAAACTGGTTATGGTCCTAGTGGACTTCCTCATATAGGAACTTTTGGAGAAGTAGCCCGAACATCAATGGTAGTTAATGCTCTAAATAATTTATCAGATCTACCCAAAGAAATAATTACATTTTCTGATGACATGGATGGACTTAGAAAAGTTCCTGAAAATATTCCTAATTTAGAAAAACTTCAGAAAAATTTACATAAACCACTTACACAAGTTCCCGATCCGTTTGAAAAGTTTAATAGTTTTGGTGAGCATAATAATGAAATGTTAAAGAAATTTTTGAATAAATTTAAATTTAATTATTCATTTAAAAGTTCAACAGAATTATATAAGTCTGGTTTTTTTAACCCAACTTTGAAATTGATATTAGAAAACTACAAAGAAATTATGGAAATAATAATTCCAACACTTGGAAAGGAAAGACAAAAAACTTATTCTCCATTTTTACCGATTTGTCCAGATACAGGTCATGTTTTAGAAATTCCAGTTATAGAAATTGATACTAAAAATTCTAAGATACTTTTTGATAATAATGGAAAAAAACTTGAACAAAGTATTCTAGACGGAAATTGCAAACTCCAGTGGAAAGTTGATTGGGCAATGAGATGGTATGCATTAGATGTTGATTTTGAAATGTACGGAAAAGATCTCATAGAAAGCGCAATTTTATCAACAAAAATAATTAAATTACTTGGTAAGCAAAATCCTTCTGGTTTTGCTTATGAATTGTTTTTAGACGAAAAAGGTGAAAAGATATCTAAATCAAAAGGAAATGGAATAACCATCGATCAGTGGTTAAAATATGCATCACCAGAAAGTTTATCTCTGTATATGTATCAAAATCCGAAAAGAGCAAAAAAGCTTTATGATGAGGTAGTACCAAAAGCTGTAGATGAATATTTAGATTTTATACAGAAAGGTAAAACTCAGAATGAATTACAAAAATTAATGAACCCAGTTTGGCATGTGCATAATGGAAAAATACCTGATGAAAATTCTATAATGTCTTTTTCAATGTTATTGAACTTAGTTGAAACTAGTAATGCAGATTCAAAAGAATTACTTTGGAAGTTTGTAAAAAAATATAAAAAAGATATTTCTGAAAACAATTATCCAATATTTGACAATTTAATTGAGTATGCAATTAAATATTTTAATGATGTAATAAAATCTAAGAAAGCTTATAAAAAGCCAAACGATAATGAAAAAACTGCTCTACAGGCTCTAATTGAGGCACTAGATAAATGTGATGATAACATGAAACCAGAAGACATACAGACCAACATTTACACGGTTGGAAAAGAAAATGGTTACAAAGAGAATTTAAGAGACTGGTTTAAGCTTATATATCAAGTTGTTTTTGGTGATGAAAATGGACCAAGAATGGGTTTTTTTATAAGTTTTTTTGGAGTGCAAGAAACTAAAGAGTTGATAAAAAATAAATTAAATAATGTTTAATTTTTTTAGATCGTTTATATTCAAATTTAGCCCTGAAGTTGCTCATTCTTTAGCTATTAAAGCATTAAAACTAAATAATTTACCCACTAATAAAACTGTACAAAGCAAAATATTAGAAACTGAGTTTTGTGGAAAAAAGCTTTTAACACCAGTGGGTGTGGCAGCCGGATTTGATAAAAATGCAGAAGTTTACAATCCTCTATTTAATCTTGGTTTTGGTTTTGTAGAGGTTGGCACTATTACTCCTAAACCACAGTATGGAAATCCCAAACCCAGGGTGTTTAGATTAGAGGAAGATGAAGCTCTGATAAATAGACTTGGATTTAATAACACTGGTTCTGAAGAAATTAGTTCAAGGATAATTAAAGAAACTAAAAAAGGAATTTTAGGGATAAACATAGGACCCAACAAAGATACTGAAAATAGAATTGATGATTATTTAAATTGTTTTAAAAAATTTCACAGTTTAGCCGATTATATAACAATAAATATTTCATCACCGAACACAGAAAAACTCAGAGACTTTCATAATCAGGATGAGCTCAGTTCTTTAATAAAAGGATTAAAAAATGAAAAAAATAAATTAAATTCAAAAATTCCGATTGCAATAAAAGTATCACCAGATTTAAATGATGAACAAATTGATATTGTTTCAAATATTTTATTAGATTATGAAATAGAAATTGTGATTGTGTCAAATACTTCTGATAAAAATAGAGATAAATTAAATAACATTAATCAATTAGAAAAAGGAGGACTTTCAGGCAAACCCTTATTTGAGGTTTCTAATAGAATAATTAGCAAATTTTATAGGCACATTGGCAAGAAGATAAAAATAATAGGAGTTGGAGGTGTAGATTCTGGGCAAACTGCATTTGAAAAAATTATAAGAGGAGCCAGTCTTGTTCAACTTTATACGGGCATGGTTTATAAGGGTCCGAGAATAGCTTCTTTAATTAGTTCTGAATTAATAGATATACTGAAAAATAAAGGTTTTAAAAATGTTTCAGAGGCGATTGGAACTAAAAATTGAACTTGACGCATTAAGATTCAGAACTTATACAATCTCATAATTTATGTCTAAAAAATGTGAACTCACTGGAAAAATCCCTCTTAAAGGACACAATGTTAGTCATGCTAACAATAAGACTAAAAGAAGATTTTTACCAAATTTAAAAAAAGTTAAATTTAAAAGTGAGATATTAAAAAAAAGTTTAAGATTAATAGTTTCAAATGCTGGTGTTCGATCAGTAGATAAAAAAGGAAGTTTTGATGAGTTTATTAAAACTGCCAAATCAAGAGATCTTTCATTAAGATTAAAAAAATTAAAAAAATCATTAATTAGTAAATCAGCTTAATGAATAATAAATTCATCTTGCTCTCATTTTTTATGGGAGTAGTTGTTTTGTCATCTAATTTTTTAGTACAATTTCCAGTTAATCATTATGGATTAAATAATATACTAACTTATGGTGCATTTAGTTACCCAGTAGCATTTTTAATTACTGACCTTGCAAATAGATCTTATGGTAAAATTATTGCTCGTAAAATAGTATACTTAGGTTTTTTAATTGGAGTCATATTTACTTTATTTTTTTCAACGAATTTTGCTGATTTAATATCAGTTAGAATTGCCATTGGTTCAGGTTCAGCTTTTTTAGCTGCACAATTACTTGATGTTCAAATCTTTGATAAGCTAAGAAAAAATAGTTGGTATATTGCACCGCTAGCATCTTCATCTATTGGTTCTGTAGTAGATACATTCTTATTTTTTTCCATAGCTTTTGTTGGAACAGAAGTTCCTTGGATAACTCTTTCTTTAGGAGATCTTGCAGTTAAGTTTTTTGTTGCTTTAGTAATGCTTATACCATTTAGATTATTGTTAAATACTTTTAAGCCAGCTGCTTAGCAAAGAAATTTATAAGCCAAAATTTTATAAGCTAATTTTGCTACAAGAAAATTGTATGAATTAAAGCCTTTTATTGGAGCAAGTTCATTAATATCAGCTCCAACTATTTTTGAATTTTTCATTGCAATTTTAATAATTTCTAAAGTTTCATCCCATAGCAACCCCCCAGGCTCCGGTGTACCTGTTGCAGGCATAATGCTACTATCAAAACCATCTACATCAAATGTCAAATAAACATTTTTATTTTTTATTAATTTTTTAAAAGAATTTAAATTCCATTTTCTTTTATCTTTAGCCCAAAAAATTTTAATTCTTTCAGAGTTCTTTTTTAGAAAAGGAATTTCGCCTTTAGAAATATTTCTTATTCCAAAAGATATTACTGATACATTTTTATGATCTAGACATCTTCTTATTGCAGATGCATGTGAGTATTTTTCTCCCTCATAACTATTTCTTAAATCTGCGTGAGCATCAAAATGCAAAAGACATAGTTTTTTATATTTTTTGACAAATGGAACAACACATCCTGCTGTAATAGAATGCTCTCCACCAAATGTTAAAGGAAACATATTTTTATTTAAAATTTCCTCGTTTATTTTAGAAATTTTATTTAGTGCTTTATTAATATTTTTATCAATTTTAAATGGTCTTAGTGTTTTAATTCCAATTTTCTTATATGGTTCACAATTTAATTCTTCATCATACAGTTCTACTTGATGGGAAGCTTTAATTATTTCTTTTGGTCCATTTTTTGTTCCCTTTCCATAACTTACAGTTTTTTCTAAACCGAATGGAATTACAACTGCTTTTTCTTTAAAAGAAAATTTATTTTCAAATCCTAGAAAACCTTGTTTGTTAGATAAATAATTCAAATTTTTAACCAAATATTTTTGAAAAGTTTTTTCTTTCTCTATTTTTCCATTCACCTTTATGATATGCATCGCTTGCTATCAAAGGTAATACTGTCGTTGCTTCAGCAAACACCATCTGTTCTTTAGTTATATCTACCTTACCCCATGAACTTGCCTCTTTAAGTGTTGAACTGCTACATGCCCCATCTCTTGAGTCTGCAACAGTAATTTGCACAGCATATTTATGCATATCAACTTTTTTACCAAGTAGTTCTGCACAGATCACAGTATCTTGTATAAAATTTTTAGGAACTCCTCCACCAATCATAAATAATCCAGATCCTTTTGATCTTATTTTAATTTCCGTTAATTCTCTAAACTCTCTTATTGAATCTATAATAATATGATTTTTTGGATTTCTCTCCTGATGCATAACCAAACCAAAGCCTGCACTTGAGTCAGTGAATGCAGGGCAAAAAATTGGAACATTATTATCATATGCCATCTCAATTAATGAACCTTTTTTCTTAGCATGAGCTTTTAAATATTTTCCAACTTCAAAAATAAATTCTCTAGAGGTATAACTTTTAGGTTCAAGTTTATCTGCAATTTCTCCAATTATTTTATCACACATTTGAAGTTCGTTCTCATCAATGTAAGTATCATATATTCGATCTATATAATTATCTCTTAATTCAGAATCTTCTTGAAATTGAGATCCTTGATAATGTTTGAAACCTAAAGCTTCAAAAAAATCCATATCAATTATTGATGCTCCTGTAGCAACTATTGCATCAACCATATTATATTTTACAAGATCTCTATAAATATGCATACATCCTGCAGCAGAAGTAGAACCAGCTAAAGTTAAAAAAATTGTACAATCTTTATCTTTTAACATTTCATTGAAAATAATTGCCGCATTAGCAGTTTCTCTAGAAACAAATGACATTTTTCCCATTGAGGAGATAATTTCTCTTGAATCAAATTTAGTTATATCGATATGTTCAACCTTTTTACTTAATAAGTCTCTTTTTCTGTTATGTGATAAATTTTTATTTTCTGACATTAAGCAACAAGAAACTTTTTCGTAGTTTCTTTGTTATACATTGTCATTATTGGATCATCTTCTACTTCAAAAATACTATCTGAGTAAAATCCATTAAATTTGGTTCTAAATGTTAAACCATAGGCTCCTATTTGGCCCAATTCAATATAATCGTTTTCTTTAATATTATTTGGAAGAATAAAAGGGCCTTTCATGTAATCCATGCTATCGCATGTAGGACCATAAAAATCAAAAGAAGTTAATTTTTTTGAAATAATTTTTCTATTGGTTATTAATCTTGAAGGATAAACGATATTTGGAACACCAGCATCGAATAATGTTCCATAAGTTCCATCATTTATATAAAGCTTTTGTTTTTTTCTGAGATTAACCCTAACAATAGTTGATCCACTTTCTGCAACAATAGCTCTTCCTGGTTCGCAAATAATTTCTGGAAGTTTTTCAAGTTTTAAATTTAGTAGTCCTTTATTAATTTCATCAAAATAAGATTGTAATGATTGTGGAATTAAGTCTGGATATATAGTTGGAAATCCACCTCCAACATTTATAACATCTGGTACAATTTTAGTTTTTTTAATTATGTTACCAATTTCCAAAATTCCTTTTGTGTAAGATATTGGATGCATACATTGTGAACCAACATGAAAGCTCAAACCAACTTTTCTTGCATATTGTTTTGTTAATCTTAATAATCCAATTGCTTCTGATTTAATTGCTCCAAATTTTTTTGATAAATCTATTTCAGCGTGCTCATTTGAAACAGAAACTCTAACAAATAGTTCTAAATCTTTGGCTTGATTAGTGCTTTCAATAATTTTTATTAATTCTTCTTTTGTGTCTAATGCGAAAGCTTTTACCCCATATTTTGAGTAGGCTTCTTTGATACTTTCTCTCGTTTTAACTGTATGCATATATAAACAAGTTGCTTCCGGACTCAAATTTTTAATAGTTTCTATTTCTTTAATTGAGGCAACATCAAAACTATTAATACCACTCTCAATTATAGTTTTTAAAACTAGCTTGTGCGGATTAGTTTTTACCGCATATAGAATTTTACCTGGAAATTTATTTTGAAAAAATTTAGACGCTAATTGTATTGAATTCTTTCTAATACAATACACTGGCTCTGTCGGTTTCAGTTGATTTACAAGTTTTTCAACTGATTTAAATTTTTGCATTTTATACCTAAAAAAATTTAACAAAAAAAATTCACATATAAGTTATGCAAATTTTGTATGAATCCAGCATTTAAGCTGTAAGTTGAGCAATGTAAAGTAAATTGTGCTCTTGAAATTTAAAAAAATGTTTCTATATAAATTTCATGTCACAAACCATAAATATTAAAAAAATTACAGAATTTGAGGATAAATCTCTACTTATAGTAGATGATGATAATCCATTTAGAGAAAGATTGGCTAGAGCAATGGAAAAAAAAGGTTTTCAAGTTTCACAAGCTGAAGGTGTAAAGGTAGGAATTGATTCAGTAAAGTCAAGAAAACCAGCTTTTGCAGTAGTAGACTTAAGGTTGAACGATGGAAATGGTTTAGAAGTTGTAAAAGAAATCCAAAAAAATAACTTAAGTAGCAGAATTATTATGCTTACTGGATATGGGAACATTCCAACTGCTGTTGCAGCCATAAAAGAGGGAGCCATAGATTATTTAGCTAAACCAGCGGACGCTGATGATGTAGAAAAGGCACTATTAGCAGATCCAAATAAAAAAGCTGATCCACCAGAAAATCCCATGTCAGCAGATAGAGTTAAATGGGAACATATTCACAGAGTATTTGAATTGTGTAATAGAAATGTTTCTGAAACTGCAAGAAGATTAAAAATGCATAGAAGGACTCTTCAGAGAATTCTTTCTAAAAGATCTCCTAGATAAACTTTCTAAGCTTTATAATTTTATTTACTAACAGTGTTATTAAAATAATTTTAAATAATTCCGCTAGAAGAAAGGGATATACTCCAAGTTGGAGTATTGGTTTATCCCAGCCTATTAAAGTTCCAAGCCACAGAACTCCAAAGAAGTAAATTAAAGAAGTTGATATTGTAATTTTTAAAAAGTTTAGAAAAAAGTTTTTATTAAATTTTAAATAACCAACAAGCATACTTGTAAAAACAAAACCAATTAGGTACCCCATAGTTGGTCCAACAAAATAAGATATTCCTATTCCTTTTTCGGGTGAATTAGAAAACACTGGCAATCCAGATATTCCTTCAATTAAATATAGAACTACAGCCGCAGTTCCAACTTTATGACCAAAAGATATTCCTAAAAAAAGTACCACAAAAGTTTGCATGGTCATCGGAACAGGATAAAACGGAATTTTTATCTTTGCAGATATTGTTAATAAAATCGACCCTAATAATGCTATTAAAAATAATTTAATGATTTTACTATTTGTAATTGATTTTGTAAGTTCCATAATTTTAAATTACTATCTTATGTTTAATAAATCTAGTTGTTTTTATTAACAGGTAATATTAACTTATATTATTCAAACTTTTTAAGATAAAATCTAAATATGAGTAAAATAAAAAAAACAGATCATTTTTATCTTATCGATGGATCTGGTTATATATTTAGAGCTTATTATGCTTTACCACCCTTAACTCGTAAAAGTGATGGATTACCTGTCGGCGCAGTTAGTGGATTCTGTAATATGCTTTTTAAACTTCTTGAGGACTCGAAATCAAAAAGCAATTTAGAATTACCAACTCATTTTGCGGTCATTTTTGATTCTGCAAGAAAAAATTTTAGAAATGAAATTTATAGTGAATATAAAGGAAATAGATCCGATGCCCCAGATGATTTGATACCTCAGTTTGATTATATACGTAAATCAGTTTTAGCTTTTAATTTGCCATCAATTGAGCTTTTAAACTATGAAGCAGATGATCTAATAGCTACATATGTAGAACAAATTTTGGCAATTGGAGCAAAAGCTACAATTATCTCTTCAGACAAAGATTTGATGCAGTTATTCAAAAAAAATGTCAGAATTTATGACCCAATGAAAAATAAATTTATTACTGATGAAGATGTAGATAAAAAATTTGGAGTGAAACCCGAGAGCGTAATAGATGTACAAGCCCTTGCTGGAGATAGCACTGATAATGTTCCAGGTGTACCAGGTATTGGTGTCAAAACTGCAGCAGAATTGATAAAGGAATATGGAACTCTAGAAAATCTTCTTAAAAATGCAAACAAGATAAAACAAAATAAAAGAAGAGAAACACTAATAGGAAACAAAAAAAAAGCAATAATTAGTAAGAAATTAGTTACTTTGAAAAAAGATGTACCGGTCAAAGATAAACTTGATGAGTTTAAGTTAAAGGAAATTGATAGAGAAAAACTTTATAATTTTTTAAGAGAGATGGAATTTAATAGACTATTAAGTTCAGCGATCTCAACCTATGGAGAAACTCCCTTCGAGAAAAAAGAAAATAGCATTTATTTAAAAAATGAAAATTATAAAATTTCAAAAAAAAACTATGTTTTAATCAAAAATGAAGATGAAATAAAAAGTTGGCTAAAAGCAGGAGAAGAGATTGGTGAGTTTGCTATAGATACAGAAACTAATTCTTTAGATCCACATCAAGCAAAGCTAGTTGGCATTTCAATTAGCAATGCAATTGGTAAAGCTTGCTATGTACCTATTTCACACAATTTTAGTAAAAATTTAAATGAAGAAAAAATTTTAAAAATTTTAAAACCATATTTAGAAGACAAAAGTATAAAAAAAATTGGTCAAAATATTAAGTTTGATTATATTATTTTTTGGCATAGAGGAATAGATATTAATTCAATGGAGGACACAATGTTAATGTCATATGTTTTAGATGCTGGAAAAAATAGACATAATATGGATACTTTGTCCGAGATTCATTTAGGTCATAAAACTATAAAATTTAAAGATCTAGTTGGAGTTGGAAAAAAAAAAATTAATTTTAGCGATGTAAATATTGATCAAGCCAAAGACTATGCAGCTGAAGATGCAGATGTAACTTATAGATTATACAAGATATTTTATAAATCTCTAAAATCAGAAAATCTTTTAAATATCTATGAAATTTTTGAAAAACCATTAATTAAAATATTAGCTTTGATGGAAATAAATGGAGTTAAAGTTGATAAATTATTCTTAAAAAAACTTTCAATTAAATTTGAAAAAAAAATCAATGAATTAGAAAAAAAAATTTATAAAATTTCTAGAAAAGAATTCAATATTGCATCAACTAAACAACTTGGTGAAATAATGTATAATGATTTAAAGATTTCCTCGTTAAAAAAGACAAAAAAAGGAGGTTTTGCAACAGGAGCTTCAGTTTTGGAAGATTTATCTTTTAAAGGACATGAATTTCCAAAATTAGTTTTAGAATGGAGACAGTCTAGTAAGCTTAAAAATACATATTCAGATACTCTTCCTGAACATATAAACCCCAAATCCAATAGGGTTCATACTTCATTTCTCTTGGCCGCAACAACAACTGGTAGATTGGCTTCAAGCGATCCAAATCTACAAAATATTCCAATTAAAACAGAAGAAGGAAAAGATATACGTAAAGCTTTTGTTTCAGATAAAGGAAAGAAACTAATTTCAGCAGACTATAACCAAATTGAAATGAGGATTCTTGCAGATTTAGCCGATGTTAAAGAATTAAAAAATGCTTTCATAAACAATGAAGATATTCATTCTCTAACTGCTAGTGAAGTATTTGGTATTGATATAAAAAAAATTAGTTCTGATATGAGAAGAAAAGCAAAAGCTATAAATTTTGGAATAATTTATGGAATATCCCAGTATGGATTGGCTAAACAAATTGGAGTTTCAAATAATGAGGCTGAAGAATTTTTAAACTCTTATTTTTTAAAATTTCCTGAGATAAAAGATTATATGTCTAATACGATTAAATTCTGTAGAAAAAATGGTTATGTCAGCAATATTTTTGGAAGGAAAACTCACCTTATTGGAATAAATGATAAAAATTTTAATGTTAGAAATTTCCAAGAAAGAGCCTCTATCAATGCTCCAATACAAGGATCTGCTTCAGAGATAATGCGTATGGCAATGATTCGATTAAATGATTTAATTAAAAATGACAAAAAAAAGAAACTTAAAATGTTGTTACAAATTCATGATGAACTAATTTTTGAAACTGACTTTAATGAGGTTAAATCTGCTACTAGTTTAATTCAAGATACCATGAAAAGTGTAAAAGACAGCAATCTTCATTCTTTTTCAATACCTTTGTTGGTTGATATAAATATTGGTGATAATTGGGGTCAACTTCATTAATAAACTATTAATTGCCCAAATTTAAACAATTTAGTACTTTTATAAGTATTTATGAAACATACAATCGCACTAGTAGATGATGATAGGAATATACTTACAAGTTTGAGTATAGCTCTTGAAAAAGAAGGTTTTAACATTCAGACTTATTTGGATGGGGAAAGTGCTTTAATTGGACTTTCAAGAACTCCTCCAGATCTAGCTGTAATTGATATTAAAATGCCCAGAATGGATGGAGAAGAATTGCTAAAAAAATTAAGAAAGAAAACTTCAATGCCAATAATATTTTTAACTTCTAAAGATGAAGAGGTAGATGAATTGTTAGGTTTAAAATTAGGAGCTGATGATTTTGTTAAAAAATCAGGTGGCTTTTCCACAAAAGTTTTAATTGAGAGAATAAGAGTGCAATTAAGAAAAAAAGATACAAATATCGAAGAAAACAAAAATATAATATTGCATGGTAAACTAAAATTAGATCCAATGCAGCTCGAGTGTGAATGGGATGGCAAGCAACTTCCTGATAAACTTACAACAACAGAATTCCTGATAGTAAAAGAATTAGCGAAAAGACCGGGAATTATTAAGGAAAGGTCACAATTGATGGATGTAGCTTATAGAGAGGATACAGATATTGAGGATAGAACTATTGATAGTCACGTAAAAAGAATAAGGAAAAAATTCAAAAAAGTTGATAATAATTTTTCAGCGATTGAAACAAGATACGGAAGTGGATATCGTTGGAATGTTAAATAATGCAAAGTTTTTCACTTAAAAATCTATCTATATTAAAAAAATTCTTATTTATTAATTTTATAGTTTTTTTAGCAATAACTGTCTTAACATTATTTTATTTTAACAGTGTACAACCAACGTTAATTAAAAATAAAACTTCTAACCATATTAAAACTTTAAATAATACAATTGAAAATTTGAATCGGCTTAAAATAAAATTTAATGAAGAAGATATAAGAAAGTTTTTATTCTCAACAAAATTTCTTTTTCAAAATATTGATCGAGTTCAAATTTTTGATAATAAATTTAATTTAATTGGTGATACAGATACACTTGATTTAGATCCAAGAGCTTTTTCAAAGAGATTAGACTTAGTGGAAATGGATGACTTAAATAATGATCGAAAGGCCAGTAATGAAAAAAAAAAATTTCAAAAGGAAAAAAAGGAAAAAACTATTTTTTTTCAATTAGAAAATTATTCAAAATCAAAATATTTTGGTCAACCTTATACTTTTACTGATGAAAATTATGATCAATTTTTCTTGGTAACGATAAAAAATGTTTTTAATAAAAATGAAAGTGTTGGATATTTAGCTATAAGTGAAAATGCTAATGATATTAAAGCAGCAATAAATGAGAGAAAAAACTTTATCGTTAGGACTGCTATTGTAGTTGGTATCGTTATTTTAATATTTTCTTTTGTTCTTAATCGTTACTTTCTAAAACCTATTAGAAATTTGGTAAACTATACAAATATTATTAAAAATAAAAGTAATGAAAAAACAAATATTGAAAATATAAAGAAAAGAAATGATGAATTAGGAAAACTTTCTAATTCATTGGATGAAATGACAAGCGAGCTGAATAAGAGAATAGCAACTGCAGAAAATTATTCAACAGATTTACTTCATGAAATTAGAAATCCTTTAGCATCATTAAAGAGTGCTTCAGAAATAATTTCTGAGACAGATAAAAAAGAATTAAGAAATAAACTAGTTGGAATTGTTTCGCATGATGTTGAAAGGATTGAAAGATTAATTACCGATTACTCTCAGATGTTAAAAGATGAAGCTGCAATCTCATCCGAAAGAATGAAAAAAATAGATTTAAGTGATATTGCTAAATCCGTGGTAGATGAATTTAATAGTATTTATGAGTCAAAAAGATCAATTGGTATTAAATTAAAAACTAATGGTGGTAAAAATTATCACATACTTGGTATCGAAAATAGAATTGAACAGATAATTGCCAATCTTTTAGAAAATTCAATTTCTTTTAGTGAAAAAAATCAAGAAATAATTGTTGAAATATCAAAAGATCAAAATGATAAATTATCATTAGCTGTTATTGATCAAGGAATTGGATTTAGCGAAAAAAATACTAATAAAATTTTTAATAGGTTTTATAGTAATAGACCTGAGAAATTTGGAGAACATTCTGGTTTGGGTTTAAATATAGTGAAAAATCTAGTTGAGCTTCATAATGGAGAAGTAATAGCAACAAATAATAAAAATAAAGGTGCAAAGATCGAAATAACTTTTCCTGCGATTTAATGATAAGTTGATTATTTTTTGTAAAATTGTTAAAAGCCCAACCTTACTTGAAAGGATAAATATAGATGAGCGATTATAAAGTTAAAGATATAAATGATGCAGAATTTGGAAGAAAAGAAATCTCTTTAGCAGAGACTGAAATGCCTGGCTTAATGGCATTAAGAACAGAATATAAAGGAAAACATCCTCTTAAGGGTGCAAGAATTTTAGGTTGTTTACACATGACAATTCAAACAGCAGTTTTAATTGAAACTCTAGTTGATCTTGGTGCTGAAGTAAGATGGTCTTCATGTAATATATTTTCTACTCAAGATCATGCTGCTGCAGCAATAGCAAAAGCGGGAATTCCCGTATTTGCATGGAAAGGTGAGACAGAGGAAGAATATTGGTGGTGTGTAAAACAAACAATCGAAGGTAAAAAAGATTGGAAACCTAACATGATTTTAGATGATGGCGGTGATCTAACTGCTCTTATGCATAAAGATTATAAAGACTTATTAAAAGATATAAAAGGTTTGAGTGAAGAAACAACAACTGGAGTTTTAGCTCTTAAAAAAATGGAAGAAAATGGAACACTGTTAGTACCTGCGATCAATGTAAATGACTCAGTTACAAAATCAAAATTTGATAATTTATATGGATGCAGAGAAAGTTTAGTTGATGGAATTAAAAGAGCAACAGATGTTATGATGTCTGGAAAGGTTGCAATTGTTGCCGGTTTTGGAGATGTTGGAAAAGGAAGTGCGGCATCTTTACGTCAAAGTGGTGCTAGAGTAATGGTTACAGAAACAGATCCAATATGCGCACTACAAGCTGCGATGGAAGGTTATGAAGTTGTTTTGATGGACGAGATGATTGGGCAGGCAGATATTGTTGTTACTGCTACAGGAAATAAAGATATAGTAACGGCAGACCACATGAGAGCAATGAAGGACAGAGCGATACTATGTAATATTGGCCACTTCGATAACGAAATACAAGTAGAAGCTCTAAAAAATTATAAATGGGATGAAATTAAACCACAAGTTCATGAAATTACTTTTCCAGACAATAAAAGATTAATTTTATTAGCCGAAGGAAGACTTGTAAATTTAGGTTGCGCAACTGGTCATCCAAGTTTTGTTATGAGTGCTTCATTTACAAATCAGGTTACTGCGCAAATAGAATTATGGAATAATTCTGATAAATATGAAAAAAAGGTATATGTATTACCAAAACATCTTGATGAGAAAGTTGCAAGGTTACATTTAGAAAAAGTTGGAGCAAAATTAACTAAACTGT
>MDSV01083448.1_pt1 | contig 28505 bp, 28 predicted proteins | sample 810851 | NCBI WGS metagenome assembly MDSV01 (sample SAMN05326640, study PRJNA326480) | marine metagenome | isolation source: seawater | place: Atlantic Ocean: North East | collected 2012 | reverse complement strand
GGCGTATTACTCGTGATTGGTGAGGGGCTCTGCCTCAAAGCACCGAAGATTCAGAAGCACGTAGAACGATTGGAGATTCCTGGTTGGTCCTTCATTAGTGATTTTGCAAATCGTGGAAAGGGCGATGGTAAAACCGATGAGGAGTTATTTGTATCGAGAAAAATTCCAATCGATAAGCGATTCCTGAAGGACATCATTGCAGGACGCCCGGTCTTTGGAATGCCGAATCGACCTGGCGGATTCCGTCTACGCTACGGTCGACCAAGAGCTTCGGGTCTTGCTGCCGCAGGAATGAATCCTGCTTCGATGAGGGCCATGGGCGAATTCCTATCCGTCGGAACTCAGATGAAAATAGAGCGCCCCGGGAAAGCCTGTGCTATCACACCAACAGATGAGATCGATGGACCTTCTGTCCTACTCGAAGATGGAACCTTTCGGCGAGTTCAGACCGAAGAGGATTGGTTGCGAGTCGAATCTGAGGTCCGTGCAATCTGGGATAATGGCGAATTGATGCTGGGTTTCGGAGAATTTCTTGAGAACAACAAGAATCTGGTTCCAGCTTCCTATACTACCGACTGGTGGGCAAGCGAGTTACTTGATTCGATGAAGATTCAAGAAGATCTAGAATTCGTAACCAAGCATTTCGAAACGGATGGCGCACCTAACACTGAGCCGCCTGGTGTCCTGCGACGCAGGCTCCGAAGTAAGGAACACCGATTAGAAAATGAGTGGGCTCTACGAGACTGGCACCGATTCCTCAGAAAAGTAAGTCCCACTTGGGAAGCAACCATTGCCTGTGCCGAACGATTCGGAATAGCCATCCATCCCAATCATAACCTATGTTGGTCCGACATACCAATCGCCTTACTCCCACACATCCACGATGCTGTAGCTGGTGCACTAATTGAAGGAAATTCACTCCGGATTCCGGGGGCCGCCAAAGGATGGATTGCTCCGAGCGTGAAGATTGATTCCGTCGCAAGCACGGATCAATCCATTCGACGTGAAAGGCAACTGAAAAGACGAGTAAAGGAGATGGACGAAGCGGATTCATCAAAAAGTGTCTGGATAGTCCCTGATCATCCAACAAAAGAATGGGACGGGCATCTCTCTTTGGCTGAGCACGGTATTGTGAAGGCCAGTCTAATGGCACTCGGAATCGAGCATGTTCACAATGGAGGAGACATTGTCGTCGAAAATGGATGGCAGGCTCTATTGCATGGGCTAGGATTAGAATCCAAAGAAGCAGGTCTAACACTCCGGAAAGGTGTACAAAACACAATCGAGGAACGAATTCAACAATCTATCGAAGCGTATTCCATTGTGAAGAAAGAAGAAGCCCGTACAGCAGCTCTTGAAGATGAACGTCGAATTGCACGGATTGCAGCAGAAACCGCGGCTCGGCAGCGTGGAGAAGGAATCGCTGCAACTGAAGCAGCCGGAAAAAAGGCAGAAGATGCAATCGCAAATTCAGGGCCTGAAGATCTGAAAGCACTCAATGTTGCCAAACAGATTCTTGATGACAATGATGTCGATGGTTCATTGTCCATCGTCCGAGAAATTACTGACAACCGATGGGAAGATGCTGCGCCTTGTCGAATTGGGTGTAGGATGGGGAGGCCAGAAAAATCGGCGCCACGAGAGATGAAACAGAGGGCGCACGCACTCTATCCGATCATGAACTTCGGTGGACCGCAGCGTCTCCTTGAGACTGCTGTCTCTCGTGAAGGTAGTATTCGAGTCACTGTCGGACCGCGGCGTTGCTTGCGTTGTGACAAGGAAACTCCACACGTGCGTTGTCATCATCGAGTTGTACCCTCAGAACCAAAGGAGTGTGGCGGTAGGACTACACCTGCTGAGAGGCGGGGTTCCCAGATGAGGAATCGTCAGGGAGAGTTGACTACAATCCCCCTCGCCGATATTCTTGAGGTAAAGAGAATCGCACTCGGGCTCGATCGTCTACCAACCGGAATCAAGGCGATGAAGGGTTTGACTTCTCGTGCTCAAACACCGGAGCCAATTGAGAAGGGGATTTTGAGAGCAGTTCACGATATCACCGCATTCAAAGACGGTACAGTCCGCTACGACATGATCGATGTACCAGTTACTCATTTCCAGCCAAGAGAAATTGGCACATCTATCGAGCAATTAATCGAGATGGGATATACTCATGATGTGAGAGGAAACGAATTGGTTGCCGACAATCAAATCCTCGAACTCTTCCCTCAGGACTTCATCCCCAGCCGAGATGGTGGAGAACACCTACTGAAGGCTAGTCAGTTCATCGATGACCTCCTCGTTCGATATTACGAACTCGAACCGATATACAATGCTAAGACAATTGATGATCTTGTGGGGCAGTTAGGAATCGCCCTAGCACCACACACCTCTGGTGGCGTCCTCTGTCGCCTAATCGGATGGACTGGCGCCTCGGCAGGCTATGCTCACACACTCTTCCATGCTGCTAAACGCCGGAATTGCGATGGAGACGAAGACTGCATTATGCTGCTCCTAGACGGGCTGTTAAACTTCAGCAGGAAGATTCTGCCCTCATCGAGAGGTGGGCAGATGGACGCGCCACTAACTCTGACAACACGACTTAACCCAATGGAACTTGACAAGGAGGCTCTGCATGTGGACGCAGGATGGTTCTATTCTACTGGATTCTTTGAAGCAACAAAATCGATGCCGCATCCAAAAGATTTGCTTGAGGAGGTGGACCTCGTTCTCTCCCGAATCGGAGAAATCGGTGCAGTTCGCGGTTACGGTTACACTCACGAAACATCATCACTGGATGATGGCCCTGTGAACTCCGCATACAAGACGTTGGGTAGTATGGCGGACAAGATGAGTGCCCAACTATCCCTTGGCCGTCGACTTCGGGGGGTTGACGCTCAAGTCGTTGCTTCGTCAGTTATTGGCTCCCATTTACTCCCAGATGTACGGGGTAATCTCAACGCATTCAGTCGACAAAAGGTCCGATGTGGGAGTTGCAATCATTCCTATCGTCGTATGCCCTTGGCTGGTAAGTGTATCCAGATGATTGATTCAATAGGTGGCTTACATGGTCATCGATCTTCCGGCGGAGAAAAGAGTCGTTGCGGGGGGAACCTTATCCTCACTGTCTCCCAAGGTGCAGTACGGAAGTATCTGGGTGTAATCGATCACGTGATTGACAGCTTTGGAATCGATGACTACACCCAGCAGTATGTGGATTGGATGGCGATTAGTGTAGAGTCCCTCTTCCAAAATGACCGTGTTACGGTATTCACACTAGATGACTTCCTCTGATTAACGACGCTTCGTATCGTCATTCATCCTGTCCCAAAGGTCACTCACAGTCTTCAGATCCTCATCGATCTCCGCCTTGCCCTGAAGACGGCTCTCATCACCTTCACCAAGTGCATCAAGCTCATCGGCAATTGCATCTGCATCTTCAATATCCTGATCGCCCTTCTCATGCTCGGACTCATCTACGTCCTCCGCCTCTATTGACCATGCACGCCTCTTCCCGATGCTGCTAGTTTGAGCCGAGGCTGCTAACGATGAAGTGAGATCTTCAACATCCACCGCATCACCTCCACTCAATGCCTTTTCTGTTGCCTTCCAATCCTCACGCAACTTCCGCATCATTGGATTAGAACGCTTTCTTTGCCTCGATTTGAACAAGCTTCGAATCGCTCGATCTGAGATAAGAAGTGTAAGAGCGAGAATATTGGCGGCGATATAACCCTCCATCTGAATGGGACCGTAGAGATCCATCTCGGTCTCTAAATCGATAACAACATGCTGCTTTGGAAGGGATATTTGTCCAGTGCTATTGGACACAATTAGAATGAACATCGAGGAGCCAGGAGGCATTGTAATCCAGCGTTCTTCACTCCCTTCAGAAGAAGAGGTGTAGAGGGTTGTGCGTTCACCATTCGAATCCTCCAACACCAAGACTACATCGGTATTTGCCGCTCCTTCTAGTGTCTCAACGGTGAACATGACATGCAGAGGTATGTCCCTACCATGGAGGTCAGGTATAGTGAATGGATAATCCTGAACAATATCGCTTCCAGGTGCAATTAGTTGTTGATCCGCTGTCGCTTGTAATGCCCCTGTCCATATCAGATTCAGTAGGACGAAGGTGATGATGGCAGTCGCAACAGAACGATCTTTCTTTTCGGTCATAACGCTCCCCCTACACCCAATCCATCGAGGACTTCCTGCATGAATGTGAGTTTCCTCATCTTGCGGATTGGATCAGTGCTACCAGTCCATCGACCAATCTCAGAAGTTGTGTAACCAATGAGACGTATATTCGCAATCGGTACTCCGAGGAATGCACACAAACAAACGGCTCTATCGCCATCAGTGAAACCACCTGGATTGAGCATACCATCGATTCGATTCGGTGTCTGATGGGTGAGAAAAATTGCTGGTGGTGTTTCAAGTGCGGCCAATCGGTCAATCATCGAAATCAGTGATTCCTCATTGTCACCATGAGCGTGAATAGCATGCAAAACGCCGCGTTGGGCCGCTTCAGCGATATGTGGATCGCCGTCACCATCGCTGACAAGAAGCAAGGTGTTGGACCACGCTTCTTCCTGGAATTCCTCAGACAGTTCACCTATCACACCAATAGAGCCGTCAGCGAATATTAACCGATGGCCTTCAGACAAGGCGGTTTCGACTTCTTGCGGCTCAGCAGCCGCGCCAACTGTGGCAATTGGTCCATCTTCTAGCCTATCGATGAGAGATTCAAGAGATTCTTCACGACCTGAAACGCTCCATGTCTGTCGATTGGAGGACTCCATATCGACTCGTTCACAGAGAAGATTCGCCACATGAAGATCCTGGTGCAACGACCAATCAAACTGGGCTCGGACACGGTCTTGAACGCGCATAGCGATAGCCCGGACCTCATGAGGACCCATGGTTGGTCTTGACCGGTCGCGTTGAAGAACCCCAGTGTTCAATCATAGAGTGAACCCGGATGCCGATGCCACCACATCCACCTGTCATCGAGGACCCTCGTATCCTCGCGAGGTACCCTTTCCTTCCACAGGCTGTAGAGCATACTCGTAGCATCCTTGAAAACAATGGAGTCACCATGGAGGGGCTATTGACAGATGGGTGGTTGAGTGACATTCGGAGAAGAGGAGACTTGCGAGTCAAGGAGTCAATATTACATGATGACGGTATTGGAGTCCCCACATCTGATATCAGTACTGATCTCGGCCGAATGACTGAGAGTTTGTCTTTCCTCTATGCTATGCTAGTGGCTTGTTCTACCTTTGAGGAGAGAGTTACAGCCCGATGGGCAGAAGGAGAAGCGAGTCGAGCAGATGCAATTCTTGGGTTAGATAGCGACGCTTTCGATATTATTGCCCGCACTTACATCTCGGATCTCCGATCTGAACAGATAGATGGAGTATTAGTCTACAGCATCCCTATGACCGACTTCATCGAATTGGGTCCGCGTATTAGTGGAGATTACTGGCGGCTTCCAAACCGTCCTCTCGACCATGGCTGGGTTACGATGAATGCCCATTCAGGAGAGAACTCGAAACAACGCCTTGCTAGATTATTGAAAGAAAGAATCAGAGAAGATTTGAGAAAGCGCTGTGATGAGCGAATGGAGCGCATCGATGAGAGTTTTGCTGAACGACTAAGTGAGCCAGTTGGTGCTGTTCTAACTATCCTTCAGTCTCGTGCAAAAATGGATTTCAATGCAGGTGATGCAACTCGTTCCGACTGGCCCCCTTGCATGGAGTCAGCAATTGCCGAACTTGCTATGGGAGAGAACGTGAATCATGCAGGTCGTGTCTTCCTTGCAGCTATGTCCGCCGCAATCGGTATTGATATTGACCAATGTGCTGGATTCTTCTCAGGCGCTCCGGATTTTAATCTGGATACAACACGCTACCAAATCAGCCACATCTATGATCGAGAGTATACCCCTGCAGGCTGCAGCCGGCTAAAGCTCGATGGACGCTGCCCGGTCTCCAAAGGAGACGATTTCATATGCGACAAACCGAAGATGAAACATCCACTGTCTTACGTCTGGTGGAAGCAGAGAGACCGGGGTCAACGACCAGAAGAAGAGCAGGAAGAATCCACAACGCAACCCAAGGAACCTGCCAACCCTTGATTAGGACAGCCCGATAAGGGCTCATCGAAGCACATGACACGAACGCTAGTGTTGACCATCGACCGAGACAATGATCTCGGGATTAAGGCAGGCCTTCGGGGGCCCGTCATCGGTAGGAAGGCGACTCTCAGTGCTGCACTTCGACTAGGGCTTGCTGATCCAGAGGAAAGCGATACAAACGCAATCCTTGGAGCACTGCATCACCACGACCGAATTCTCGATTCAGGTGAGCCAAATGATGCGGTCGAAGTTGCTATTCTAACTGGAGATGAGAGAGTTGGCTCCCGGTCAGACCGGGCAATTGCAAAGCAGTTGGAAGAAGTCATCGCTGAATTCCAACCTGACTGTGCGATACTTGTTACTGATGGAGCAGAGGATGAGGCGGTAATGCCTATTCTCCAAAGTCGAGTCCGAATCGATTACGTCGAGAAAATCATCGTACGCCAAAGCAAGGGTATCGAAGGTACATTCTACTACATCATGAAGGCAATCGAGGACCCGAAATGGCGGGCCCGTCTACTAGTTCCACTCTCCGTTTTCATGATGATCATTGGACTAGGCATGATTATCCCTGGTGGAGGCGTTCTGATTGGAGCTATGCCATTGTTCGTAGGACTATGGCTACTCGCCAAGGGCTTAGGGGCTGAGACACAATTCGAACGCCTCATAGTCGACATGCGGGAAAGTGCGATGGGTGGCATTGTTTCCTCTCTATTGTGGGCCTTTGCATCGTTCGCAAGCCTCCTCGCGATTCTTGAGGTATATCGAGAGATTGCTCAAGCTAGTTCCGATATGAGTGGGTTTGAAATCGGTGTGGAAGCAATGGACAGTGGTTTACAGTGGATTGTACTAGCCTCCCTTGCTGTGGCTATGTCCATGCTTGTCCTACGCTGGAGGCGTGGTACGCTATCGGGGCGAATCTTCCAACTTGTTGCAGGAGGTGCTGTAATCTACTCATTTGCGGAAGCGAGTCTCGATGTAGCACGTAAAATTGCTCAAGGCGAAACCTACGAACTTGACCCTGGAGTAATTTACAGCGATTGGGGGCTCGTTCTAGTGACTATTGTCGTATGGTGGATGGTTCGGACAGGCATACGCTCTTGGTCCACTCGACAAGAGATTCAAGGGAAGTTCTGGGGAGTCTAATCAGGACTCAAATAATGTCTCAGTCATACACTGTGGGCATGTCACTTTAATCGGTCGAACCGAGGGAATGCCGAGAGGCGATCTGCAAGCGGGACAGACAATAGCTTGCTCGACCTGTGACTGGCGTGAACGCCCCTCACTACTCGGATCATACCCCATACGGTATCGGTGGGCTTCAGAAAGAGCCTCGGCCCCTGTACGGGGAGGAGGGGTAGTTTCCATCATTGGATCAACACCTCCTTTAGATCTCGAAATTGACATGTCCCATTCCGGTTCGTTAGCGCTCATTGTCGTTCCAGATGAGGCCATTTCCATAAGACGCAGGAGCTCATCTGATGATACTCCATGTTCGACGGTTACACGATCTATTGCAAGCATTTTCTCGTACCCATCTAAGGCGTTCAATTCTGCGATAACCGATGCAGGCACGTCGCTCATGGGAGCCACTCATACCCGCCTCACTTGAGGGTTGAGGATGACGAGTACTCATCTATGCGAATCATCCTAGCCTTAGACATGCACCCATCCATCAATGTCCTTGGGACCCCACTGAAGACCTGCAACGAAGAACCTCTCACTGGCTGGTTCCGTGACGGGTGTTGCAACACTGACGATTCTGATAGAGGCATGCATACCGTCTGTGTCGTAGTCGATGAAGCGTTCTTGACGTTCAGTGCTAATGCTGGCAACGACCTTTCGACACCGCGGCCAGAATTCCGATTTCCGGGGCTCAATCCAGGAGACAGGTGGTGCCTGTGTGCAACGCGATGGAAGGAAGCGTGGGAAGAGGGGTGTGCGCCTCCTGTCGATCTTGAAGCCACACATACAAGGACACTCGAAGTGATTGATTTGTCTGTGCTTGAAATGTACGCCATGTGAAGGAAACGAACCGTTCACAAAGGATGAGGTGGACGATGAAGCATGTCTGATGCTACGCCCAAGGTCGGCACATTGTACATGCTCAACACCTGCCCCTTTACCTGGAAGGTTCGAGCCCTTCTCGATTATCTCAATCTCCCTCACAACCGTGTGCAAGTTAACCCCATGCGAATCAAGAAAAGCGTCTCCTTCGCCGGAGACTGGGGTAAGACGCCAGTCTGGAAGATGCATGATGGTGAAGTCGTTGTCGACTCCACTCCAATCATGATGCGCATCGACGAGGTACACAACGATGGTCAATTGGCATCTTCTTCCAATTTAGCCCGGCGTGATGAATGGATTGAATGGGCAGACCTACACGTCAAGAATGCCACCATACCGATTCTATACGGCAGCATTGGGTCAGCCCTGAGTACCACTCGCTCTGTCTCACGGCATGAGAAATTTGGACTAATGACTGGACGATTGTACGCGTGGGCAGGGTTTCCAATCATGTGGGGTATTATCGCGCGGAAACGAACGAAAAACACCGGCATGAATCCGAAGCAACTCTGGCATCATCTTCTGGATAAATGGACTGGTGAAATTGGTGAACAGCAGTTTTTCGGTGGCAACGAGCCCGATCTTGTTGACCTAATCGTCTATGGTTACATGCGATCGATTGAGATGCATCCGAAGGCATTTCGTCACATTGAGGATCATAAAGAAGGGATGAGTTGGTTCAAACGCATGAAAGGCGTTGCTGCTTAATTATCCATCACTAACGTTGAGACCGTAAGTGGAAATCATCGCAAGCATCCCAAGGCAACAAGCTGAGTAAAAGTGACCTTGGCTAAAGAACACGAGTCCTCCTGCAGTCCGGAGAAGCAAAGCACTCTTTGCTTTCCAACCCATTATGGCGAGGATAATCGCAATCAATCCAATTCCAAAGAAGATGGCTCCTACAATATCGTAGACGGCTGCTGCAGTTGGATCGTACAACTCACGACCGCGCTGCTCTTCAGATAAGTCAATCCAACGTGTTAATCCATTATTTTCCTCCTCAACAGCATCGAATGTAGCAGGGGATTCGTAATCAACCTCCAAATGAGTGAATCCATACGGTTCAAACAAAGCACCAGGGGATAGGATGATTCGATGTGTCATACCTTCTGAATCGTGGGTATTGTTAACCACAAACATCGTCATGAGACCTGGATTCAAACCCTCAAGACGAAAGCGGCCTTCCGCGTCGGTCACATTTGATGGGCGAGTGATTCTCTGCGTTCCATTCTCTACGACTGTTGTCACAACTTCGATTGTGAAGTTTGAGCCAGGACTACCATCATGCAGGGTTAAGGTACCCGTGAGGATTGCTGATCCCGGCGAGGATTGACTGATGAAAGAGGCTGTCTGTGTTTGGCTGTAAATGAAGCCTCGATCGGTCACAAGGCCACGATCACCGTCAATGAAATCGAGGCCGTTGATAACGCCAAATATTCCTGCGACGAGGATGAACAAGAGGGCTACATGCATCCGAGGGTCTCTTGGAGCATCCTTAGGCAACTGGAGTGTTGCTCCTGTAGACGAAAATATTGGTTCCTCTTCGGGAATCATGACGCTGGGAGAATCCGAGGTCTCCAACGGTCCCTCAGTACTGTCCTCCATGAGCATGGATGGAAGGCGTCCTTTATTCCGCTTGCGAGGGCTGGTCCGCTTCTCTGTGTATCCTATCGCCCAAGGAACGGTTAAGACGCCCCCAATCGGCCGGATCTACCCATGCCACTAGGTGCAAGCCTTCGTCAGTCATCCTTCGTTCTCCAACCATCGAATTACGACGAATCTCTGACTCAATAGCAGCGATGGGACGGTCAGATATACCATTAGGTGGCAAAACCAGAAACGAAATTGGAGGGCCGTGGAGGCGTGTCAAAATGCTAGAACGAAGGCGTTCAATACCCTCAGATGAGGTTGATGATGTTAGAATTGTCTCGGAAACTCCGAAAGAATCCAATGCATTAGTTACAGCAGAAACGTGTGATTCACTGCACGAATCCTGTTTGGTCAAAACCACAAGTAAATCGTACGAACCCGAATCTGGATTACTACGATCAAATAGTTCCCTGCGTGAGGTCTCAAACTTCCGAACAACCTCCTCCACTGGATCCGAGCAATCCAACAAAAGGAGCAGTAGATCGCACTCAAGGCTCTCTTCGAGAGTTGCAGAAAACGCATCAAGAAGATCTGAAGGAATATCGTCGATGAAACCAATTGTGTCAACGAGTAATACACGTGGACTAAACTGCATCCGTCCGACAGTTGTCTCCAACGTCGAAAAATAGCGGTCCTCAACGATAACTGGTTTGCCACAGAGTGAAGCGAATAAGCTCGATTTTCCAGCGTTGGTATATCCAGCTAACCCCACCGTTCGGGCCCCACTAGCTCTACGCTGTCTTTGACGCTCCTTGATTGCTCGACTATATCTTCGCTGACGGCCACGAAGCGTCTTCAATTCTCTATTCAGAGCATTCAATGCAACATTCCAACCAGTTCGACCCCCAGCTCCGTAACCAAGGCGTTCTCCGGTTGTCTCTCGATTCACCAATTCACGCAAAACGTTACGATCTGCGTTCAAACGTGCAATTCGCACTTGATTACGTGCTTCAACCGATGAAGCATGCTGAGTAAAGAGTTCTAGAAGAAGACGAACACGATCCCAAGTCTCACATTGTAACATATCAGTCATGTTCACTAATTGACGAGCACTTAGATTCGCATTCACAAGAACAAGGTCTATCCCAAACCATGGGTGACTTTCGGGAGCCATACGTAATTCATCACGGATTGCTTCAAGTCGGCCACGACCTAGATGTGTTCGTTTGTCAGATCTACCACGCTGAGCAACGATTTCAACGACTTGGATATCCATTGTATCAGCAAGTGCAAGGAACTCTTTCGGATTTTCATCACGGGTCAGCATCAATGCTCGACGGCCTGCATGAGAGGTCCGCAATTCTTCGGTTAGAACGCCCCCGGAACCTGCAATCAATGGGATTGGATCCCAATCCGGGTCCTTCATGCTCGAATCCACCCCGCGGTTTCGAGGATGCGTTCATCCAATTTAGAAATCGGAACGGAAGTCGGGTCCAAACCCCCGTCGCTTCGTTCCGCAACCCATACCTCAAGGTCCCAGTCTCTGTGACTGAAAGCGTGCCGAATCCGACCTACGGATCTGTGTTTTTCGACTTGGTGATTCTCGCACAGCACATCTAAGCCCTCAGGGTCCTCGGTTATTGGCACACCCCACAACCCCCCCAACCTCGAACCTTTTCTTTTTGTCAAATGGATTCCAAATGGAGTACGGATAACGAGTGCGTGTCCCTCGATTCTTTTCGAATTCCGTTTACGTGGTGCAGGGAATTTAGTGGGCTCATCAGTTTGTACGGCAAGGCATACTTCCTCGGCAGGACATCTATCACATGAGGGACGGCGAGGCGTACAAACGGTTGCACCAAGTTCCATTAAAGCCTGATTCCAATCACCTGGCCGATTCCGATACAAGGATTCGTCAGCCCATGTTTGGGTATCACGATCTTTCGGTTGTTCTTCCGCCGATATTCGGGCATAAATCCGGCGGATGTTGCCATCCACAGCTGCTATGGGATAACCGAATGCAATAGAAGACACTGCTGCTGATGTGTATGGGCCGATTCCTGGTAAATTCTGCAATTCTCGAGGATTAGAAGGTAGAGATGGAGGGTTTCGAGAGGCGATTTCTACAGACAGCGCGTGCAGATTGCGTGCCCTTGCATAATACCCACAACCCTGCCAAGCCTCTAAGACATCCTCAACAGGGGCAGAAGCCATGGATTCTATTGTCGGAAAGCGTTCCATCATCCGATACCAATGAGCAAGGCCGACTTTCATCTGCGTCTGTTGTAACACAAACTCGGAAACAAGGACAGCCCATGGATTCGGATCACTCCTCCATGGTAGATCACGGGCCTCAGCGTCGTACCAGTCCAAGATGCGCCCCTGAACGGATTTGGATAGCCCGCTCATCGTGGTTCACCGTAGCCGGAGCATCCATAGCGATTGCCTCCGAAGTAGAACTGATGACAGCACATGAGGCGGTTCTCGTGTTAAGGGGCGAGTCGATCGAGCGCCTTTTGACTCTGAAGGCTTCGATATCTGTAGATGATCCTGATGCTTTCTCTATCAAAATGGACCATGAAGCCGTAGAAATGCGAATTATCGTCCAAAGTGACAGCATGCGAACACTACGAAACACGATGGATGATATTCTTGCATGCATCGCTGCGGTTGAAGCCACCCTTGAACAAATTGAATGAGTTTAATCCACAATCCTTCAAGTGCAATGGGAGGGTCCGCGGCTCAGTGACGGAATTCGGACACTCCGAAACCCCCGACGTCGGGGAGGAGGTGCTCGCCACAACGGCTCACCGTGTTCGACTTCCTCATGACCGTGCCTCTGATCTCTGGATAGACAATTCACCCAGCCCCATTCTGATCGAGAGTATGGAACGGTGGACGAGGACCTTGTTAGAAGACGACGGCTACCGTCCAGTTGGACAGACAAGGGTCCTAGTGCGAGCGCGTGTCATCGCGAAGCAAGAAGGTGTACTGTGTGGAAGTCACGTCGTCAACCATTTGCTAAGGACACGACTTCCAGATGTGCAAATGTCCTGGCATAAGCGAGAAGGCGAGCGATTCCATATTGATGATACGCTCTTGATACTCGATGGTGCAGCCTTGGAAATTCTTGCCGTCGAACGTGTTCTAATCAATCTCATCGGTCGGATGTCTGGTATAGCAACAGAGACCGAACGTTGGGTAAATCGATTGAATGGACTTCGAGTGGCTTCTACTCGTAAGACGGCATGGGGAATCTTGGACAAATGGGCAGTCCACATTGGTGGCGGCCTGACACATCGGCTGCGCAAAAGTGATGCTTGGATGATTAAAGAAAATGATCAGACTGTTCTCAAGATGAATCATGGTGAATCGAAAAAAGACACTATGAAAAACTGGATTGCGACAACGGATCTCAACAACCACGGTGCCTTCACTGTCATCGAAGTGGACACGATATCAATGGCAAACATGATTGCAAAGGCCTGGTGTAATCGAATGATGGAGACTGAAGAGGATCGAATCCTTGTCATCATGCTAGATAACATGGGCCCGGCCAAGACGAAGGAAGCAGTTCTCGACATTCAGTCCCACGGTTACAATCAATGGATTTGCACTGAAGCAAGTGGGAATATCCATTTCGAAGACCTCGATGATTGGATGACAACTGGAGTTGACGTCCTATCCACGAGTTCGATGAACATGGGCGTGCGATCAATCGATATCAGCATGCTCGTCGATGAATCTGGAGTCAGGACTCTTCCCTCGGAAGACTGATGATGTACTCCATGGTCCAATGACCATGGGTGAGGTACCCGAATCTCATCCACGTTATGCCTCCCTCATGTCACGACAGCGACTTGTGGATGCCATGAAAGAGGGGCTCCTTGCCGATTCAGCCCTCATTGCCCATGGTCGGGGGGAGGCTTTCGACTATCTACTCGGAGAGCAAACTACGGCTGGTGCGACTGCGGCTATCACTGAAGTTGCAGCGAGGTTGCTTATCGCTAAACAGCCGGTAATCTCTGTAAATGGCAACACTGTTGCCCTCGCCTGTGACGAACTTCTGCAAATCGCCGATACACTCAGATGCCCTCTCGAAGTCAACATTTACTATCGAACGCCAGAACGAATGGCAGGACTTCTCGGAAGAATAGAAGAGCGTGCTACTGCTCTCCATCTGAATCATGTTGAGATTCTTGGTGCCAACCCAAATGGGCGGATTCCCGGTCTTGATGGACCACGAGCGAACTGCTGCCAAGAGGGCATCCTTGGAGCGGATGTAGTTCTCGTACCGCTTGAAGATGGAGATCGATGCGAAGCGCTAGTAGCGATGGGAAAGCAAGTATTTGTGATTGATTTGAATCCACTATCAAGAACTGCAAAAACAGCAACAATATGCATCGTAGATGAAGTGCAACGCACAACATCGGCTCTCCTGTCTCGACTTAATAATCCCAAGGACTCAGATCCACACTTCGATGCGGCCGCTTCACGGCGTGCCGTCCTTGAGGTGATGCTCGAGGCATTGGAGCGAGATTAAGCCGAAGCATAGTGCGTTGCCAACATAGAGGCAACTCGCGCACAAATGGCATCAGAAACCTCTGAAGTTGATGCTTCTCCGCCGAGATCATAGGTGAGTGTTGCTCCCTCGCTGACCTGATTTTCAATGGCTGATTCGACGATTTCAGCTGCAACTGTTGCATCCGTATCACCACTACGCCGGCCAAGCCAATCGAGCATCATTTGGACACTGCTCAACATAGCGATTGGATTAACCACGCCTTTACCAGCGTACTTCGGGCTGGACCCATGCACTGGTTCGAACATCATATGGTCATCACCAATATTTGCACTCGCAGCCATGCCCATGCCTCCCTGAAGTGTGCTTGCAAGGTCCGTGGCGATGTCGCCAAACATGTTTGATGTTACAACCACATCGTAAAACTCCGGCTGACGGACCAGCCACATGGTAAAAGCATCGATGTATGCCATATCGGTCTCTATGTCTGGATGATTTTCTGCGATTTCCAAATAGATTGAGCGGAAAAGCTGGCAACCGCGTGTGACATTGCTCTTGTCAATACAACTCACCCTAGATGTTCCATCAGATGGAGTCCCTGAGCGACGTTCGGCTATATCGAATGCAAAACGGATTACACGTTCAGAGCCTTTTCGACTGATTGGACGGGGGTCCCAAGCAAACTCGCCATCCATACCTGGAATCTCAATTTCAGGCACACTCGGGTATGGAATACCCTGAGCTGCATGTGAAGACCTAGACAAAAGCGTCTGATACAGGCCTTCAGTGTTCTCACGGACGACAACCATGTCCACAAGGTCCGGCGACCAAACCTGTTTGAAGCCCCCATGGATCTTGTGTTGTATACCCTTGTAGAGTTTGATTGGGCGGACATTGGCGTAGAGGTCCAAGCCGGAACGAAGGCCAAGAATGACCTGCCCGCCGGCTAGGTCACCATTAGGCATCGTGGCACCGGGCCACCCAATCGCTCCAAGGAGGATTGCATCTGATTCATCTCGGCAATATTCGAAGGAGCCCTCTGGCCATTCTTCTCCTGTCTTGAGATAATGCTGGCCACCACATTGGATTTCTGTAATTTGAAAGTCCATCGGAGAGTTCGATTCAATGGTCCTAAGCAACTTCATCGCTTCAGTCATGACCTCTCGGCCTGTTCCATCCCCGGGCAGAGCCGTAATCCGATGAAGGGCCATGTGAGGGGCATCCGGTCCACCTTGATGAATGCCCCTGTCTGAGATTTGAATCAAAGTCAGCGGGTGCAACCCGAGAGGGGAATCGTTCATAGACGGGGATAACGAATCGACTGGGTATGGATGAACTCGGTTCCTCGGAGGATTCAACCTCCGGGAGGATTAATCCTTCATCTCTGCCCCAAGTGGTGCGAGATCTTTGGGAGAGTATGCTCAGAATCGATCCTAACTGGAGTTTTGAAGATTGGCTTATTTCTCGGGCAGAAGAAGAAGCAGAACTACTTGTCTCAAAACTCAATGATGAGGCCCTAAGGCTAGAACATCGTCGGCACAGGGTTGAGCGTCTTATCGAGCGTGTCGAACGCCAGATTAGTGAGCCGAAACGCATTTCTGACCCTCATCAGAAGAATCTCTTCGAAGCATACAACGAACCAGTGAAGATTCCAATCGAGATTCAGAAGGCAGAGGTACCAATCGACGAGACCATCGATGACATCGAAAATGGGATTGATGATCCAATCCTACACATTTGCTGCGAACATATCCTTCAAGAAATGGAAGAATCGGGAGACGGGGCTGCGCACGAAGATGACCTCATGGAAATCTGTGCGGCTGTTGGATTCGATGAGTCCGAAGTCCGTGAAGCAATAGAACACCTAATTGTCGCAAATCAGATTTCTCACCTAGGTGATGGAATCTACGGCTTTGCAGATTGATGGGGCCCGGGGGGTCCCCATCGACTGGTCATATACCATGAGGCACGAATGTAAATCATGCCGCGGACTCGAGCGCTCCTAATCGGAATCGCTGGGGCTGGACTTCTCATTCAAGAGTATCCTCGTGGCCATTACGCAGCTGTCACATTTGGGCTTGTATTGATGATTTTAGTCGACGCCCCTCATCATGCGAGTCGCCATCGACATTTCAGAAAAATGTCTACGATGCAATCTAAGGATATGGAACGACTGAATAGACAATTGCGAACCAACCGTCGTGCCTACATCGATCTTGAGCATTCAGCCCAGTCGATGCAGACGGAATTAGAGCGCAGAGATGCTGTCGGCGCACCTGAAGCTCGTCGCCTATTGGATGAACAAAGACGTGCAATGTCGCTCCAATCCGAGGCATTGAGAGAAGCAAAGCGGATGCTGTCCCAACAGCATCGAGTCATGCAACAGAATCAATCACTCCTTGATCGGATTAGCACTACTCAAGACAATGGAGTGGAACGTTGGGAGCAGATGATGACAAGTATCGAACGTCTCCTTGATGGTCAAGCCCGGAGGACGGAAACGGCTCATGCACGTGTAATGGCGGATACTCGACGTTCTAACGATGAAGTGACACGAAATAACCGAACCATCCAGGACTTTCTTTCTGAAATCGTTACACAGATGGCTCGTATCCCTCGTGAGCAAACCATCCAACTGAACGATTCTGTTCTAATGTCAGAAGCAAAGGAATCTATCGGGATTCGGCTTCCTGAACTACCTGCACAAAATATTGACTCATGGGTCCGAGCACTTGAAGAGGACTTGGGCTGAATTCAGTGGACATGAGCGACATCGATGAGGGCATCGGTGAGGGGTTGGCATCCTTAGAAGAAAGGGGCCGAAACGCAGAATTTGAGTTTGCAAAAACAATGCGGCGTCTCGTTATTGGTATCGTCACTCAGATTGCGCTCGTCGGTCTAATCATCATGATATTCGATATCGGCCCGCTTATCGATGCGGTGGGAGTTCCTGTCGCATTCCTCATCGGATTCCTTTTCCCAATGCTCCTCATTATCGCATGGGCTGGTGCAGATCACCAAGTACGAATGGAGCCGATGGTGGAAGAAAATACGATTGAAGTTGAGACTGTTGTCGACCAGATTATCGAAGACGCTCCAGATAACCCGCTACAGAAGACTATGTCTCCATCTGGAGGGGCTGTTTACATGACCCGTGGACGAGATCCAAAAGGGGTCGCTGAAGGTGGAGGAGCTGATACCTTCGACCCCAGGAACCCCCAAATTGACGGGATGGATTTGCGACCAGAGCATGAAGGGTTAGAAGGGGAACTAAGAAAGAGTCACGAAGTCAAAATCGAGGCTGACGAAATTGTTGCAGATGATGCGCAGAAAGCTTGGGAAGAGGCTGAGAAGAATGACCCCGAGCTCATAGAAGCCGGAGTGGAGCGTTTGGGTGACCTCGTAGGTACCGGGCATTTCGGTGGACGCACTCCTGAAAACTGATTGTAACGCCATGAAAGTCCATTTACCAGAGTCAGGTGAAGAATACCATGGCCCCCCCTCCAATGAAGGCCGTACTCGTGGCGGGAGGACTTGGTTCCCGCATGCTGCCTTTCACACGGTATATGCACAAAGCCATGCTTCCGCTATACCATCGTCCTGTGATCGATTACGCGCTGGGATTCATTCGACGGGCGGGCATTAAGGATATCACAATCATCGGAAATCGGTTCATTGGTCAAATCGCTCAACACGTTGGTGTCGGGCTCCCTGGAGAGAATATTCACTATGTGATTGAGGAAAAACCGCAAGGTGTTGCATATGCCCTGAATCTCGCACGACCTCATATCGAAGGGAGTCGGCTAATGGTTTACTTCTCCGACAACATCACCACAGCAGAACTCACTGAAGAGGCGAATCACTGGAAAAACTCAGAGGAGCCCCCGGGATGTTTACTCCTTGGACGCTCGGTCGAAGACCCTCGTGCCTTCGGTGTGGCTGTGCTCAATGAAGAAGGAGAACTTACGGATATTATCGAGAAACCAGAAAATCCCCCTAGTGACCTTGCAATAGGGGGTATCTACCTCTATGATGAACACTTTTGGAAACTACTTGACGAATGCTATGGCACTGAAAAAGAAGGTTTCTCCATCACCGATCTAAATCGAAAATACATCGAAATGGGTGCGGCACAAATGAAGGATTTAGGCAATGAAGAATGGCTCGATTGTGGAACTACTGATGCCCTGTTAAGGGCGTCAGGACTTGCAAAAGAAGGGCGCCTATCGCCTGAACCATGCAATCTTCGGGAAAATGACCCAATACCACGAAAGTGACGTGCTAGAACTTACAAGGCAGAGAAGGGTGATTTGTGTATGAAAGTGGGTATAATCGGGGCAGGAATTGTCGGAGGAGCTATCGAACATTGGTTCGGCCCAGTCCACGATTTATTCATTCATGATCCTGTCAGAGGAACAACGCTCGCCAATGTAACCGATCATGTGGACATGGCTTACATCGCAGTCCCAACACCAATGTCAGAGACGGACGGATCTTGTGATCTCTCGATTGTAACCTCCATCCTCAGCGAACTCCCTGAAGGCTTCACTGCTGTAATCAAGAGTACAGTAGTGCCTGGCACAACACAACGTTTCCATGAAGAGTATCCACACCTCAAGATTGCCTATTCTCCTGAATTCCTTGTCGAGAGGCGGCATCTGGAAGATTTCGGAAACCAGGACATCCTTGTCTGCGGAACGCATCATGCAGATGTAGCTGAACGTGTCTTTCAGCAACACCGCGAAGCTGGTGTCATCAAATCCGACCAGACCTTTCATGTCGAGCCAGCTGTCGCAGAGATGGTGAAGTATTCGAAAAACACCTTTTACGCACTCAAGGTCATCTTTGCGAACCAGATGTACGACATTTGTCAGGGGCTTAATGCGGATTGGTACAAGGTGAGTGAAATCATCACAGCACCTCAAGCACAGCCGATTGGTCCGTCACATCTCGATCCTATCTTTGGTCTCAATCGAGGGTTTGGAGGGAAGTGCCTTCCCAAGGACAGTAATGCACTCCGTGTGCTCGCTGACAATCTCGGCGTGAAGTATGATTGGATGGAGGCGATTCAAGCAGACAATGCCCGCTTACGGTCTGTACTCACGGGAAAACCATCAGATGTCACGACCAACGATGATTGATACTCATTCGACGGCAGATTGATGGGGAACGACACGGAGTCAGTCGCATGCTTCCGGACACGCTGCACACCCTCCCTCAGAATGAGAGGTTCGCTTACGCCAAACTCCTAGCCTATATCACGAAGGTCGATGATGAAGTCACAGTCGACGAAATGGCCATGTTTGAACAGCGGATGGGGACTGCGCTTCTCTCTCCAAACCAGCGTTCAGCGATTCGAGATTACCTCAAAAATCCACCAACGCTAAAAGAATGTATTAGCGATTTAAAGGATACTTCAGATGGCCGTGCAGGTAAGCTAGCCCTTCGTGATGCAATCATGATGTCAGCTGCTGATGGAACCGTGGATGAAGCGGAATTCGAAGTTCTCGGTAAGATTGCCGCGGGCCTTGGAATGAAAGAAGACGTTGTCGATGATCTCCTCGACTGGGTTATGGAAGGCTACGATTGGATGGATCGAGGGCTTAAAATTCTCGACGCTTCCTGAGGTGGACGATTGCTGCCGGATGTCATCGATCGGCTCGATGAGAACGATCGGGAAGGCTATGTTCGTATTCTAATCTCCCTAGCTGGAGCAGACGGTACTCTTGTCCGTGAGGAAACTGCTGCAATCGAAGCCGCGATGGGGCGTGCGCTAATTCCGCCACATCGCAGAAACGTATTCCGACAAGAACTGAAGAGAAGCATCGACCTCTCGGAGATAATCGATGGGATGGGGGTTCCCGCATTGCGTTTAGCTCTGAGAGATGCCGCCATCGTTGGGGCTTGTGATGGTGAGTTCCAAGAAGAAGAAATCGAATTTTTGAAGCAGCTCGCGATTCATGCAGATGTGGATGAAGATACCTTAGCTAAAGTTCTCAAATGGGTAGATCAAGGATGGACGTGGATTGAAAAATCTCGGAGATTCCTCGGAATCAGGAATCAAGATATTGGAAAATATACAGAAAATGACGATGATTAGCATTCAACTGCTAAAATAATTGAGGAAGCGCAGAAATAATTCCGATTTCCGCGAATGCACTTTCATTTCTCAGAGGTTAGATAATTCCTCAATGATACAGATTCTTCATAGGGTAGAACTTCACATCGCGACACCTAGCACGAGCAATTCGGGGTGAGCGGTAGTATGGGAGTTCACCCTAAGATTGGAATCACAGGTCTTCCGCGCAGTGGGAAATCTGCAGTAATGCAGAAAGTGATCGAAATGCTCGTCAACGAAAGGACGGGTGAGATTCGTGCACGTGGTGAGAACCCTGATGCAATCCGAATTATTGCTGGTATGCGGACAGAGCCTCTCATTGAAGATGGCGAACGCAAAGGATACCGCTGTATCGATATTGTTACCGGAGAGGAAGCCGTCATGGCTCACAAAGACATCGATACCCGAACACGCGTATTTGGATTCGGAATCGATAAGGAAACGATGAACACCGTTGCGATCCCTGCAATCCGAACTGCAATGGAAGAGGCCGAAGTCATCGTAATCGATGAGATTGGAAAGTTCAGTGTTGAATCCGATGAATTCGTTGAGATTGTTCGAGCGGCGCTTGAACTTGACAAACCGACTGTTATGACACTCGCCAAAAAATCGCGACATCCACTTCTTCAGGACATTCGTAGAAGGGATGATGCACGGATACTTGAGGTGACCCCGGTCAATCGGGCTCTGCTTCCTTACAAGATTCACAAGCTGATGCGCGAGACCTACTAACCGCCGTTGACTTCATGCATAGGATAGCGAGTCTAGGGGCATGGATACGCCTGCTCGGACCATTGAGAGGTTGTTCACTCTAGCTACAGTCGGTTCAGCCTTCGGTGCTGGTTTCCTATTGATTGAAGCATCCGCTTGTAACGACAATCTCGATGTTGCAATCACTTGTGCTGAATCCACATCGGTGGACGTAGGGCGAGCGCTTCTTGCACTCGCTGCCCTACTAGGGATTCTTGTAACTCAAGCATGGTTTGCACGCTCATCAAATCGAAGTTCATGGATTTCAATGGTCTTAGACGACCGCACCGAAGAAGAAGTTCGACTTGATGCTGAGACGATAAACGACGATGTCGAAGGCATGGGTGAAGGATGGGCAAAGCTCGAGGAACAGATGCTCACAAGCCGTATTGAAGAGGAATAAATGGAGCACAGGAGGGGATTCGAACCCCTGTAAAATGGATTTGCAGTCCATCGCGTAACCGGGCTTTGCTACCTGTGCGTTGACCGCTCGTGAGTGCCGTCGTATATCAAAACCACGAGCGGCCCCTACATGTCAGAATGCGTAATTCATACCTTTAGATGAGTTTGTAAAATCCATCGGCTTCATATGGACCCCAAGTGGTTCTGGTTCTCATGACACCTGCGGGGGGCGAAGGTCAACTTCAGGTCCAAGAGTTCCTCGATGGCATCTCAGATCTCGATTTGAATACAAAGACTCGTGACTGGTATACAATGGACGTCTCTACAATGATCCAGGATATTGACATCGTCGATCACGAGATTGACGACGAGACGGGGTGCTCCCTTCTCTTCTTACGAAACAGCGTCATACACTGTTGCCCAGATTCTCAGCGCATCAAGCATTATCCCAAGCATCTAATCCACTGTTTTGTTGAAAACCGTTCGGGGCGGAAGCCGCTTTCTGAAAGCAGTAATACCTCAAAGGACCCTGTTTTCTTTGCAGAATTATTCTCAATCTCACCCTGCGAAGAACAGTTGAATTGGAGTGTGGGTTCCCACCTTGAAGGGGATGTACCACGACTCCAAGCGAGAACTGCACGCTGGCTCAGATACCTCAATTCCTGATTCGCTTGATTCATGAACCCGTCACGAGAAGGCCTGCGCATGGATGCCTACATCACCGGCCTCATGGCGCGGGCAATCCTTGATTCAAGAGGGAACCCAACTGTCGAAGTCGAATGCTTCGTGAATGGAGCCTTGGCTGGGCGTGCTGCTGTGCCTTCTGGTGCAAGTACAGGGAGTCACGAGGCAGTCGAATTGAGGGATGGAGGAGACCGTTGGATGGGGAAGGGTGTTGATTTAGCCGTCCAAAATGTCGTCGAAGTAATTCAGGAAGCTTTGGTGGGACTGCCCGTTGATGATCAAGCCGCCATCGATCAGTGTATTCTCGATCTTGATGATTCACCAAACAAAGCCACTCTTGGTGCTAATGCAACGCTTGGTGCATCACTCGCTTGCCTCCACGCAGGCGCAAACATCCATGCTCAGCCCCTCTGGCGTTACATCGGAGGGCTGTCTGGAGGTAGCCTCCCAGTACCACTGATGAACATACTCAACGGAGGCGCCCATGCTGCAAGTGACGTGGATGTTCAGGAGTTCATGGTCGTACCCCATGGCTTTGATGACTTTTCTGAAGCACTTCGAGCAGGGGTCGAAACCTACCATTCTCTTCGTTCCGTCCTCAAAGAGAAGGGGCTCCTCGGGGGTATCGGGGATGAGGGCGGTTTTGCACCCAATCTCCCAAGTAACGCCGAAGGCCTTGGGCTATTGACCCAAGCAATCGAACGTGCAGGGTACTCTCCTGGAGACGAGCTAGGTATCGCATTAGACGTAGCTGCACAGGAATTCCTACACGATGATGGCTACCATATTGATGGCGCGGTCCTAACCGGCGACCAACTCGTTGAAACCTATGCAACTTGGGCTGACGAGCATCCTATCGTATCCATCGAGGATCCATTCGGTGAAGACGATTGGAATTCTTGGTCAACGCTAACTGCAGAAATCGGAGATCGAGTCCAGATTGTTGGTGATGACTTATTCGTGACAAACGTGAATCGACTGTCAGATGGAATTGATCGAGCTGCTGCAAATGCAATTCTAATCAAGCCTAACCAGATTGGAACCGTCACCGAGACGCTAGAATGTATCGAGATGGCGAAGAGTCACGGGTTCGGGACTGTGATGAGTCATCGTTCCGGAGAAACTAGCGATGACACAATCGCTGATCTTGCGGTCGGTGCACGAACTGGTCAAATCAAGACGGGTGCTCCTGCACGATCCGATCGCACATCAAAGTACAATCAACTCCTACGAATCTCGGAGTCGTGCACAGAGTTCTTGCCTCCGTTCTAAATCAAGACAACCAGGCCTTAAGTCGGGCAATACCTTCTCGGATATCTTCCTCATCTGTTGCATATGATACTCGAACAAATCCTTCACCACCCTCGATTAGTGAACCCGGAATGAGTTGAACACGAGCTTCTGAGAGAGCACCATCTGCAAATTCAATCGATGTCATGCCTGAACTTGTGATATCGATGAAGGCATAGAAGGCACCTTCTGGTTCTACCAGTTTCATACCTGGAATTGAGGCGATGCCTTCCATCAAGATAGAGCGTCGCCGGTCGTACTGTGTACAAAACTCATCGACAGCTGCATCCTGAGTCAAGGCAACAGACGCTGCTGGCATCAAGAAAGTGGGGACATGTGAGTTTGCATTCGCCTGACATGCGAAGGCAGCTTTCATCGCTTCCTTAGGCCCAGTGAGAACTCCCAGGCGCCACCCTGTCATCGCAAATGACTTCGAGAAGCCAGTGACTACCATGGTTCGCTCTGCTCCACCAGGAATGCTCGCTGGAGAAATGTGAGGCCAATCTACCCAAAGAAGACGAGCGTAGATCTCGTCACTGATTATCCAAAGATCGTGTTCGACCGCTAAAGCGACTATTTCCTCAATCTCCTCAGGAGTGTAAACCGCTCCAGTCGGATTATTCGGTGAATTCAGCAAGATTGCTTTGGTCTTGTCCGTGATAGAGGTGCGCATCGATTCTACAATCGGATGGAAGATATCATTGGTCTCAGTGAACACGATATTGATTCCTAGAAGAGCTGTTTGACCCTCATAGGTTGGCCAAGCAGGAGCGGGCACTAGTAACTCATCACCAGCTTCCATTGTGACCATCATTGCGTACAACAGAGCTTGCTTGGCTCCGGGTGTGACCATCACTGTCTCAGGTGTAGACTCAAGATCCCACATGCGGTTCAGTTGTTCTGAAATTTGAGTGCACAACTCCATTGAGCCTGGGCCGCGCGTGTACTTTGTCTGACCCGCTTCAAGTGCCTCAATTGCAGCATCAACCACGGGTCGAGGTGTGTCAAATCCAGGTTCTCCGACAGTCCAACGAATGACATCCTCGGAGGGCCTGACCAGATACGGCGTGAACCCGATTGCGAGGTTCGAGAAACGCTTTGGTACCTCGGGCATGACGCGCGGAGTCGCGTCCTGCTTATGTCTTTGATGTGAGAATTCACGCCTATACCTCAAGCGAAACCTTGACCCATCTTCTCGGGCCCCTTGTAATTGAGGAGAGGACATGTCCGACATCCCTGAAGACCTGAAGTACACAAAAGAACACGAATGGGTGAGAATTGATGGAGACGAAGTCGTCATCGGTATCACTGATTTTGCGCAGAATGCTCTAACAGATGTTGTGTGGGTTGAAATGGACCCAGACATGGAAGGTTCAACCGTTGCGGAAATGGAAGCTTTCTGTAGTGTAGAATCTGTCAAATCTGTGAGTGAGATTTACGCCCCCATTGCCGGAACAATAGCGGCACTGAATATGGATCTTGAAGACGCTCCTGAAACAATCAATCAATCCCCTTACGAAGATGGGTGGATTGCTCGTTTCCGACCTAACAACATGGCAGACGTCGAAGGTCTCCTTGACGCAGCCGGTTACGCTGCCGTCATCGGAGAGTGAATTCTGCTGTGGTCGATACCCCTCCGGTTTCAATCTACATTGATGGATCATGTATAGAGAATCGGAACGTGACTGCTGATACTGCTGCCGGTTGGGGTTTTGTCGTCGTAATAGGTGACCGGGGTGTAGGCCGCGGGACAGGCGACCTCATGCACGAATCTTCAGGTCCTGTGATTACTAATCCGAACTCGAATGAATGGTTAGGGGCTGAGGTTGGATCAAACAACACCGGGGAACTATCTGCGATGGTGCATGCCCTTCGATGGATTCTCGTTAATTGTCCAAAGGGTGAAGTCACCATCCGTGCCGATTCAATGTATGCACTTCGGATTACTGACGGGGCTTGGTCAGCGAAGGCAAACAAGAAATTAGCTCACCTCTCTCAAGAATTATGGAAAGAAGTCGCACAAGTTGTAGATTTACACAATGCTCACGTCAAAGCACATTCGGGACATCGCTGGAATGAACGAGCCGATCACCTTGCTTACCGCGGTCAAGGAGATGATGATCCTATTCCTCTTCAATTCTGGCGCCCAGGCCAGCGATAAGCAGTTTAATTCTAGGATGATTTTTCATCTTCCTTGTCTTCTTCATCCCTATCTTTAATCAAGAAAATCATCGTGTAAAGAGCAATCAAAATCAGGATCAATAGGGGCATCAGGAACCAAAGGAATAGGTTGCCTGGGGGCGTATCAGGCCCTGTTAATCCCACCTTACAAGTTGCCAAATCGTCACTCAGAGGATACTGTGTGCTATTTTCTGGATCGGTTCCACATTCCAATTCAAAGTCGTCTTCGTAACCGTCCCCATCCGTATCTGTGATTGGTTTTGGAATTGGGGTATTGTTCCCGATAGAAATCGCGTTGGGATCGATCACCTCAATGGTTAGCAGAATAGTAGCTGTTTGACCTGTATCAAGATCTGTTGCTGTGACTGTGAAGATTCTAGCATCGATAGTCTCGGTCGGGATACCTTGGATTGTTCCCTTGTCAAGAACCAAAACACCATTCTGGATTAGACGATTGAACTCTAACCCATCCGGTAATTCGGGTTCTACCGTCCAAGTCTCAACCGTTTGATTGTAAACAGTTGGAATCATTGCAACAACAGATTCGTCGACTGTGAGGTTTAGCGTAACTTCTGGATATACCACCTCAAGGACGGCAATGCATGATCCATCATCTTCTGTAGCGGCCGCATTATGATTGAAGGCGTCTGGATCTGTACAACCGAAGACCTCGTCGATATCTGGAACTCCGTCTCCATCCGTATCTGTATAAACGCAGGAATCATCATCCTCAATCGCGATTGGGTCATAATTCTCGGCTAGAGAATCTGTACAGCCCACTGAAGGAAGGACGGTGATGTTCACTGTCGAAACGGATGAACCGCCAGAATTCGTCGCTGTAACCGTGAATGTCATACGCTCATGTGTGATATCTGGGATACCCCAAATTGTACCATTTGTATCTGAGAATTGTAGACCATTGTCTAATTCAGGGCTCACACTGAATCCAATAACGTCTCCACCACTAGAGATTGCCTCGATACTAACCTCTGTAACGTTCGCATACAATACAAACTCCTCTTCGACATACTCGATAATCGGCGGTTCATCCACAACCTCGATTGTAAAGGATAGAGATTGCGAGCCGCCACTATTGTTCGCCCAAATTGTGTATGTCTGTTCCTCGGATAGCACCGTCGGTATACCTGAAATTGATCCAGTCTCCTCATTGAAAGTTAGACCCAGAGGTAATTCTGGATGGAGACCCCATTCGACTACTTCGCCACCGGTAATCGTAATTGTGAACGGTGCCATCACCTCATCGATAGTGAGCGTAATCTCAGTCACTGAGATTGAAGGTGTAGCCGGCACATCGACTATGGTTATCGTGAGTGTTTGCGTCATTGAACCACCTGTGTTGTTTGCCCATATTGTATAGGACTCTGTGGATTGTGGAGTCGTCGGAGTACCACTAATCTCACCTGTAACTGAATCCATACCCAGTCCATCTGGTAATGCTGGCTCAATCTCCCAAGACACTACTTCACCACCATCACTCGATGGGAGAAGGGGTGACATCGCTTGACCAACGGTCAATGAAAGCGAATTGGACGGGAAGGTAACATCAGGATTCTCTGCAATAACCGTGAGATCGAAAGTGAACTCAACCGAACCGCCCGAATTGTTGGCCCAAACCGTGTACGTTTGCACCGGCCAGAGTTCGGTTGGTGTTCCGGATATGATGCCGGTGTTCGAATCAAGGTTCACGCCCGAGGGTAGAGTTCCATTGACCTCCCAACTAGTAATCTCACCGGGTCCGGTGATAGATGGGGTTTCAGGAGTCATTACTGTGTTATTTGTGAGAATAATTGACCCGCCATCAAAGACAATATTGCTTGGAACTTGATCTATTACTGCCAGTGTCAAACTGAACGTTCTGTAACCTCCGCTATTATTCGCCCAAATTGTGTAGGTAGTAGAGGGCCAAAGCTCTACAGGAGTTCCATTCAGAGATCCGTTAGATTGACTGAAGACAAGGCCATTTGGCAATGCTCCACTAATTTGCCAAGTTAGAATCTCGCCCGGGCCTGACAGAACTGGATTTAGTGGTAAGCGAGAATCTGCAGTATTATTCGTCAACACCAATGAGGTGTAATCGTAGTTGATAGTAGGTAAATGATCAACGACGGTGAGGTGAATCTGTATCGAGATTGATCCACCTGTATTGTTTGCCCAGATTGTGTAATTCGTCATGGTCCACAGTTCATTCGGTGTACCCCAAATCGTTCCATTGTTAGAGCCAAATACGATTCCTGACGGCAGGATTCCATCAATCTCCCAAGTTAGAATTTCGCCTGAACCTGTAAGACTGGCCTCTTCGGGAATCATCGCTGTGTTATTGGTAAGAACAATGCTACTGTTCAGGAACGTTAGGCTTGTTGGCACCTGATCGTTGACTGTAATATTCAGAGTTGCGAATACGGAACCACCGCTGTTGTTCGCCCAAATCGTATACTGCACTGTAGGCATCAATTCAGTTGGTGTACCCCATATGGTCTGATTCGCAGAAGTCCATGTGAGTCCAGATGGCAACGTGCCCTCCAACTCCCACGTTACGATTTCTCCGGGCCCGGTTGATATGATGGTAATCGGGGCAATGGCGGTGTTGTTAATCGCTGTCGTATTCTCTGGACTGATATTCAAGCCTGGAACCTGATCGTTGACTGTAATATTCAGAGTTGCGAATACGGAACCACCACTGTTGTTCGCCCAAATCGTATACTGCACTGTAGGCATCAATTCAGTTGGTGTACCCCATATGG
>MDSV01003241.1_pt1 | contig 28515 bp, 27 predicted proteins | sample 810851 | NCBI WGS metagenome assembly MDSV01 (sample SAMN05326640, study PRJNA326480) | marine metagenome | isolation source: seawater | place: Atlantic Ocean: North East | collected 2012 | reverse complement strand
GCGATAATGAATAGAACTAATATTCTCAAAGAACATAAAATTCAACAATTCATTTATAAAATTATAATTGTTGATTTAAATTGATAGCTACTATTGTTTGGTAGCGGAGGAGGGATTTGAACCCCCGACATCACGAATATGAGCCGTGCGCTCTGACCAACTGAGCTACTCCGCCAATAAAGCAAAAGATTATTTAAACTTTTTATTTACAAAATAAACAGTAAATAATTTTCTATACTAATTTACTTATAATTGAGTTTATGGAGCCTACAAAATTAAACGACTCTTTTTCTCTAACTTCAATAAAACTCAATTGATTTTTAACCTCAAACAATCCAATTTTTTTTCCAAGCAATGAGGATTTTCTTATAAATTCTGGATATGTAACACATCCGATACCAGGATAAGCTATAATTGATTTTTCTTTAAACTTTCTTGGAACATCCCCACTATCAATTCGCTCAAAATTATTATTTTTATTATCTTTCCAGAGCCAATTATTTTCTTGCTTAGATGCAATAACAGTATCTAGTCCTTCGTCAATAATTTTTAGAATCATCTCGTCTATTAATTTTTTTTCTCTAAATGGATATGTCTCTTCTAAGTGAACAACTAGATCTGGATAATATTTATTTTTTTCAATTTGTGATAAAGTAAATTTTTGAACTTCTTCTAAATTGACTTTTGGTAAAGAATATTTTTTTGGTCTTATAAAAGGGACCTCTACACCTAATCCTTCAATAATTTTTTTTGTTTTTTTATTATCCGTTGATACTATTATTTTGTCTATTAATTTAGATCTTTTTAAATATTTGATTGTATATTCAATTAAATATTTATTTTTTATTTTTTTGGGTAAGCCTCTGATTGGTATTATTGCCACAATATTTAGATCTAAGGGATTAATTTTACCGCTCTTATAATTCATTTCCTTTTCAATAATTTTTACAACATTGTTCAATCTTGACTCATTATTACTTTGATGAATACCATGGAAATGATAAACACTAGGTTTTGGATCATATAGGATAGTATATTTATTTTTTAATACCTTTTCAGCCCATAATCTATCTTCAATATTTGTAATTTTTTCATCAAATTTAAATTTATTCCATACATCTTTTTTAATTAATGAATTAGCATTATGAAAAAAACTATCTTTCTTTTGAATTTTTTTATCTAGTCCAAATAATAAATGAAGATCCCGTCTATCACTTATTGGTGTAGAACTCATGGGCTCTTGTCTACCATATATACCAGCTATTTTATTTTTCTTTGAATTAGTTGAGGTAATTAATTTAATATAATTCTCTAACCAATAATTATTTGTTGGAATACAATGTGCAGATAAAATTAATAAATATTTGCCTTTTGCAATTTTTGCTCCTAAATTAATTGCCTTACCTGGTAAAAATTTTTTAATGTTTATGATTTTAGAAATATTATATTCTTTAACTTTCTCAAGAGTTTTGTCTGTGCTATTGTTATCAACTATTATTACCTCAAATTGTTTATAAGTTTGTTTAAATATCTTATTTAAGCATATCTTAATCCATCGTTCTTCATTTTTTGTTCTTATAATTATAGAAACATCTGGACTTAATAATTTTCTCTTAGTCATATGTTATAATTTAACTAATTGGGTCTTTTTTGTGATTAAGCTTTTATTTACTGCTTCAACAACAGCTGTGGATATTAGAGACTCTTCAAAACTACTATTATTTTTTTCAAATAATTTATAATTTGTATTAGTATTTATAATTTTATCTACATAATCTATAAAATTAGAAACACTTTTAATCCCGTAGCCAAAAAATATATCTTCAGTAAATTTTGATGAGTCATTAAATGAGGTAAAATATGGATTTATATCTTGAATTTTATTTTTATTATTTATTATTTGCAAGCCTCTATTTTTTTGATCTGATAAAATTTTACCATTTTCTCCAATAATTGAAATTTTTTGATCAGACATGGCGGAGGAATTATTAGACTCAATCCAATTTGTAATATGTGTAGAAACAAATATTTCACCATTGGGTTTTTTCCATTCAATAACAACCTGGATTGAGTCCCAGGTATTAATTTTATATTTTTTTAGTACTTCTTTTTGCCCCCATGCTTTAACCTTAAAAGGTTTAAAATTAGTAAGAAAATATATTAAATCTACGTAATGCACTCCTAAATATTGAAAAACATTTGATTTATTTGACCATGATTTAAAAATATTTGTTGGGATTATTATTTTTTGGCTATACTCAATAACAGCGTAAAGTAATGATCCGATCTCACCTTTGTTTACCTTGTTTTTTATTATGAGATTTGCTTCATCAAATCTTTTGTGAAATTCAACTAATCCAAGTAATTTGTTATTGTTTGCTAAATTCCTTAATTTTTTTCCATCTTTTAAATTATCAGTAAGTGGCTTTACAACCAAACAATGTATTTTTTGTTTTAATAAGAAAGAAGTTATTTTGTAATGTAAGTGATCTGGAACACAGACAATCGCGGCATCGGGCTTAAAATGCTCTACTACTTTTTTATATTCATTAACATTATTATGTTTTTCAGGAAAGGATTTAAATTTTATTTTAGTATTAAATAACTTGTTTATTTTATTAAATCTAGATTTTGCATATTTTGCAGATTTTGTATTTGTAACTACTAATGCTAATTCATCAATATTATTTCTAGTTGAAGCTTTAAACAATCCAGGAAGTATAGTTCCTAAGTTATTTGTACCCTTACCAGTAACATACATCCCTCCTCCTACTATTAGTACTTTCATTTTATGTCTTATGACTAGTATTGAATGTAAACATATAAATTACTATATAGAAAATGATCTGAAAGACAAAAATATACCAATAAAATATTGTATTAATATCTAAGGAAAATAAATAATAAATGAGTGAGGGCAAAACAAATATACAGTTAATTAGCAAGCCCGTTAATGAATTAGCATATCTAAAATTAATTAAAACTTTCTTCAAATATGAAAATATTAAATTGTGTAAATGTTTATTATCAGGTTTAAATGGATTGGTTCCTATACGCAGTCTTCTAAAAATCGAAAAAGTTATTTCTAAACATGGATAACTTAATATGCATGCAAAAAAACCCGCTGAAATAAATCCAACATTATAATAATACAAACTTATTGTTGATATTAAAAACCCTAAAAAATAACTTCCAGTATCTCCAAGAAAAACATTAGATATTAATATGTTGTATAAAAAAAACATAAATATAAATTTGAAGAATATTAAAAAAACTAATTCATTTGTGTGTAAAAAAAGCACTATACTAAAAGCACTTGCAACACCTGAAAGTATCCCATTTGCACCATCTGAGATATTTGATGCATTTATGAAGCCTGAAATTATAAAAAAAGTTATTATGAATGATATTACATAATTATTTAAAAAATAATCTAAGAAACCAATACCTGAGCTAGATACTAAAAATTCATTATTTGTAAATATTAGAATTAAAATAGAAAAAAGTAAAAAATATAATTTTATTAAATAATTTAGTCCACTTAATAAATCATCAGCAAATCCTAAAAAAGATATAAATAGTATTACTATAATAAAGAAAGTTAATTTATCTGTATCGTCAATAATTAAATAAACGTTATTATTAATTAATATATTAATAATAAAAAAAAATAAAATTATAATACCGCCTAATCTTGAGCTTCTATTTTTATTTATTCCATGTTTTTCATCAATTTTATTTTGATTATTAAAATTAGTCTCTAAACCAAAATTAAAGTAAGACGCTACTAGTAAAGATATTACAAATAAAATTGTATATAAATCAAAGAATAATGAGATTGCTAAAATTAATGCAAAACTTAAATATTCAAATCTAAACAAATTTATTTTTCTTTCTTAATTCACAATTTATTAGAACTATTTTTAGACTATACGCTAAAAGACTCTCCACAACCACATGTGTTTTTTTGATTTGGATTTTCAAAAGTAAATCTTGACGATAATTTATCTTGTTTATAATCCATTGTTGATCCAATAAGAAACATTGTAGCCTTTGGGTCAATTAAAACCTTAGCCCCATCTTTATCTATAATTTCATAGTTTTTAAAATCAGAGGATTTTGCGAAATCAAGTTTATAAGAGTATCCGCTGCAACCTGATTTATCAACACATACAAGTACGGAATCAATACCTCTAGGAGCACTAACTAATATTTTTTTAATTTGATTTACTGCATTTGAGGTTACTGAAATTAATTGATTCATAAGCGCATTATAAATGAATTTAAAATATATCTAAAGCAAGTTTTGCTTCTTCTGTCATTAAATTTTTGTTCCATTTTGGCTCCCAAACTAGAGATACTTCTACTGTATTATAATTACTTAGTTTTTCGATAGATTTACCTACACTTTCAGGCATAGTTCCAGCAACAGGACAATTTGGATTAGTGAGAGTCATATCAATTTTTATGTCATTTTGGTCAGTGATATTAATTTTATAAATAAGACCCAAATCATATAAATTAACCGGTATTTCTGGGTCCATTACTGTTTTTATACAATCTATAACCTCATTTTTAGATATTATATTATTATTAAATTGTTTATTATTTTTTTTAAAATAACTAAAATTCTTTTTTTGAGGAAACTCTTGAAAATATTTTTCTACCATAAATTAATTTAGAATTTTTATTATTTCATTGAGACTCTCAACCAAATAGTCAACATCTTCAAAAGTATTATAAGCCCCAAATGAAATCCTTGAAGTTCCGTTGATATTATATAATTTCATTAAAGGTTGGCAACAATGATGACCAGTTCTAATAGCTATATTTTTTTTATCAAGCATTGCTCCTAAGTCAGAATTATGAACTCCTTCTATATTAAATGAAATTATTCCTCCCTTGTTTTTACTTGTACCAAATATTTTAATGTTATTAAAACTAGATAATTTTTCAAATGCATAATCATGAAGTGCCATTTCATGTTTGTATATTTCATCTGGATTAGTATCATTCATGAAATCTATTGATGAAGAGAACCCAATCACTGGAGCAATAGGAGGCGTTCCCGCTTCAAATTTTTCATATCCTTGTGCGTAAGTACTTTGATTAATTTCAACGTCATGAATCATTTGTCCCCCACCTTGATATGGAGGAAAAGTATCGAGCCATTTGTCTTTCATATATAAAACTCCCAGTCCTGATGGACCATAGATCTTATGCGCAGAGAAAACATAAAAATCTGGGTCTAATTCTTTTAAATCAACTTTTTTGTGTGGAGCATACTGACATCCGTCTATTAATACTGGGACTTTAAAATTTCTATTTATTTCATTAATTTTTTCAAAATTTGTTATTGACCCAGTGACATTAGACATATGTGTAAGTGAAATTAGTTTAGTATTTTTATTAATTTTTTCTTTTAATTCTTCAAGAATAATCTCACCATCAGTATTTATACTAAGTGGAACAATTTTAATTTTTTTATTAACTAAGTGCCAAGGTATTATATTTGCATGATGTTCTAAATAACTAATAATAATTTCATCACCATCATTAAAATATGTTGAAGACATTGATGATGATATTAAGTTAATTCCCTCCGTCGCACTTTTAACAAATATGATATTCCTGGAAGAGGTATTTAAATATTTTGCTGTTTTTTCTCTAGCTTCTTCAAATCTTTTTGTCAACTTTGAACTAAGCTCATAATTTCCCCTATGAATATTTGCATATTGATTAGTATAACACTCGTTTGTAGCTTGTATCATTTGATCTACTTTTAATGAGGAGGCAGCTGTATCCAAAAAAACTAGATTAGGATTTTTTATAAATACTGGGAATTTAGATTTTATATTTAAACTCATTTTATCTGACTCAAATATCTAGTTAATTTTTTTTGGATGATTTCTGATATATTATCATCCTCAATACTATTTAAATCCTCATTAATAAAAGAAGAAACTAGCATTTTAGTTGCTGTATTTTTACTCATCCCTCGTGATCTTAAATAAAATATTGCATTTTCATCAATTGGTCCAATTGTTGATCCATGACTACACTTTACATCATCTGCATAAATTTTTAATTCAGGCTTTGAAAAGTAAGAAGAGCTATCAGATAACAATATACCTTTACTTAACTGATAACCTTCAGTTTTTTGAGCAATACTGTCAACATATGTATTACTAAAGTATGTAGCTTTTGAATTATTGTTAAGTATACCTTTATAAACTTGGCTACTTTTACAATCCTCAGCTAAATGACTTACAAATGTTTTATTATTTGTAGTATTAAAATCTTTTAAAAAAAAATAGCCTTGTAAATCAACTTCAGAATTTATATTTTTTAAGTCTGAATAATGAAAATTTCTTACATATCCATCAGAGAAATTATAAACTCTTTGCTTGTAGAGTGCTTTTTTTTCACATGTTGTAAATGTAGATAAAATTAAACTGTGATCTAAAGTATTATCTTGAATGATTGTATGATCTAATGATGAATTTTCTTTTAAATCTATAATATTATAAACATTATTTATTGCTTCATTTTTATTTTCATACTCTTCAACTAGACTAACATTAGTATTATAATCACAATCCAAATAATTTCTTTGAAACACAGTTAAACTTTCTTCAGAAACAATATTAGAGATTTTAATTTTAACACTTTTGTTTTTTTTAATTTCAAGTTTAAAACCACTGTTTAAAAATAATGAATTTAGATCAATAAAAAAATCATCTTTATCTGATAATTTATTATTGAAATATTCGTAATGATTATTTGAAGTTAAATTATATATTTTAATATTTTCATCATTAAAATTTTCACATTGTCCATTAATTAAATCAATTGAGTAACTACCATCACTATTTTTTTTTGTTAATGCCGGTTCTGTTGAATTATTATACTTGTAATTGAATTCAAAAAATTTTTTTAGATTAATATTTTTTAAACTTTCGTTATTTTTTTTATCAAAATTTTTTATATCAAATTTTGATAAAACTTCTTTTCTGTTATCTTCAACCTTATTATTGTTATAGTAAAGAAAATTATTTTTATTATTTTTATAAATTTCTTGAATATTCATTATTCAAATTTTGTAAATCCATCTTTTTCAATCTCAGATGCTATTTCTGGACCACCAGATTTAATTATAGCCCCATCTCTCATAACGTGAACAAAATCAGGCTTGATATAATCTAGAAGTTTTTGATAATGAGTAATAATAAGAAATGAATTGTTTGTAGATTTCAGTTTATTAACACCATCTGTAACAATTTTAAGTGCATCAATATCTAGCCCTGAGTCGGTTTCATCAAGAATTGCAAATTCAGGATCTAAAATACTCATTTGTAATATTTCGTATCTTTTTTTTTCACCTCCTGAAAAACCTGTGTTTACTGACCTTTTTAACATGTCTATATTAATTCCTAGATCATTAGCTTTCGATTTTAATAACTTGGCAAAAGTTAAGTTATCTATTTCTTTTTGATTTAGTTTTTTTTTCTTAGCATTTATAGCTGCATGTAAAAATGGTGTAATATTAACTCCCGGTATTTCTATAGGGTATTGAAAGGCCAAAAACATACCTGCCTGTGCTCGTTCCTCAATATTTAACTCAAATAAATCTTTATCTTTAAAAGTAATATTTCCAGAGAGTACTTCATAATCTTCCTTACCAGCCAGTACATTTGCAAGAGTGCTTTTTCCACATCCGTTCGGACCCATAATTGCATGAACTTCACCAGAATTTATTTTTAAATTAAGGTTATTTAAAATTATCTTACTTTCTATTTTAACAGATAAATCACTTATATTTAAAAACATTATCCTACACTTCCCTCTAATGATATCGATACAAGTTTTTGTGCTTCAACCGCAAACTCCATTGGTAGTTCTTGTAAAACCTGCTTACAAAAACCGTTGACTATAAGAGAAACTGCTTCTTCATGAGATAAACCTCTTTGTCTACAATAATAAAGCTGATCTTCATTAATTTTGGAAGTAGAAGCTTCGTGCTCAATTACAGCAGAATTATTTTTTGACTCTATGTAAGGTATTGTATGTGCTCCACACTTATTACCAACAAGTAGTGAGTCACATTGGGTATAATTTCTTGCTCTATCTGCTTTTTTTAAAAATGATACATCTCCTCTGTATGTGTTTTGTGATTTTCCAAGTGAAATACCTTTAGAAATTATTTTACTTTTTGTGTTTTTGCCAATATGTGTCATTTTTGTTCCAGTATCAGCTTGTTGATAGTTGTTTGTAATGGCTACCGAATAAAATTCACCAATAGAGTTATCTCCTTTCAAAATACAACTTGGATATTTCCATGTAATAGCTGAGCCTGTTTCAACTTGAGTCCATGATATTTTGCTATTTTTACCAGCACACAAACCTCTCTTTGTTACGAAATTATAAATTCCACCTTTTCCTTCCTCATCACCAGGGTACCAATTTTGCACTGTAGAATATTTTATTTCGGCACCTTCTAATGCAATTAATTCAACGTTTGCAGCATGGAGCTGGTTTGTGTCTCTTCTTGGAGCTGTACAACCTTCAAGATAACTAACATAACTTCCTTTATCAGCTATTATTAAAGTTCTTTCAAATTGACCCGTCTCCTCAGAATTAATTCTAAAATAGGTTGATAACTCCATGGGACACTTTACATTTTCTGGAATGTAAACAAATGAACCATCTGTAAAAACAGCAGAATTTAATGCAGAAAAAGAGTGGTCTCCTGCTGGAATAACTGAGCCTAAATATTTTTTTATCAATTCTGGATGGCTTTGAATTGCTTCTCCAATTGAAGAAAAAATAATTCCTAACTTTTCCAATTCACCTTTGTAAGTAGTAGCAACAGAAACACTATCAAAAACAACATCAACAGCAACACCAGCTAATACTTTTTGTTCTTCTAAAGGAATGCCAAGCTTGTTGTAGGTTTCAATTAATTTTGGATCCACTTCACTTAGATCTTTAGGTTTATTTTCAAAACCCTTAGGAGCTGAATAATAGTATATGTCTTGATAATTAATTTTAGGAAAATTTAAATTTGCCCAGTTTGGTTCTTTCATTTTTTTCCATTTAGAAAAAGCCTTAAGTCTCCATTCTAACATCCAACTGGGTTCTTTTTTTTTAGATGAAATAAATTTTATTATATCCTCATTTAAACCTTTCTTTGGCTTATCAGAATCAATATCCGTAACAAAACCGTACTTATATTTGTTTTTGCTAAAGCTACCTAAAGTGTCTAACGTTTCTGTATTCACAATTAATCATCTAATTCATAAAATAAAAAAATCCAGTAATATCAACAAAAATTAACTAAATTTAGAATAGATTATAAATTTAGGCTGTAATCCAGCCACCGCCCAATAATTGGTCATTTTTATAGAAAACACAGGCTTGACCTGGAGAAGTTCCATCTATTTGTGAGTGAAAAGTGAAGGATCCTAAGTTATTTTCAATATCTAATATTCCAGGTAGATCCTCTTGAGTAGATCTAATCTTAGCTGAACATTCTAGATTTGAAGTACCTATATCACCACCTAGCCAATTTATATTTTTAAAATTAATTGTATTTTTTCTTAAATAATTTTTTTTCCCTAATGTAATTGAATTGTTTTTTTTATTAATTTTAATTACGTAAAGCGGTTCTTTAGCGCCACTAATACCAATTCCTTTTCTCTGACCAATAGTATAATTTACAATACCATTATGTTTTCCTAAAATTTGTCCATTAGTGTCATAAATATTACCCTCGATATATGTACTGGGATTAAGATTACTTATTAAGTCTCTATATGAGTCAGATGTCACAAAACAAATATCTTGACTATCTGGTTTATCGCTCACATCTAATTCATAATTTTTAGCTAATCTACGTATTTCAGTTTTATTGTAATTTCCAAGAGGAAATCTAACAAAATTTAGCTGATCTTGTTTAGTAGCAAAGAGAAAGAAGCTTTGATCTTTCGACAAATCTTTTGCTTTAAGAAGTCTTGCATTTGTTAATGATCCTTCTCTTCTTGCATAATGACCTGTTACAAGAGCGTCAGCACCCATATTTTTTGCCTCATCAAGTAAATCTTTGAATTTTACGGTTTGATTGCACCTTACACAAGGTAGAGGTGTTTCGCCATTAGAGTAAGAGTCAACAAAATCATTTATTACTCCATTAAAAAACTTATCTTGGTAATCCAATGTTAAGTGCTTAATATTGTGCTTGTTAGCGACTTTTTTAGCATCTTCAATGTCGATACCTGCACAACAAGTTTTGTTCTTTGATGTAGAATTACTATTATATAATTTAAGAGTTATACCTGTTACATCATAGCCCTCTTTTTTTAACATTACTGCAACAACTGAGCTATCAACTCCACCTGACATAGCCACCACAACTTTTGTGTCGTTTTCAGTCTTATTAAAACCAAGAGAATTCATAAATAAAAAATATCTATATTTACAAAATCATATAAGTTCAATATTAGCTTTATCAAATGGTTGACTTATTAATTCCTGGCCCAGAGGGCAAAATAGAAGCTAAGTATTCACACAATAGTAATGATGACTCTCCAATAGTTATCATATTACACCCAGATCCCTCAAAAGGTGGGACAATGCATACTAAAGTAGTTTTTAAACTCTACAAACTTTTCATAGAATCTGGATTTTCTACCATTAGATTTAACTTTAGAGGGGTAGGTAAAAGTGAAGGAATTTATGACAATGGAGAAGGTGAATTAAGTGATGCGGCTTGCGTATTAGATTGGCTTCAGCAATACAACACAAATTCAAAAAAATGCTGGGTAGCTGGTTTTTCATTTGGAGCATGGATAGCAATGCAACTATTAATGAGGAGACCTGAAATTAATGGATTTGTTAGCATATCGCCTCCTGCAAATTTAAGAGATTTTAGTTTTTTAGCACCCTGTCCCTCTTCAGGACTTATAGTGCATGGAGATAAAGATAACATTGCTTCATTTGACTCAACTAAAATTTTAGTAGAAAAATTACAAAAACAAAAAAAAGTAGATATTAATTTTAAACCTATAAAAGGTGCTGATCATTATTATGAAAACTACTCCTCAGAATTTGAGAGCTCAATAAAGGATTATATAAATCAAACATTAAAATTTGATTAAATTAAATATGAATCCAAAATCAGATTTTATAAACGAAATTAAATCAAGAGGATTTATATATCAAGCATCTGAAATTGATGAACTGGATAACATTATAAATAAAAAAAAAATATCTGGATATATTGGATTTGACATCACTAGTGACAGTCTGCATGTAGGTAGTCTTGTGCAGTTAATGTTATTGCATTGGTTAGATTTTTACGGCCATAAAGCAGTAGCTCTTGTTGGAGGAGGAACTACACTTGTTGGAGATCCATCAGGTAAAGACAGTACTAGAAAAATTTTAGAAAAAAAAGATATAGATAAAAATGTTTCTAATATTACTAAAACATTTAAGCGATTTATTAATTTAGACAAAAGTTCAATAGTTGTTAATAATTATAACTGGTTGTCAGAAATAAATTACATAGATTTTTTAAGAGATATTGGATCAAAAATGACTTTAAATAAAATGTTAACATTTGAGTCTGTTAGAAATAGATTGGAAAGAGAACAGCCTTTATCAATTCTTGAGTTCAATTACATGCTACTCCAGGCTTATGATTATTTATATTTAAATAAAAATCATGATTGTATTTTGCAAATGGGTGGCTCAGATCAATGGGGCAATATATTAAGTGGAATTGACTTAATAAGGAAAATTAATCAAAATAAAGCATTTGGGATTACATCTCCATTAATAACAAATAGTGATGGTTCAAAAATGGGCAAAACAGCTGATGGCGCTATTTGGCTTGATGAAAAAAAATTACCAGATTATGATTTTTTTCAATTTTGGAGAAATATTGATGATGAGAATGTATCTAAATTTTTATATTTATTTACAAAATTACCAATTACTGAAATATCTAAATTATCTAAACTTGTGGGCAAGGAAATAAATAGTGCAAAACAAACACTTGCTTATGAAGTAACAAAAATAGTTAGAGGTGAAGATGCTGCAAAACAAGCTTTAGATATTTCAAACAATTTATTTAAATCTAAAATAACAGATCTGAGAATAAATAATTATAGTGTTGAATTAAAAAATATAAAAAATTCTTCTTTTACAATAATTGATGCAATTGAAAAATTAGAGCTAGTAAAAAGTAGAAGTGAAATAAAAAGGTTAATTAAATCTAATGGAGTTAAAATTAACGATCAAAATTATATAGAAAAAGATTTTTCATTAGATAAATATTCAAAACTAGATGAATTAAAAATAACAGTAGGTAAAAAAAAGATAGGTGTCATAAGATTTTTAAAATAAAATATTAGATTATAAGAGAAGCTTCTAGAAACTTCTCTATCTTTCCATCGAGAACATCATTTACATTTGAAGTTTCATATTCTGACCTCAAATCTTTTATTAATTTATAAGGGTGCAATACATATGACCTAATTTGATTCCCCCATCCTATATCCTTTTTATCCTTGTTAGCTAAATTTTCTTTTTCTTTTCGTTTTTGCAATTCTAATTCAAAAAGTCTAGATTTTAACAAGCTAATAGCATTTGATTTATTTTTATGTTGTGATCTATCACTTTGACACTGGACAACTATATTTGAAGGAATGTGTGTTATTCTAACAGCACTGTCAGTTTTATTTACATGCTGACCTCCAGCGCCAGATGCTCTATAAGTATCTATTCTTATATCTGTATCATTAACTTCAATTTCAATTCTATCATCAACTTCAGGGTAGACCCACACACTTGCAAAACTTGTATGCCTTCTTTTATTACTATCAAAAGGTGATATTCTTACCAACCTATGAATTCCACTTTCTCTTTTTAACCATCCATATGCAAATTCTTTTGAAATTTTTATTGTACATGATTTTATACCCGCTTCTTCACCCTTAGCTTCTTGTAAAAGTGATAATTTGCAATCATTTTGTGACTCTGCCCATCGTACATACATTCTTTGTAGCATTTCAGCCCAATCTTGACTTTCTGTACCTCCAGCACCTGCATGGATTTCTAAAAAAGCATTGTAATGATCTGCTTCATCACTCATTAAATTTAAATATCTAGTATTAATTGAGTCTTTAAGAACATTATTACTCTCATTAAGTATGTCATTGATTAATTCTTCATCAAATTCTTTTTGAATTAGATTATAAAACTCTTCAAGAGACTCAATTGATTTTCTTAATTTGTTGTAATCTTCAATTTTTTTTTCAATGATTTTAATTTCCTGAAAGATATCTTTTGCATCAGAATTTTTCCAAATATTTGGGTTTGATGTTTTATCTTTGAGTTTTAAAAGTTTATTTTTGAGGGCATCATGGTCAAACCCCCCTCCTTATAAGATCAAAGTTTGTTCTTATTTTTTTTAAATTTTCTTCTATTAAATCTTTAGTTTCTAACATTAATTTTATTCTAATAAACCACCTGTTCCTGAAATGGAATTATTTTTTATGTTTCCAAGATTATCTAATACGTCTATGTTCTTGTTATAAGGTTCGGATCCCAATATATATGGCTCCATTATGCTGTTATCTTTATTAGAAGGCAATCCTGATTTTGGGTCTATTCTTACAAAACTCATTCCAGAAGGAACTCTAAAAGGAATATTTTTAGAATTTATTTTAATTTTTTGAGCAAAGTTTTTAAAGATTGGCACAGCAACAGATGAACCAGTTTGTTTGAAACCAAGAGACTTTGGTTGATCATAGCCTATATAAATACCTATTACTAAATTAGGGGTATAACCAATAAACCATGCGTCTTTATTTTCATTGGTTGTTCCCGTTTTACCAGCAATCGGAACTTTAAAATCCTTTAGTTTTTTTGCCGTTCCTCTTTTAATAACACCCTCCATCATTGATGTAATTTGATATGCAATTTTTGGGTCAATTGCATTATCATTATTATTTAAAATTATTGGTATTTTGTTATTTCTTGTTAATTTTTTTATTTTGCAATTTTTACATTTTTTTTTATTTGAGCTAAAAATCATTTTGCCTTCTTTTGAATAGATGCTAGAAATTATTTTAGGATTAACTGCAATTCCACCATTTGCAATTATCCCATAAGCATTTGTAATTTCAAGTAGAGTTACCAATCCTGAACCTAGAGACATTGATAGCTGATTATTTATTCCATCTTCAATTCCAAAATTTGATATAGTTTCAAGTATCTTTTCCATTCCTAATTTATCAGCAAGTCTAACGGTCATCAAATTTCTAGATTTTTCAATTCCCGTTCTCATGGTTGTTAATCCATAAAATTCTTCAGTATAGTTCGCAGGTTTCCATTTTGGTAATCCAGGCCCCTGATCAACTACATAAGGCGCATCTAATATTAAAGTTGATGGAGTATAACCTTCTTTTAGCGCAGTAATATAAACAAAAGGCTTAAATGCTGATCCTGGCTGTCTTTTTGCTTGGGTAGCTCTATTAAATTCACTAAGTTTAAAACTAAACCCTCCAGTAAGGCCTAAAACATCACCATTATGTGGATTAATTACAACTATTGCACCATTTACCTCAGGTATTTGTCTTATAATATTTTTTTTATTAATTATTTCTAAAAAAATTACATCTCCAATATTAAATTTTATTTTTTTTAACCATTCATTCTCTGATGAATTAAAAGAAACTTTATAATTATTTTCTAAATTATCTTGTGTAATTATAAATTTTTCTGACTCTTTTTCTGTAATGATCACTGGTAACCATTTTGATTTGAAAGGATTGATTTTAGTATAATATTTATTTCTATCAATAAATTTTGACTTACTTACATTCTCAATCAAGCCTTTCCATCCTTTATTTTTTTCAAATGATATAATGCCCTCTTGAAGACTTTGGTCTGCAAATTTTTGAATTTCTGAGTTGATTGCTGTTTTTATAACCAAGCCTTCTGAATATAGTTTATTTTTTCCATACTTATTGTATAAATTTTTTCTTATTTCTTCATAATAATAATCTGCTTTTGTAAAAAAACTATCTTCTCTTTTATATATTTTTAATGGTAAATTTTTAAATTTTAAATATTTTTTTGAAATTAATCCATTCTTAAACATTCTGTCTAATACCCAGTTTCTTCTATCTATTGCGTTATTATAATATTTGATTGGATGATAATTATTTGGTGCTTTTGGCAAAGAAGCTAAATATGCAATTTCATGAAGTTCTAACTCATTAACAGATTTGTTAAAATAGTTAAGACTTGCCGATCCAATTCCATATGAACCAAAACCAAGATATATATCATTTAAATATAATTCTAAAATTTCATTTTTTGATAATATATTTTCAATTCTAATAGCTAATAAAATTTCTTTAATTTTTCTCTCATAACTTACTTCATTTGATAGGAGTAAATTTTTGACAACTTGCTGTGTTATTGTAGAGGCGCCAACAACTCTTTTATTTGTTGAGTAATTTAATAAATTTGTAAAAAAAGCTCTTGAAATTGCAAATAAATCAATTCCTATGTGATTAAAAAAATTTTTGTCCTCAGCAGAAATAAAAGCATTAATTATTTTTTCTGGTATTCTATCAATTGGTATAAATATCCTTTCTTCTAAATAAAAACTTTTTAATAACATTCCATCAGAACTGTAAACCCTGGAACTAAGATTAGGTTTATAATTAACAATCTTTTCATAAGATGGAAGTTGAGGTGAAAATTTCCAAAGTAGAATAAAAATTGAAACTAGCAGGAAAAGACTGCTTATTATTACAGAAACTATAAAAAATTTTAAATATTTCATAACAAACATAATAAATTAGCAATAATCTACATTGTGAAATAGCTTAAAATATGTCATTAGACAAAAAACATACAAATACACACAAAAAAATGATTTTTAATAATAAAATTTTATACGGAGTTTCGGCTATATGTCAAAAAACATACTTATTGATACAACAAATACTAAAGAAACAAGAATTGCAGTTACAGAAAATGGTAAACTAGACGATTTTGAAATAGAGACAAATAAAAAAAATGCAGTTAAAGGTGATGTTTATCTAGCAAAGATTACAAGAATAGAACCATCACTTCAAGCTGCTTTTGTTGATTTTGGAACGAATAGAAATGGTTTTTTACCACTAACAGAAATTCATCCCGATTATTTTAAAATACCTGCAGCTGATGAAAAAAAAATAAAAGAACTAAGTGATAAAATATTTAGCTCAGATACTAATGATGAAGAGACTGTTGATAATGATAAATTAGAAGAAAAAGAAAAAACGGAAATAAGTTCTGACTTAATAAATGATAATGAAAATGAAGAGATAAATACTTTTGCAGGAAATAAGTATAAAAATAAAAAATCTAATCCCAAGAAAGATTATTTTAATTTTTTTAGAAAATATAAAATACAAGATGTTATCAGACCTAGACAAGTCATACTTGTTCAAATTAATAAAGAAGAAAGAGGTTTAAAAGGCGCAGCTTTAACAACATACCTTTCATTCGCTGGAAGATACTGTGTTTTAATGCCTAACAGTATGAATAATGATGGGATATCAAGAAAAATAGGAGATATTGAAGAAAGAAAAAAATTAAAACAAATTTTATCTTCCGTTGAAATACCAAACCGCATGTCCGTTATAGTAAGAACAGCTGGGATTGGTAAAACGAAAAAAGAAATTACAAAAGATCTAACATTTCTTGTTTCTCAATGGAATAAAATTAGAGAATTAACTCTTAAATCAGAAGCACCAAAAATCATATATGAAGAAGGTAGTGTTTTGAAAAGAGCAATAAGAGATATGCTTAGTGAAGATGTTGATAAAATCATTGTCGATGGAAAAGATGGTTATGAAAAAGTAAAAAAAATTGCAAAAAATTTAGTCCCTACTTCTGCTAAAAAAATAAAACAATTTAAATCAAAAGAAGATTCTTTATTTGCTGAAAATAACATTGAAACACAAATTAATGAACTTTTTAGTTTAAATGTAAAACTAAAATCTGGTGGATCTATAGTAATTAATACAACAGAGGCTCTAGTTGCTATAGATGTGAACTCCGGGAAAAATACATCTGAAAGAAATATTGAAAATACAGCATTAAAAACTAACCTAGAAGCTGCAGTAGAAATTGCAAGACAGTTAAGGTTAAGAGATCTTGGCGGTTTGGTAGTTATTGATTTTATTGATATGGATGATTATAGAAATAATTTCAAAGTTGAAAAAGCCATCAAAACAGCACTTGTCAGAGATAGAGCCAGGGTACAATTTGGAAGAATAAGCATGTTTGGGCTTTTAGAACTATCTAGACAAAGATTAAGATCAAGCCTCATAGATAAATCTTTTGAAAAATGCAATTATTGCAAAGGTTCTGGCCTTATTCTTAATACTAACTCAATAACGGAACAAATTATAAAAGTTATTAAAGAAAAATTATCTAATAACTCAAACTCAATCATAAATGTTAAAAGTAATACCGTTTTAGCAGAAAGTTTATTAAATCTAAAAAAGAATGAAATTGTACAACTTGAGTCAAATTATCAATCTAAAATAAATTTTTACTTTAACAATCAGTATTCACTTCATGATCCCATAATAGAAATTGATGAAAATAGTAATGAAGTTAAAAAAGATGAAAAAATAAAAATTGTAAAAAAGAAATCTATTAAAGAAAAGGTTATTAAAAAAAAGATATCAACAAAAAAAAGAGTTAAAACAAAAAATACTAATTCAAAAAATGTTTCTGTTTCAGAAAATAATTTAGATGAAAGTAAAATAAAAAATAACGAAGATACAGGTCAGAAAACTAGAGAAAATGATGATATTAAGGATGAAAAAACAGGCTGGTGGTCATAAAGAGAATCTTTTTTTTAATTTTTATTTTACTCTTATTAATAAATAAGAGCCTTCATGCTTCAAGAGTATTGGATTACGAAACAGAAGTTTTTATACAAAAAATTGTTTCTGAAATTAAACAAGTAAACAATATTAAAAAAGATATAAAATTTATTGTAGTCTCTGATAGAAATATAAATGCTTATGTTGATCAGAATAATATAATGTACATTACTTCAGGTTTAATTGAAAACTGTGAAGATTACGTGGCATTTTTATCTGTAGTAGCGCATGAGATTGGCCATATAGACAAAAATCATGTTTCTGAGAGAAAATTTAAAAAAAAGAATTATAAAAATATTAATTCAGTTTCAAACCTATCAATTATAGCAGGGTCAATGATTTCAAGAAATCCTGATCTACTTCAGGGTCTTGCAGTAAGCTCAGCAGGTGTTTCAGAAATTAATATTAAATTTAACAAAAATCAAGAAAGAGAGGCAGATTACTATTCGTTAAACACATTAAAAAAATTAAACTTATATTCTGATTCTATTATTAATTTGCTAAAAACTATTGAAAAAAAAGGATTACAAAAAGGATTAACCAAGAGTCATATTAGAATTAGCTCACATCCATATTTTGAAGAAAGAATTTCAATTATTAAATATTTAAATGAAAAAAAAAATATTAGTTTTGATAAAAATACTAATTTAAAATTTAATTCTGTTAGATCTAAATTTCTTGGATATAATTTGAATAAAGAAGAAATTAATAAATTAAAAGATCCATTTAAAATATATGCTAATTTAATTATAAAAGCTAAATCAGGTAATTTGAAGGAATCATTAAGTGATCTTAATTACCTAATTTCTGCAAATAAAAATAATTTATTTTTAATTGAAACTAAAGCAGATATTCTTTTTTCTTATGGATATATTGATGAATCAATTAAATTTTATAAAAAAGTTTATAACAAATATCCAAATAATTATTATGCTCAAATAAGAATTTTTGAAAATACTAATTTTGATGACTTATCAATTAATGAACAAAACGATTTATTCTTTAAAAATTTAAATCTCTTAAATAAGTTCTATAATAATAAGAATATTTTATTAACATATTATAATCTATCAAACAAAATTAACAAAGTTGAGTGGATAAATTTTATCAATTATTGGGTAAATAAAAAAAATGATAAAGATATAATAATAAATAATTTAAATAATTTTAAAAAAACTAATGATAAACATTTATTGAATCTTATAGAATTAATATACAATGATATAAAATGATTGGATCATTAGTTTATTCAGATTATAAAAAACTTATAAAAAATAAGTTAATTGATTATAAAGATATCAATATCAATCAACTACAACCTTCTAGCTTAGATTTATCATTAAGTAATGAATGTTATGAAATTGAATATAGCTTCCTATCTCCTAAAAAAAAAGTTAGAGACAAATTAAAAAATCTTATAGTAAAAAAAATCAACTTAGATAATGAACACGTATTTGAAATAAATAAAACTTATATAGTAAGACTTAATGAAACTTTAAAACTAAGTAATGATATATTTGGGCATTGCAATCCTAAAAGTAGTACAGGAAGACTCGATATATTTTGCAGAACAATAGTTGATTTTGCAGATGAGTATGAAAAAATTCCAAAAAATTATAATGGAGAAATTTTTTTAGAAATAACTTCAAGATCTTTTAATATTAAATTTCAATCTGGAAATAAACTTAATCAATTAAGATTAGTTTATAAAAATCATAATTATTTGAATGATGAAAAACTAAATAATATAAATTCTAGTAACAAAATAGTATTTGTGGATAATAAGTCAGAATTTAAAATAGAAAATGGATTAAAAGTTTCTGTTGATTTATCTTCCAGTAATAGTCCGATTGCTTATTCCGCAAAACCAAATAAATCCATTATAGATTTTAATAAAATAAATTACCATAAAATATCTGATTTTTGGTTACCAATATTTAAACAAAAAAATTCATTAATTATTGAAAAAAATAAATTTTATATTTTAAGGTCAAAAGAAAAAATAAGAATTCCTATTTCTTTAGCTGGAGAAATGATTCCTTACGATACAGGGATTGGAGATTTCAGAGCCCATTATGCAGGTTTTTTTGATCCAGGGTTTGGAGATCCGAATGGTTCATATGCTGTATTAGAAGTAAAAACCAATGAACTTCCATTTTTGTTAGAAGATGGTCAAACAATTGCAAGAATTAAATATGAAAAGTTGAACAAAACTAGTAATATTGTATACGGAAAAGATATAAAATCTAATTATCAAAATCAAGGATTAAAACTAAGTAAACATTTTGTTAAATAACAATGAAAAAAATAATCATAGTTAATGGACCAAATTTAAATCTCCTCGGAAATCGTGAGGCTGACATATATGGTGACACAACTCTCGATGACATAAAAAATAATTGTATTGAAAAAGGTAAAACTTTAAATTTAGAAGTTTATTTTTTTCAATCAAATAATGAAGGTGAAATTATTAATTATATACAAGAAGTTAATGAAAAATATGATGGACTGATTATTAATCCTGCAGCTTTTACACATTCTTCAATAGCTATTCTGGATGCATTAAGATCTTTGAACAAACCAAAGATTGAAATTCATTTATCAAATATATACGCTAGGGAAGAATATAGAAAAAAAAGTGTTACATCTGAGGGAGTTGATGGATTAATTTGTGGTTTTGGTGGAAATAGTTATATTCTAGGAATTGAAGCTATAGCTAAATTAATTTATAATTAGATTATGAGTAAGATTGATAAAACTGATTTAGAGAATATTAAGTTAATTAAAAAAGAAGTAAATTTTAAAACTGTTTCCAAAATAAAAATTAAAAAAAATAATTATGAAATAGAAATTACATCTAGTGATTTTTCATCAAATATTCATAACTCACAAATAGTTGAAAGTTCTAGTGAAAAGAAAGAGCCTTCTAAAAACAATGACTCAATAAATGAAGAAAATATAGTAAAATCTCCAATGGTTGGTGTAGCTTACTTATCTGCTGATCCAAATTCTCCTCCTTATGTTAAAATTGGACAACATGTGAAAGCAGGAGATACATTATTATTAATAGAGGCAATGAAAACATTTAATGAAATCAAAGCGCCACGTTCTGGAATAATTAAAAAAATTGTGGTTTTAAATAGTCAGCCTATAGAATTTGGTGATACTCTAATTATTTTTGAATAATGTTCCAAAAAATTTTAATAGCCAATAGAGGTGAAATTGCTTTGCGTGTCTTGAGAGCATGTAGAGAATTAGGAATAAAAACTGTAGCAATTCATTCTGATGTTGATGAAAGTGCTATGCATGTTCGAATGGCTGATGAAAGCATTTGCGTAGGACCTGCTTCTGCACAATCTAGTTACCTAAATATTCCAGCTATAATTACTGCAGCTACTTTAACAGATGTTGATGCTATTCATCCTGGATATGGTTTTTTAAGTGAAAATCAGAGGTTTGCTGAAATAATTGAAGAACATAAAATTAAATTTATTGGTCCTAGTTCAGATCATATCAAAATGATGGGAAACAAAATAGATGCAAAAAAAATAATGGATGGCTCTGGAGTTCCTACAGTCAAAGGAATTATTGAAATAGACAATAAAGAAAAAGTTTCAAAATTTATTGATGAAGTTAAATATCCAATAATAGTTAAGGCTGCTAGTGGTGGTGGTGGAAAAGGGATGAGAGTTGTAACAGAAGATGATGATTTGGATAAAGCAATTAATGAAGCTAAAATTGAAGCAAAGAAATCGTTCAATGATGAAAAAGTTTATTTAGAAAAATTTTTAACATCTCCAAAACATATTGAAATTCAAGTTTTGTGTGATTCTCATGGAAACGTTGTAACTCTTGGTGAAAGAGATTGTTCTATACAAAGAAAACATCAAAAGTTAATTGAAGAAAGTCCTAGTTCTGTTCTATCTGCTGAAGAAAGAGAAAAAATTTCAGACCTGTGTAGAAAAGCAATGAAGGAAATTAAATATGAAGGTGTTGGTACTCTAGAATTTTTATATGAAAATAACGAATTCTATTTTATGGAAATGAATACTAGATTGCAAGTAGAGCATCCTGTAACAGAAATGGTTACAGGTATTGATCTAGTAAAAGAACAAATTCTAGTTGCAAATGGAGAAAAGTTAAAAATTAAACAAAATGAAATAAAGTTAAATGGCAGCTCTATTGAGTGTAGAATTAACGCCGAACACCCAGAGAGTTTTATTCCTTCTCCAGGAAAAATTACACAGTATCATCAACCAGGCGGCTTAGGAGTCCGAGTTGACTCAGCAGTATACGACGGATACTCAGTACCTTCAAATTATGATAGCATGATTGGCAAACTTATTACCTATGGATCTGATCGTTCAGAGGCACTTAAAAAAATGAATAGAGCATTAGAAGAATATGTGATTATGGGAATTAATACGAATATTCAATTACATCAAAAAATTATACAATCAGATGAATTTACTAAGGGTAATTATGACATTAATTTCATGTCTAAATTTAATTGAAAAAAACTATTGAAATAAATACTTTAATTAAATTTTATAAAAATGCTTTCTTTCCTATGGCTGAAAGCAAATATAGTAAAGAAGTAAAATTTTTTAAACCTAAGTTAAGATTTATTATACCGATATTAAATTTTCATTGCCCAAAAAAATTGTATAATAGTTTTAAAAAAAATAAATACAATTTTAAGATTAATTCTAATTTTTCAAAAGTTATTGATTATTGTAAAAATGTTCAAAGAAAAGATAATAACACTTGGATTAATGAGATAATTGTAGATACTTTTAAAGAGTTAAATAATATTGGAAAATGTCATAGTATTGAATGTTATGAAAACGAAAAATTAGTTGCAGGACTATATGGGGTACATTTAGGCTCATGCTTTTTTGGAGAAAGCATGTTTAGTCTTAAAACTAATACTAGTAAATATTGTCTACTCTATTTATTAGCAATTTTAAAAAAAAATAATTTTAAACTTTTAGACTCTCAATTTTTTAATCCACACCTAGTACAATTTGGAGCATATGAAGTAGACACAACAATCTATGAAGATATGCTTAAAAAAAGCATGATCTCGAATACTAATTTTACAGATATAAAAGACTTTCAAGAGGTTTTATCATTAATACAATCAAGCAACCAAAGATCATAGATTGGATTTTCAAGTGGTGTAACATCAGGAGAAGAAGAAATCATCCAGCCTTTATATATATTTTTTTTTTCTTTATTAATTAAATCGTACACATCAATTAATACATAGTCTTCTGGAACTTCAGTTGGTGGAGTACTGGCACAAAATAATACTTCAATTTTAAGCGTTTCCCAATTTACAATACTATTAACTAAGATTTCTTTTGTAGTAACCTTATTAGTTGTTTTATTAAGTAATTTAAAAGATGCATATTTTTTTTCAATTGTTTCTCCATAAATGGAAAAAGAAAATAATAATAAAAAAAATATTTTAGTTAGGAGTCCAAGATTTATATTCATCTTGTTTATTTTCTGGATTGTAGTTTTTTGAAAGAGGATGAGATGATGGAAAATATGCTTCACTTGTACCAGTCATATTAGGTTTATGATTTTTTTGCCACTTATATTTATGATTGTAATTAATTGGAGGGATATCAATAGATTTGTGAAGCCATGCATGCCAATGTGGGGGTATTTTTGAAGCTTCTATTTCTCCATTAAAAATTACCCATCTCCTTGAATTTAAATCATTAAAATTTTTTGTATTACAATAATATTTATTACCAAGATCATCTTTGCCAACCAAATTACCTTTCAACCATGTATATATTTTTGTACCTATTGACATAAAGTTTTTTATAATGATTAATTTACTAATTTCCAATTAATTTTTTTGTTAGCATAAAAATTTTTAACTTTAATGTTCTTATAAGTTGAAAAATCAGGAACTATCCATTCTTTTTTTACTAATTTTATTTTCTTAGTATTTTGATGTAATTTATAAAATTTTGGACCATTAATTGATGAAAAAGTCTCCAAATTATTCAATGCATTTTCTTGATCAAATATTTCTGCATATAATTCTAATGAACATGGAGCTGAAAATATACCTGGCTTTGATGATAAATTACTAGTTTTTTTTTGAATTGGATGTGGTGCAGAGTCTGTGCCTAAGAAAAACTTAGAATTATTATTACATGCAGCATTTCTTAATTCAATTAGGTCATTTTCATTTTTTACTACTGGCATACAAAAATGGTGTGGATTTATTTTATTATCAAAAAAAACATCTTCCTTTGTTAAAAGCATATGATGAGGTGTTATTGATCCTGCTATATTTTTGTTACTCTTAATAAATTTTACACCATATTCTGTAGATACATGCTCTAAAACAATTCGTAATTTAGGAAATTTATCTCTAATTTTGACTAGCTCATCATCAATAAAGTGTTTCTCTCTATCAAATATATCAATATTTTCTGATACTTTTTCACCATGTATTAATAGCGGACTATCTTCTTCTTCTAAAATTTCAAACAGCTTATAAATATTTGTAATATTGCTAACACCAGACTTAGAATTTGTTGTTGCGTTAGCTGGATAAAGTTTTGCACCAAAAAAAAAATTTTTTTGCAAACCCATTCTAAAGTTTTCAACATCTAGACTTTCAGTTAAGTAACATGGAATTAAAGGTTCAAAATTAGTTGACGATGCTTTTGTAATTTCATTTTTGTAAAATATTGCTTTGTTTGTATCGGTTATAGGTTCAATGGTATTAGGCATTACTACACACCTATTATTTATTCTTGAAGAAAAGTTTGTAACCATCTTCAGCATATCTCCTTCTCTTAAATGCACATGCCAATCATCTGGTTGTAATATTTCTAAACTATTAAGCACAATAACCTTTATTTTTTATTATATTATAAATTTTTTCTACACTAATAGATTCCATATATGATTTTGTTTTGTTAATATTTTTGCCTTTAAAATACTCGTAGCTTTCATCTGTCCTTATAACATGAGAATTATTATTAATCGGACCATAAACCTTATCATTGGTAGGACCAAAAAGTACAATTGATTTTAATTTTGAGGCAGAAGCAAGATGTGACAATCCTGAATCATTACCTATAAGTAATTCTGATTTTTTCATGTAAGCAGCAGTTTGCGTTAGCGTTTCTCCAAATATATTTATTATGTTATTATTATCAATATTCTTTGTAATTTCATCATAATAAATATTTTCTTCTTCTTTTGAGCCTACTAGAATAAATTTAATATTTTTATTGTTTAATAGTATTTTTTTTAAAAGAGAATTATATTTTTTTACATCCCATATTTTTGGTTTCCAGTTACCTCCAGGGAAAATAATAAAGTATTTATAGTTTTGTGAAGTTTTTTTTATTACAACTTGTTCCTCTTCCAAACTTGTTTCAATAAATAAATCAGAACAGTCAAATTTAAAATAACTATTTAGTTGATGAATGTGATTGGTATTTAAATTTTTTTTAAAAATATATTTTTTTTTATGATTTAAAAAATAAGATATCAGTGAGCTTCTAAAATCAATAATAATATCCCATTTTTTTCCAATACATCTACTCAATATCTGCAACCAGTGCATATTGTACTTTTTTTTTGTTATGGTAATAATTTTTTCTGCAGACTCAAAATTTTTAAAAATAGGCTTTGCTGAAGGTCCAATTATAAATGTAAATTTTGCATTTGGATTTTGTTTATTAAAATACTTTATAACCCCCGTAGAAAGAATAGTATCACCTATTAGATTTGATGAAATTACAAGAATTTTCATAGAAATATTACACTTTTAAGTTATTCAATATATATTTACTTATATTATGAAAAATACATACTTTTTTCATCATTCGAATTCAAGATTTTTTAAAATATCTGGTGAAGATTGTATATCTTTTATTCAAAACTTAATTACAAATGATATAACTAAATGTAGGGAAAACGATATAATTTATTCTTGTTTATTAACACCTCAAGGTAAATTTCTAGCAGATTTTTTTATTTTTAATAAAAATAATAGTTTTTATTTTGAAACTAACAAAAAATTTTATGATAATTTGTTGAGCAAATTGAAAATTTATAAACTACGTTCAAATATTATTATTGAAGAAATAGATAATTTATACTCCTACACATTATTTAATATAGAATATAATTTACAAAAAATAATACAAATTAAAGATCCTAGAAATAATAATTTAGGCAATAAACTTATTTTACAAAATAAAATAGATTTATCCAATATTACAATAAATCAAATAAATGAAACAAAATATCATGAAATATTAATTTCAAATACCACCCCATACTCTCCAATAGATGTATCGGAAAATAAATCTCTACTTCTAGAAAATAATTTTGAAAATTTAAATGCTATTGATTGGGAAAAAGGTTGTTATGTTGGTCAAGAAATTACCGCAAGAATGAAATATAGAGGATTACTAAAGAAAAAAATTTATTCCCTAAAACTAAAAAATGGAAGTATCAGAGCAGGTGATGAATTAATAATTAATAATAAAAAAATTGGAAATATAATTTCGATAGCCAATTCTAATATTTTTGCCACATTAAATATCAATTTTGTAGATGAATTAAAAAAAGACAGTAAAGTTTTAACAATTAATGATTCTTTAGCTTTTGATTTTTTAAATTAAGAATTTTTTTTTATAAAATATAATTGGAACTAATAAAATAATAAAAATAACAATCATTGGAACAAAGATATTATTAATCCCATAGTTATTTGCAATAAAACCTAACGAAGCTGGAGCTCCTATAAACGTTCCATAAACAGCGATTGATATTATAGTTATACCTACTCCACTATCTACTCCTTCTATTTTTCCAGCTAAACTATATGCAATAGGTACTATTGAAGATGCTCCTATACCTAAAATAGAGAAACCAATAATTGAAGAAATAATATTATTAAAATTTGATAAAATTATTAAACTAATGATAGTACAAAGAAATAAAAATAATATTAAGAGAAAAACTCCAATTTTATCTCTTACCCAATCTCCGCTTAACCTTCCTAAAACCATAAAAATATTAAAACTTAAAGTTGCAAGACCAATATAGAAGCCTTCCACATTAATAAAGTCCCTCATATAAAGAGCGCCCCATGCATCAACACTTCCTTCCGTAATAGCATTTGCCATTGCTATTAATGCTAATAAGAAAATTAGTAACGGCCAAATAAAAAAAATATTTTTCCTGCTTGAATCTTCAGATTTTATTTCAACGTGTGACTCTAAACAAAGTACAAAATACATACTTAAAGGTAAAAGAATAATTACATACAATAGTATATTAAAAATAAACGAATAGTTCCATTCAAGAAGAAAACTAGTAATTAGTGATCCAAATAAAACTCCCAGACTCCAAAAGGCATGGAATCCAGACATCATTGATTTTTTTTCTCTAACTTCTAAATTTGATGCGTATACATTGCACGCAATTTCAAAAGCTCCATAACTCATTCCAAAAATAAAAGAAAAGAGCATAAAAATCCACAATTCCTGTATAAAAGGCACTGGTAACCACAAACAACCTTCAGCAATTAATGTGTATGTCAAAATTGATTTAGTAGACGTTTTAAGAATAAGAGCATTAGCAAAAATCATTGCAACTATTGATCCAATCGCAAATGAAAGCATGATATAACCTACACCAAGATAGTCTGTTTGAAGTTGATCTTTTATTGTAGGTATTCTGATTGCCCATAAACCAACATAACAAGCAGTTATAAAAAAAATTATTTTTATTGCATGAATGTCACTGACTTTTTTCATAAAAAATTATTAATTAAAATAACTTTTGTAATAGTCAGAAAGTTTTTCGATAGATACTCTTTCTTGTTTCATTGTATCTCTATCTCTAACAGTAACACTATGATCTTCTAAGGTTTCAAAATCGATCGTTAAACATATTGGCGTACCAATTTCATCATGTCTTCTATAATTTTTTCCAATATTTCCTGAATTTTCTAATACTACTCTTCCTAATCCAAGTTTCTGCAGATTTGACTTAATTTCTTTAGATAAATTTACCAATTCATCATTATTTTTTTTAAGGGGTATAACAGCAGCTTTAATAGGGGAAAGATGTGGTTTTAGAGAAAGAAGAACTCTCTTGTTTTCTTTATCAGTATTTTCTTCTTTATAAGCTTCATTAAGTAAAGCAAGAACGCCTCTATCAACACCAGCGGACGGCTCAATAACGTAAGGGATATACCATTTCTTTTCTTCCAGATTTTGGACAGCTAATTTTGTTGTTGAAGTAGAATTTTTCATAACTTTTGACTCAATTTTAAATTCGTTCTGATTTTTTGTATGTGAACCTAAATCAAAATCTGTTCTATTCGCAACACCTTCAAGTTCCTCTTCACCGTGAGGAAATAGATAATTAATATCAACAGTTCTTTTTGAATAATGAGCAAGTTCACTTTTTTCGACTTCAATGGTTTTTAGATTTTCTTTGTTAATTCCCTGTTCAACCCACCAATTTATTCTTTTATCTATCCAATATTCAT
>MDSV01008233.1_pt1 | contig 28518 bp, 15 predicted proteins | sample 810851 | NCBI WGS metagenome assembly MDSV01 (sample SAMN05326640, study PRJNA326480) | marine metagenome | isolation source: seawater | place: Atlantic Ocean: North East | collected 2012 | reverse complement strand
TTTTAAAGCTTGTTTAATTGCATCCCTATCTAATGCAATATAAATTTTATCTACTACAGAAGTAACTATTTTTTTCATTAAGCTACTTTGTATATTTTTACCTAATAATGGTATTGCATTTCTTTTTATAGCAATAGCATCAAATAAACCCTCACACAATACAATAGGTACTCTCCAATTAATTAAATGTTCATTTGGAATTATATCTCTACTTGCTGAAGGATTTCTATATTTTATGTATGGTTCTTTTTCAAAACTACGAGCTGTAAAATAATTTAATCTGCCATCTTTATCATAAGTTGGGATAATTATCATATTAGCATATAAACCACCTTTACAGTAACCTATATTATACTTAAGAATATCGGATTTAACAATGTTTCTATTTTTTAGGTACGCAAGTGCGTGTCTAGCAATGATATCGCTTGTATCAACGTTAAATAGGCCTATATATTCATTAGGTAATGATACACTATTAACAACTTTTGTTTCTTTAATTGACTTAGAAGTTTTAACTAAAGATGCTAATTCTCCATATTTACTAGAATCTACTTTAAGTTGTTTAAATAAATTATATATAGTGGTACCTCTAGCATCACATGCCCAACAATGCCAAGGATTTTTACCTTCACGATTTTCAGTTAAATTTACCTCTAATTTTGGTTTATGGTGATGGCAAAAAGGACAATGATAAGCATAATTGTTTCGAGCAGTTGCCTTGCCCGAACCCAATACAGAGTTCACTAATGTAACTAATAACTGGTTAACCATAGATGTTAATATACAAAACTATATTTCATCAGACACGGTATCTTCAAATTCAATATCTTTTAAATCTTTAGTAAAAAATTTACCTAAAATATTATCATTAAAAAATTCATCTGGTTTTTCTAAGACTTGATATACCATTTGGTATTTAATTTCAAAATATGTCATAGTTTTTTTATCAGGACACATTTTTAAAATTATACGTTCAAATTCATCTTTTTTACCTTCTAAAAGTAATTGTTTAATATCTTTTTGGGAACCATAATATGTTTTCCAATCTGATTCTTTTACTTCTAATTTATATGCAGGACGACGACCAACTACACCTTGTAGTTTTTCTAATTCTCGTTTTCCAAGTTTTTTCTTTTTATTATGAAATAAGACTTTTTTTCCAATGTAGGATTTTCCAGTTGGTTTGTGAGTAACTATATAAACGAAACCGAAAGTATTTTCTGGAAATTGAGTGATATCCCCTATTTTGTGTGTTTTATAGGTCCAACTCATGATTTATTTTTTGTGGTTATACATATTACCCAATACCATCCCAATATATTTTTTCAGGAGATAAATGTAGACAATGGGTATTTAAAGATATTACTTGATAAAATAATTGTTTAAAAAGATAATCATCAGTACCAGCATTATTAGACATATTAGGATAAAATTCGTGTAAATTTTCATATACCTTATTTAAAGCAATTCCATTAAATAATTGAAAATAACCCCATCCTAACCACTGTTGTACTATTTTATCTTCCATTTTAAAAACATCTTTAAAATCTATTTCATCAAGATTTTCATCCCCCAATAAATTAATTCTACCCATAGTATATAAGTAAAGGGCATCAGGTAGTGTACCTAATTGATGTTTATGTTTTAAAACTCTTTCTAAATAAGTATGTCTAAGTTTTCCTTCTACATGTGTAGGTGAAAAAGTTGAAGGAAAATTTTCATTTAATAATACGTCTGCATCTATATGGCAATACCACTCTTTATCTTTACCTAAGTAGTTAAAACCTTCATTTACAGCTGCTCCTTTATTAAATGTTCTAGTATAGATCTTTTTTGATAAAATATATTCTAAATCATGTTTTTTACATAATTTAATAGTTTCTTTATCATCTTCATGAGTTACAATAACCCACCTTTTAAAAAATCTTTTATTTGAAATACAGTACTTTAAATAATGAGAAAAATTTACACAGACTGTAACTGCGTGTATATCAATTGGAACCATAAAATATAACTAATTAAAAAATTTTTTTATGAATAATCATTCCATAAACTATAATCTAAATGAGGATATAAATCTTTAACCCCATTTACATCACTTGCAAAAATTGGTTTTAAATAATCCACAGTTGAACTGTCTAAAACACTATTATAATCTCCTGCAAATACTTTTTTAAATGTATGATCTTCATAAAACGGATCAACATCTAAAAATACACAAATTTTATTAAATTCAGTAAGTGGATCAGCAGCTAAACTTTCTTGTAATGCAACATAAACTTTATCGGATCCAATAGCTGTAACCCAAGATGTAAGATTTGCTAAATACTTACTTCTTTTTATAATATTACCTTCTGGGTAATTTCTAACAGCTGTATCAAAAGTTAGACCATGATAAGTAGAACCCCAATCTGGTAGTTTACTATCAATATGATTCCAATGACTGTAAGCTCTATTAATAGGATCTCTTAGTAAAATAATTACCTTAGCATCAGGTAAATCACTAGCTATACGTGTTGCTGCTCCTCCATTACTACTTTCATCTAAAGGAAAATAATTAGGGGATGATTCACCTATTGATTTTAATTCTCTTGGGAAAAATGTTTTATAAATATCAAATGAATTTGTTAAATCATAATTAGTAGTAAGATTAAAATAATCCATTTCCTTATTTCCTGGATTTTTCATATTGCCAGCCCATGAGCCTGTTTGAGCAACGTAATTATAGTCTTCATCATTTAATACTCTTTGTTTCCAATATTGTGTTAAACAAAAAATATCATGATGTTGGTTTAAGTTAAAAGCAGCAGCTGTTGTGCCACCTTTCATGACTCCCGCTATAATAAAATTTGGTGTATTTGAATGCATAATACTATTTGTTATAAATATACGTTGTTTTTTTTAATTTTACAAATTATTTTTTTAATCTTTCAGCACCTTTCCAAGCTGCTACTGCGTCTTTATCTTTTCTTGTACCAACTAATAATATATTATATTTTCCATCTTCATTAGATGTTACTTTAATTTTAGTTGCACTAATATTTACTAAAGCAAATGCTTTACCAAAGTGTCCATCTGCACTAATCCATAATTGGCTATCAGTATTTAAATACCTATAATATTCAGGTAGTATAACTTCTGCTTCGTTATCAACTGTTGTAACAGAAAATCTGTATAAGTTATCTCCAGCCGTTGGTGATTCAACAAAACTATGATATAAATCATGGGTTTCGCATAATTCGGGATTTGGGTGATCAATTTTAAATGTACCTGTATTTTTTGTTAAACTTCCAAAAGCACAAACATTACAAGTATAAAAAGTATCATTATTTGGGGTAAATGTTTTGTTGCAAAGTGCTGCAGCTACTACGTTACGTCTTGGACCACAAATACAAATATAACAACCACCAAGAATAGCACTTGATGCCATGCTTACTATTCTATTTACTCCTCTTGCACCTATAATAGCTGAAGCAGTTGATCCCGAAATAGTAGCACTAATGGAACCAATAATAGCATTAGAATAAAGATTTGTTGAAGGACTATTTAAATTATTTTGAATTGAATTACCACATCCAGCACCAATAAAATTTAATCCAAATTCACTTGTAGTATCTCCTATTGGTTCATGAATTCTATTTGCTTTACCTCCAATAATAGCATTACTACCACGTTTGCCAGAATCAAGACTTCCCGTAGGTTGATTTGAGGCAGAAAGGAAAGACGTAATACAGTTAAGACATCCTGAAACTGTATTATCATTAAAAGTCTGTGTTGAACCTGATATTTTATTTAATCTACCTCCTATAATTGTATTATGAGCACTTCTTCCAAGTGTAGTAACTGTACAAATTGAATTTTGATAACCACCTAAAATTGAAGAATTATGTCCATTATCAAGAATGCAGTTTTGTTGACCACCACCTATAAAGTTATTACCATCAAAAGAACTAGTAGCACCTGTAATGCAGTTTCTATCACCTGCTACAATTGCACTAAATTGTGATCCACGATTACATTCACCTTGAATTTTATTACCTCTACCAGCTCCTATAAATGCACCACAGTCATTACTACCACTAATAAAACTACCAGTTCCGCCTACTATAACACCAAAAGGTGCATTAATAAAATTACATCTACCACCTCCTAAAAATTGACATCCAGTTCCAAAAGCAGCGGAAGCTGTGTTTTTAGTACCAGCACCAATAAAACTATAAAATCCTGATATTGTGTTATTACCACCTCCTAATAATCCAGAATAATAACCACTTACTGTATTACTTTTTCCACCTACAATAGAAGCATATTGTCCAGATAAAGTATTAACCGATCCCGCTCCAACAAAACCTGTATATCCAGTGTTTGTGTTTCTATTACCACCCACTATTACACTTGCAAACCCTGAGCCTGTATTTTTACTACCACCTCCAATAAATACAGTATTAGCAGTAAGTTTATTTAAAGACCCTCCTACAATAGCTGAACAATCTCCATCTACTACGTTTGCACTTCCACCTCCTATTACTGCAAGTGATTCACCACTACAAATTGTATTTTGGAGACCTCCTCCTATAAATCCACAAGCTCCATTTACACAATTATTAGAACCACCTCCAACAACACTATGGATTGCACTACAACTTCCAACCTTATTAGTGCCACCCCCTCCTATAAAGGAACAGTTAGCTTCCGTGCAGTTATCTTTTCCTCCTACAATAGTAGCATGGCAACCACTATTGCCCATTACATTTGATAAAACACAATTATCTTCACCTCCCCCAATAAAAGCAAAAAACGAATCTAAATCATTATTCTTACCACCTACAATAACTCCACAACCACCTTGTTGAAACCCAATACAATTTAGTTCTCCACCACCTATAAAAGCATGTTTAGATGTAATACGATTGCAATCTCCCCCAACAATAGCACTTGTACAACTACATGCATTTGAAATACAATTGCTAATACCACCTCCAATAAAACTATATGCGGTAGTAAGGAGTTGATTATTTTGTCCACCTCCAATAAAACCACAAGCACTTGAACCTGTATTTAAAGTACCACCTCCAATAGTTGAACAAAGTCCGGATGCTAAAATAAAGTTATTATTACCACCTAAAATTGACGAATTACTAGCTGTATTTGTTATATTGCCTGCCCCACCAATTCTAACATTAGGTGTAATTTTAACAACATTTTCACCTTGATCATCCATAGTAATATTAGTATTACCATCAAAACCATACAATAAAATACAAGATGAATTTGTCCCACTATTAGCTTTTAATCCACCATCAATATCAACAGCGTAAGCATTAGCTGAATTTACACATAAAACACTACCATTAAAAGTTAAAAGTGATTCAGCATTTAAAGTTCCATTTCCTTCTGCTGTAGTAATTCTATTAGCAGCGTCATTAGCGATAGTAATACTTGTTCCAGAAGTACCACTAGTACCTGATGTACCGCTTGTACCTGAAGTTCCACTTGTTCCTGTTGTACCGGAAGTTCCAGAAGTTCCACTTGTTCCAGTTGTACCAGAAGTACCTGAAGTTCCAGCAGTTCCAGAAGTACCATGATCAGCTCCTGAAGTACCTGAAGTTCCTGATGTTCCAGAAGTACCATCAGGTTGGTTTGTTTTAGAAATATTACCACTTGAATTAATTACAAGATAATCTGTTTCAGATGATGTTTCAATATCTCTGATTTGTATCCCTGATGAGGTTACTTGTAGTTGTGTGTTTAATGAACTAGATAAAATTAATGACATATTATTCTATTCTTATTGAGATTACGTTACCTGATCTATATAACCCACCTAATGGAACGCCACCTGCTGCAGCAGCTGTATCATCAGCAAAATTTAATGATTCTGAAACATGAGTTAAAATAATAAACCCATCTGGTACACTATTTGCATTATGGGTAATACTTCCAGAAATGTTTATATTATTAACATATGTTGTAAAATTAGCATCTGAGGTTAGATTTGTACCAATAATAAAGGAGGAATTATGGTTATCTATATTATTGTTTAATCCACCTAAAATACCTGAAAATGCTCCTGAACTTGTATTACTTATACCTCCAACTATAACGTTGCCACATTCAGCAGTTGCGGCATTTATAAAGTTTCCATAACCCCCACCTATAAAGTTAAAGGGTGCAATTATAGAACAAATACAGTTACATTGACCACCAACAATTGTGTTAGCAATACCAGTTGTTGATGTATTAATTAAGTTACATGAACCACCTCCAATAAATCCACCTGCTGCATTTCCACTAGAACCTCCTGTAATACAATTGCTATAACCACCTCCAATAAAACTACAAGTACTTCCAACAGTATTAGTATGACCACTACCAATAAAGGAGAAGTTGCAACATGCTTTATTATCACAACCAGATCCAACAAAGGTACAAGCACCTGAACTAGTATTAAGTATACCACCTACTACTACTGATTTAGCTCCATCAGCATAGTTTTGCATACCTCCTCCAACAAAAGCTTGTGCACCTGAATTTCTATTGCAAAAACCAGCTACAATCGCACCATGACATCCATTAAATTCAATATTATTTTTTGATCCTGCTCCAATAAATCCGGCGCTACCACTAATGCAGTTACCACATCCCGCTACAATTGCACCATGTAATGCCAAACATTTAATTGTATTTTCTCTACCTCCCCCAATAAATGAAAATTGGGTTGTTGAACCACTTATAAAGTTTAAACAACCTCCTCCAATAAAAGAACAAGCAGTTGATATAGTATTTTGTACACCACTTCCTATAAAAATATTAGATGCAGATCCTGTATTTTTTGCTCCACCTCCAATAAAACTACAACCCCCAGAAGTTATTTTATTTCGATTACCACCTACAATTACTGTATTATAACCCCCTGATAAAGTATTATTACTTCCAGCTCCAATAAAACCATTACCAGAACTATAAGAAATACTATTTGTGCCCCCACCTACTATAGCTCCCGCCGAAACGGAACAAACGTGGTTTTGGGTTCCACCTACAAGAACATTAGCACAATAACCTGTTGATATTGTATTTTGTTCGCCCCCACCAATAAATGAAGCACAATGGATAGTTGAACAATTGCAAATACCTCCAACAACAGTATTATAATAACCAGATACGCTATTTTTAAATCCACCACCTAGAAAAGTATTTGCTCCAGCAGCATTATTTAATGTTCCACTTCCAATAAAGCTACAAAATCCTGAACCTGTATTTCTAGCTCCACCACCTATAAAAGCTGCACATCCACTTGATGTATTATTTATACCACCTCCTACAACAGCATAGTTTGCACTTGCTTTGTTGTTACCAAATTTGGCTGGTACTATGTTATTATCATTTGATCCCGTTTGATAAACACGGAAACCACCTTGTAGGCAAGAATGATTAATTGCCCATTCTGTTTGTGTACCTGTAGAAGTTAAAACAAATCCATTTGTGCCTGTATTGTTTGTATGATCTCTTAAACTACCTGATACAGCTAAGCTATTTACAAAAGTGGTACAAGAATAAGAAGAAGTTAAACAGGAACCAATAATAAAGGAATTAGCATGTTTTACAGTATTATAAATTCCACCTAAAATACCATTATAACTGCCTGCTGATGATGTATTTAGTGCTCCACCACCAATAAAATTATTAATCTCAGAAGCTCCTCCAGTAATAAGATTCCTTCCACCACCAACTATAATATTACTACCTCCATAAGTAGAAGAAATAGTATTACAGAAACCTCCAACTATAACTTCATAGCTACTATAGGTTCCAGAAATTGTGTTTTGAAGACCTCCTCCTATAAATCTTCCACTAGAATAATTGTTGATACAGTTTCGACTTCCACCAACTAATGTATTAAAACAATAACCAGATAGAGTGTTTCTATCACCACCACCTAAAAATTGGTAGCCATAACCTGATATTGAATTGCTATAACCACCAACTACAACACCATAACGAGCGGTTGATCCTGTGTTTATCAAACCACCACCAATAAAGGCATGTTCACTATAATTTGAAAGGGTATTACATGAACCCCCTCCTATAAAACTAATACTACTATTATCAACTATTTTATTATTATTACCACCAACAACAGAAGATTGTGCAGCTGAAGAAGTGTTAAATTTTCCACCTCCAACAAATTGGCAATCTCCCCCTATACAGTTTTGTATACCACCACCTAAAGTACTAAATTTACCATTTAATGTATTATTTTGACCACCACCTAAAAATGATAAGCAATCATTTCCACTAATTGTATTATTTTGACCACCTACAATAGCAGAAAAACAACCATTTGTTCCAATTGCATTACTACAACCTCCTAAAATAGCTCCAAAAGTTGCACCAGAGGGAACTGAATTTAATCTACCACCTCCTATAATTGCACAACCAGCTGAAGCTGTATTTGCTACTCCACCACCTATAAATGTAGAACCTGCACTAGCCGTATTATTAAGACCACCTCCAACAACAGCATAGTTTGCACTTGCTTTGTTATTACCAAATTTTGATGGTACTATGTTATTATCATTTGATCCTGTTTTATATACATGAAAACCATCATGCATTTTAGAATCCAAACTAGCAGTGTCAGCTCTAAAAACTTGTCCAGTTGTTGGGTTGTAAGATAGATATTGACATTGCCCTGTAGTTAAAAGATTACCTGGGGCAATACTAAATGAACTAGTTAAATTAACTGAACCTGAAATTGATATTGCATAGTCTTCTACACCCGTAAAAGCATCTACTGATTGTGATACGTGCCACGATTGGACTAATTCTCCTTGCTGTATTTGAGATTCGTAGTTAAGTACTTTTGCCATTTTTACTTATTGTTTATTATAAATATGTCCTATCTATCTATATTCACTAGAATTGTAGTATCTGTTGTTTTAGATGATTGGAGGGGTTTTGCTAATTTACCTACTGCTAATAAATTGTGATCATTATCATATAAACCTACAGATGTTATATAGGGTTCGAAATAAGAACTAGTAACAAAATCTTGTGGTTTACCAAAAGAAGCAGTTGGAGAATAATCTAATCCCCCTGATATTTGTGTTATTATTTCACTTCCAGAAATTGAAGTTGGATTTAAAGAATAATTAAACTCATTTTCATCAATTGTACATTGGTACTGTGTTTCATATATTTTATATGAACTTGAAAAAGACATTGTTACTTCACTTGAAGTAATAAAAGCATTGACAAAAAATTCTGTGTCAACTATATCTAAACCGTAAACATCAAATCCATAAGAAGCTGAGCCATAAACATTATCTGTATTAGCCCCAGCTATTTTACAATCAAATAAAGTTACAATACCATGTTCATAAATTATATTACCAGCCATGTATTGAACTGGGATATTTAATTCATTTTTAAAATTATAATACAATCTTCCTTCTCCATCATCCCCAATAGACCCACTAGAATCGTGTTCAATTAAAAAAGATTGTGGTTGAATATAATCACCATATAATTTAGATGGAATTGAAATTACACCAATAGGAACAGAAGCTGTTGCTGCACTAGCAGTTGGAAAATCTCTATTTTGCCATAAAGTAGTTTGAGGGTAATCATAAAAATTAGTTGTTTGAACAGGTCCAATTTTTCTATTACCAGCTATATCTGAACCTAGAACAATACTTGATGTTACTGCATCTCCAGTAAATCCACCACTACCAGAAACAAAATTTCCATAGTAAAGTTGTTTAATGGAATCATAAACTAAAACAGATGGAAACATAGAACTTGAAATAGTTCCTGTCATTAAACTACTTGACACAGAATAGTCACCTGATCTTCCTAAATATCTTGGGATTTCAACGTTTGAACCAGTCAGAGCATCACCTCCTACAAAGCGAAAACCTTTGTTAACCTCTAGTGGAGATACAATTACATCCTGTGAATTTAATTGTTTGTAAGCGCTCATTCATTTTAAAAATCTAGCTTGACTCTAATAAGAGCTTCCTTAGTAAAATCTTTTTGTAATGGTTTTGATAATTTAGCTACTGCTAATAAATCATTACTATCGTTATATAAACCAATCGTTGTAGGGAAAACTGTAGGGTTATTTATGAAATAAGTATAAATAACTTCACCAGTTGATCCTGATATAAATGTTGGGTTTTCAGAATAATTAAATTCAGTATTTCTTGTTCTTACAAAAACAAAATCAGATGTTAATGTTTCCTGTGAATTAACTTTGAAAACATCGTCTATAGATGTATAAACAGAAGAACCTGAAAATACACTAAATAAAGAGGATGGGTTTTGAGCATTTGTATTACTTGAGGAATTAGTTGCTAAACTTACTCCTTGAGTTGTTGACAATGCTCTTGAATTTAATAATATTGTTGAAATATCTGGTAAAAACCAACCATAAGAACCACTGCTAGTAGTATATCCTGTTCCACCATCAAAAGATGATCCATTAGATCCACTAATCATTTGATAAACTCTAGTAGTACCATAAAAATCAGGTGTAGCTACCATATTTGAATTATCTGTTAAATGTAAAATTCCACCACTACTACCCGATAAATGAATATTAGTAGAACCTGGTAATAAAGTTTGTTTATATCTTGCTCTTTCTACACTTAAAGCATAAAAATCATTATCATCACTACCAGATGAATTACCCCAAATAAAATAAGAATTTTCATCTTCTAAAACAAGGGCTCTATATTGACCGTAAATTGTTTTTGTAGCAGATACGTTTGGTACAGCTCCATCAAAATCAACTCCTCCACCACCATTTCTATTTCCATAAGCTATTTGAAATTGTACTTCAGCGGTATTATCAGAAGAACCTGTTTGATAAACACTAATATAGTAAGGGCCTGATGCACCTTCTTTTTGTACAGAAGAACTAAAATAACTATTTAAAGCCGGAGAATTTGAACTCCAAACTGTTGAAGTTACTGAATCCGAACTTATTACAAAATCTTCTGGGTCTAATCTTTTAAAAGCCATATCTTAATTAATTTAATGCTTGTTGAGTTACTGTTACTGGGATTGTTAATCTTGCACCACTATCTAAACCAACTACAGTTACAGTAGTAGTTAATTGACTTAAACTACCAAATAATGTATTGACTGTTGTTGCTGTTAGATTAATTTGAGTACCAATAACTGTTTTAGAAACACTAGTACCAATTGTTTGAGTAGCAGAATTATTAGCCGCAATAGCAGCTTCGGTTTGAATTCCTTGTCCTACAAAAGTATTCATTAATCTTACATCTCCAATTGTTGCACTATAACCTGATGTTTCAAATATTTGTTCATTTCCTAAATAATTTAATGTTTGAGGAGTAATAGATAATTGAGCACCTTGTTTTAAAGTAATAGCTGCATAACCTAAATCTAGTACAGGTAGTTTTGTTGTACCTCTTGGAAGAGTAGTTAATTTGTATTTCATTATTTGTTGTTCGCTTGGAAAAGCTTCTAACAATGGCATATTATCAATTGCTTCTCCATAGTAAGAAGAACCAGATGGATGATTAGGATTATAAAGTGTATAATCAATTTCATCATCTGCAAGCGCAAATTGTGTTATTTGAAAAGAACCATCGTTTCGTGCTAACAACTCTCTTCCTTTAGTTGTTAAAATAGCATCAACTGTTATTACTGAATTATTTAAATATCCCATTGTATTATTTTTATATAAATATTGTTATATGTTATAAATATGTCATTTTCTTAAGGACTTATCACTCCTTTACTAATTAGATTATTTACTATTTGAGATGAACTAATTTGAATATTTTCTGATGGATAAGATGATAAGATAACACCCCCAGAAGAATATACTGATCCCGTTAATGGGTTTGCATTTGGTCCCGCATTTTGGTTTGGTACTTCGTTAATATAAACTATTCCTGGCTCATCAAATGGTCTTCTTATTAAGAAAAAGTCTAAGTTAATTGATCCAGAAGGAACTTCTTTATCTAAAATAATTTTTAATTTACCTATACTACCAGTATTATCTTGTGGTGGTACAACTTGTAAAATATTATAATTATAATTTTCATTATTAACAAACCTAATCTGATCATTAACTTTTAACTCCAAAGGAAGTGTAATGTTTGGGAATTTTGTACCTACAGGTTCCTGTCCACTTTCAAAATATTGTGAAGGACCAGGTACATAAGGTAAATTACCTTGTGACCAAGCACTACCATAAGCTTCATTGAAGTTTGGAGATTGCATTTCTAAAATTCTTTGATCTGGGTTACTACCAGAAAATCTCCAATATGGTGCCGCTGCTTGATTATCTCCATCTGCATCATCATTAGCTCCAATTACTGAATAATTAATCGGTAATACAATACCATCATTTGGATAAGCAGGTGGGTAAAATACATTTCGTTGTTGTCTTGTATTCATTCTTCCACGGAATTCTAAATAAACTTGATCACCAGCCTTAAATACAAAATCACCTGTGTTTAATTTAATTGTCCAAATTGAATATTCTACAGGTCCTCCATTCGCATTTCCACCATGCTTTTTCCAATAAATACCTTTATTTAAAAGTAAATCCTTATAAACTGGATTTTCATAAAGAATTCTCATTGTATTAGTAGAAGTTAGTCCAAAATTGGCAGCACTTGGAGAATTAGGATCACCTGAACCATAAGCCGATGTTGGGGTACCCGTAACAAATTGTAACATTGTACCTTGTCTCCAACCACCACCTTGATTTATTTGACCTAAAATACTTCCTAATTCATTCTTTTTACCTAAATATTGAATTGCTAAAGTATAATCTTCAAGTTCAAATGGTATATTACTAGTTTGACCATTTCGAATTAATCTAAGTCTATGTTCAGTTTCCATTTCATCACCCCCCGATTCGTAAATGAAACCTGTAACAAAACTAGTTTCAATATATATTTTTTGTGGGTTTTTTAAATCTGAACCAATTCCACCCTCAACAGAACTTGTAAAAATAAATCCAATATCAGTTGAAGAAGCAGAATAAGGTGCTTGGGCAAAACCACCACTACCTGAGGCATTATTATTAGAACCGGATTGTATTTCAAAAGGTGTATTAGCAAAACCTGGGGTTAACTTTTTAAATTGAGTATCAGAAGTAGTTCCATACCCTATTTTATTTAGACCCGTTTTTATATCACCTCCATCAGTATTACTAACACCTTGCCCTATTACTGAAATTGAAAAATTTGTTCTTGCATTTGGGTTACTAGCATTATCATAATATGATATTGTTCCAGATCCTGACAATGGTATTGTTCCAGTATAAGCATTACTAGATGTTTGTGTATAGGTAATTGGTTTAAAATATCTACCAATATCATAAACTGTTTTATACCCATTAAGATCTTCAAGTACATTACTACCAGAGCTAATAGCAATTTGAACAGTTGATTGTGGTGGATATAATTGACTCATTATTTCATAGCTTAAACCACTTAAACTAGGTGGTAGGGCATTTGATTGTTCATCAATTAAATAGGTAACATTAAGTTGAGTTACATTGTTGTATAATGGATAAGGATTAACAATTGATCCAAAATAAGCAAAATATGCAAATCTAACTTCAATATTAGGTTTTTGACCATAAGTACCAACATCTCCATAGGTATAAACATTTATTTCTTTACAAACAGATCTTGATCCAGTATATCTTGGTATTGTCCAAACTTTAGAAGAATAGTTAGAATCTGGTACTGCTGCTCTAACTGCAACATTTTCTAATATTTGATTTTGGTTTACTGGTATAACTGGTCCTGATGCATTATTGTAATCCACATCCATTATATAGGTACTTTTTCTTTGATCATTGTAATTACCTAACAATGGTTGGCAATCAAGAGCATAAGCAAATGGTCTAACACCATTTCCAAAGAATGTTGGAATTGAAAATTCTGATGATGTAGGTTGTTGATAAACAAAGAAATCTGGTACTGGAGCCGAACTTTGTGTTGCAAGGTAAGGACTAAAGTTTTGTGTATAATAACTATATCCAGGTGAGAATCCCCAAGATGCTGAAGTTATAACAACACCAATATTACCTGCAGATTTTTGTACGTTAATACCAAATCTAAATGTATCATTTATGTTAAATCCTGCACCCGCATTATAAAAACTTCCTGTTACAAGAAAGGTTCCAACACTAGCAGAGTTAATAACAATAGATTGTGATTGTGGTAATTGTAAATATTGATCAGCATTTGTGTCACTTTGGAAATTTGTATCAAAGTTAATTGCTGTACCTAAAAGACCAAGTGATGGGTTATCACCTCCAGCAAACATAATATCTTCTTGATTACCATAAAATATTTGTGGAGTTATACTAGCAGATGGGTTGTCTTGAGCAGAAGCCCCAACACTACCAGTTGTTCCAATAAATATACTAGGTACTTTTGATGGGGTTGTAAAATCTAAATCCGCTGATATATTAGCATTTGAATAAATTACTTTTGTTCCTGCCTCATATTGACTCATTGAATATTCAATGTAATACATTCCTCCACTTAAAGCCAAAGTTGATGAAGTAGTAGCTAAATTACTAGCATCATAGCTAGCATCATTAAAAATATATCCTGATGAATTTGAGGCTGTAGCATCAAAATCAATTTCAAATCCATTAATAGCACTAGCAGTAAAAGCAGATGATGCAGTAAGAACTGTATCAACGACTATATAATCATTTGTACTAACATCATATACTGAACCTGTATATTTTAAAAATGCTTGGGCTATTACTGATCCTGTTACTGCAGCTGTAGCCGATGATACCTGTCTAGCTGTATTATTAAATTCACTGTCAATGTTAACAATTGTTGTTCCAATTGCTGTAGTTGAAATTGTACCAGCACCAGAAGTTCTGTTACCAGTAACTAAAAATTGGTTAAAATTTGGTGGGCCCACAAACGATCCTACTATTTGTGTTCTACTAACATCCCATTCTGTTCCAATTAAAAATATTTCATCATCAGTTTTAATAACCACTCTAACTGCCCAATTACTTTCAGGAAGAATACCTGCTCCAAAAATATATGTTTGAGGAAAGTCTACACGATGTGCATAATAATTACTATAAGTTTCACCACCCCAAGAAACGCTAGCTTGTAATCCACCTAAAGGAGTGAAGTTTGTTCTGAAATTTGAGTTTTCACTCCAAGTTCGTGAAACTGGGTTCCAAAATTCTATAGAAGCAGTAGCGTTTAAAACTAAATTTGGTGAATAAGCTTGGAAATTATATTCTAAAAAAGGTCTTATTTCAACAAGTTCATAATCATTAACAGAACCTACACCACCATTTTCCGAACGTAATAATGTTTTCCATGATGTTCTAACTGATGAGAGTGAACCAGAATATGAAAGTCTACCATCACCCGATTTACCATCAAAAGCAGTTCTATAACTTGCAACATGATCCCAATAGGTTGTAGCTTGTGAAGTGGTAGATGCTGCCCAATCTGGATTATTACTTACTAAACCTGAGCTAGAGATTGGTTGAAAAGTTGCAGCATTTACTCCAGGAGTAAATGTACCTGCAAATTTAATTGATCCAAAATCATAGCTAATTGAATTAGTTGTTGGGACAGCAAATCTTGGTATACCTGCATTTCCTACATTATTACCTTGAACTGTTCTATCACCTGATACATAAGATCCCGAATTACCCCTTATTAATGAATTAGTATTATCATCAAATACAGCATCTGATACTGTCTCAGTTAAAGTTGGTGGTATAAATAATCCTGATTTAATATTATTTTCAGCACTACTTGTATTTCCCGCAGGGATTGCAGATACGGCTGTATTTGATACATTAAAAATAGTATTAAAATTAGTTTTATTTCCAGCAGTACCAAGTGTTTTACCATATCCTGCTAAACCAACTTTACCAAATGCTGGATCTAATGCATTAATAGTGGCAGCAGATGAAGTAAATATAGCAAAATATTTATCATTAGGAAGACTAAATAAATTTTGTGCTTGCCTATCTTGGAAAATATTTGTACCTGGTGAAAGTGCAAGTGTTGATATAAGTCCCGATTGTACATATCCCTTAAATTGATCTGCTGCTGGTAATTCAGCACTAACGAATCTATCATTAATAGCTGATAGTGAAGAATCTGAGGCTGTTGAAACAAAAACTTCATAACCCATAAGTGTAATTCCACCAGTTGAACCAGTAGAAAAAGGTATTAACTGACTCCAATTACCTGATGCATCTTTATTATAACCTGATCCAGAAAGAAGAAATCCATCTGTAAAAGTTTCTGTTGAACCACCACCACTATCAAAACCGGATGCTGAGTAGTTTATTTCCATTCTAAAATTTAATGGAACATTTGGTGTTCTTTTTAAAATGAAAGCACCTGTATCAAAAAGAGTACCATCACCCCAATCGTTAGCTCCTAAATAATATTCAGTACCTGTAGTCCAATCGTTAAAAGGGTCTTTTAAAGCTCTTTCTGCTAATATAAAACTATTTCTAAAAGTTTTTACTTTTGTTAAGTCATCATTAACATCAGAAAAACCCTGAACAAACATATTTTGTTTAAATAAATCTTCTGTACCTGAATCAAATACACTAAGTTCAGCTGAAGATGATAGACCATTTTTATAAATAATAGCTGAAGAAGAACCTGTGTAAAATCTGGTAGGTCCTGCGGTTAGTACAGCGGTTACATAAGAATAATATATTTGAGTTTGACTTAAAGTATTTTGATTTAAAAATACTCCTTGTTGTCTCATATCGGGATCATTTTTTCCTGCTTCACTTGAAGTAAAAGTAGTTGATCTTTGGAATGTCCAATCTTCCGACCCACCTCTGTTAGAAGATGTAATAGGGAAAAATAAAAAACCATCTCTTACTGAAGGATCAGTTCCAGAAGCTTTATTTGAATTTTGATTAACTCTTACTCTTACAAATATAGAATTTCTTTCAATTAAAATACCAGCAATCCTATAGGTAACAATTAAATCCCCCGTTATTGAAGCATCTGGTAGAACTATTTGTAATTCAGTTGATCCCAAAATAAAATCAGATATATCATTCCCATCTTGATCTAATTTTGCTAGTTTAATAGATGTTACATAATTAAATTGAGATAAAGCTCCATTAACTGGTAGGCCTAAACGTGTTATAATACTTGGATCATCTATTACTTGAGAAAAAATCCAAGCATCCCCTGGATTGGGTTCATTATCAGGATCATTAAATGCTTTGGATGAAACCGTTCCCATATTAGGATATGTTCCATGTGAAAATTGAGGATCACTAGAGTTTTTACTAATAAAAGATACCCTATCATTAAAGAAATGAGGTCTAAATCTAACTCCCTGATCAACAACATCTAAATAAGGTGCACAATCTGGGTTTAATGATTGAGTTGTTACAATTACTTTTGATCCACTAAACTCACCATCATAGAATTCATGTTGAGTAGCAACATTTGAAACACCAATACCTTGATAAGAAGCACTTAAAAACTGTGAACTACTATAATTAAAATAAGTAGCATTAATTTCTGAAAAATCATTTGGTTCTCTAGCTGTACCAATAACATTATAGCTTTGTGTTAAGAAATATTGATTATTTGGACCACTTCCATTTGAGCCAGAGGGGTATGAATTCATACCATTATATCTGTTAACTGAACCACCTGGTCCCCCACTAAATTTAAATATAGCTGAACCAGAATTTGAATATTGAGGATAATCTGAAGATCCTGTATTATAATCTTTTGGGAATGGTTTAACTGACCCCGATAAATTTTCAAATGAAGATGTTACTACTGCAGGTCTTTGTCTATTTCTTTCTAAGATATGTTGTTTTACTACTACACCTGAGGCAAGACTAGTTCTTGCAGGTGTAAAGTCTTTAATCATTTTAAATAATGAATTATCAAAATATTTTATTAATCTAATAAAATCTCTAACATCATAGCTATTATAATATTTTTCAAAATAAGCATCTCTTAATCTATCTAAATCTGGATATGTTTTATCAGATGATGATATAAATCTTGGATCACCTATATAGTCTCCAATATTAAAATACCCTAATTGAGCATTAATATCATCATTGATTTGATTAGATGGTGAAAAGGCAACTTCCAAATAATTTACATTTGGTGTATAACTTTGACTTGTATAAGAGAACTGTTGCAACGATCTCATAGGTGATAAAGCAGAAGCTGTAATTCTACCTTGTTCAGGTAGTATATCACCATCCACATCTGTTACTCCTATTCTATAACCATAAGGTGCCTCAGCTAAACTACCACTTTTTAGAATAACTTTTTCTGTTATCCTATTTTTCATACCAGCAACAACTTGATCTTGGAATATATCTTCTACATTTGTAACCCATTTAGTATTACTACTAGTAAAAAATGTGCTTATATCACCATTCCAAGATTGTGTTATTTGTATAGCTGAGCCCGTTATTCTAGGATGAATAGATGTTCTGCTACCTGTATCTAATTGAGTTCCTAAAGATGCTCTAAACAATAATTCATTAGGAGTACTATTAAGGGCATTACCCTCATCTGAATATGGGTTTACAGTATAATCAAAAAATTTACTTTCACTTATTTGTTGGGTCCAATATCTTAATTCTTGGAATGATCCAGAAAAAGGATTATATATAACACTATTTAGTGTAATAGGACTAGTAAAATTTAAAAATGCTTTAGTTGCTTGAACGTAGTATGAAGTATCAGATCCATTAACTACATCTGAACCAGAAAAACCTATTTTACCATCAATTTCATTTGCGGTAAATAATGTAGAATTACCTGTAGTTGTGTTGATATTTACTTGAACAGACCACCAATCTTCGTTAAAAAATGGTAAAAATACACTAGCTGAAAGATTTGGATTATCACTATTAGCTGGTATCCATTTTAAAGTACCATAATTATCATAAGGGCTTACAACCGAACCAGAGTAAGAACCAGAAACAAAACCTGAACCTGTATATTCCAGAACAATATTCCCACCATCATCTGTTGACCATAAAGATTGAGAATATCTTATATCCGAACTAGCTACATTTGATGACGCAGTTGGTATAGGTGCAGATTTAAATCTAAATTGTATAGTTCTTGGACTATCACCATTAGTAATTCCATCCCAAGTATTATTTGGTCTATATGATGATGAAATAAAATTAGTAGCACTGTTACCAGTATCAAAAGCATAATTAAATACATCTTGTCTTAAATCATAATCGTGTGCTTCATTTCTATCTTTGCCACCAAATTCGTTTATTCTTAATATTGTATCAGGTATTCCATAAGCTGTAATTAATGCTCTAATACCTGCTATTGTACCTTTTGTTTTTAATAAGTAAGGTATATTATGGTAGATTCGTTTATATAAACGCTTATTTACATCATTTAATGGCACTATGTCATTTGAAGCTGATACTTTAGTATCTATGTATTCATACCCAGTAGGTGCGGGTAAACTGCCAGTTATATCTACAACAGGGAATGAACTACCAGATGGAGTTAATCCTAAAAATGCTAAATATAAATCATCTGTGTTAAAACTATTAGAATATAATTTTACAGCAAATTCTTTAATTGCATCTGCTACTAAATCTTTTGAAATACCAAAGTCTAATCTGTTATCTGCATCAAATTTATTTGTAATATCTTTTGCATAAACCCAAGTATTATCATAGTATTGACCAACCATATCAACAAAAAGTTCATAATTTTGGTTTTCTGGGTCATTTCTAAGATATTCAGGGATAGAATAAAATAAATAATCTCTATTATCAATATCATAGTTTGAAGCAGATAATGCTTGGCCCCCATAATAAGGGTTATTTGGGTCTGCACTACCTATCCACTCTAATACTTCTGTTGAACCAGTTGAATATAAAGTAAATGGTGGTGAGGAATTTGATTTAGGGTAGGAAAATAATGAACCACTATTAAAATAAAGGAAATATTCATACCCATCAAAATTTTCAATTATATTATCAATTTGATTTGATAAAGTTGCAATACTAGAACTAAATGCAAACGATGAAGTTGTTTGACTTGTTATTTGTCCTAATGAAGCGGATATTTCTGCACTTGAAGATTCAATAAGACCTACTTTATAGTAAAAGTTTTCTAATCTTGTTTTAGCAGAACTAAATTTTACAAAATTACTATAATTAGAATAATCAATATTAATATTAATATCTTTTTCATTTAATAGACTTTTAATCTGATTAGTAGAACTAGTGATATCAGAGTTAATTAAGGTATTATATGAAAATTCTTGACTAGGAGTTCCAGTTTGTTGAACAATATTTAAACTATAATTTGGACCTTTTAAATAAGTAAAGTCATCCTCAATTATTGGTTCAAAAGGAAATGTTACTTCATATAATTGTGGTTCTGATAATAGTTCAACTACCCATAAGGTACTTTTTAAATCAAATTCATTAGGTAGAGGATCATATAACTTAACTAAAATTGTTGGATCTATTCCCTCTTCAGTTTCTAACTGTATATTATTAGCTATAACAGTTTCATTGCCCCCAAAATTAAGATAAAAATCAACAAAATATTCTGAATCTTCTCTATATTGAATAAATTCATTTGAAGATGAAATAATACTTATGTTATCTATTTCATTACTATCTAATCTAATTTCTGTTCTATCAGATGATATTTCTGATATGAAATATTTTTCTATGTTATTTGATGATAATCTTTTTCTATAAAAGGAATAGTAAATACTATATGTCCCCATATCAAACCCAGATGAAGATAAATTTTGGGGAGGATTAAGGACTATATCTCCATCTCTAACATCATAATTTGTTAATGGAATAGTTGATGATGGAAAAATTAAACTATTACTTTGATCATAAACATAATATTCAATATAATCAGTAGAGGCAGTAAAAGCCGTATCTAAATTACTTTGAGCAATTAGATTTTCATCTGTAATATCATAAGTTTGATATTCAAATGTATCCGGATTTAGTCTATTTATTCTTATATTATCCATACTTTATTTAATATCCACCTCCTCCAGAGTTACCGCCACTACTACCTCCAGAATCAGATCCACCACTACTACCAGATTCACCTCCACCTTCTGTTGATGTTACAGATCTATTAATTTCTACATTAACTGAAGTATTTGCCTGATCACCCAAAGCTGTAGCTGTGTTAATAATATCTTGATTAGCTAAAACTAATTCTTGTTCTAAAACAGCTAATGCTTCATTTGTTTGTCCACTTTCAGATCCTGATGCTGCTTGTCTAATACTAGCCATTTGGGCTCTAAGTAAATCTTGTCTTAATTGCGCTATTTCAGCTTGCAAAGCTTGTACTTCTTCACTTATTTCATCAAAATTAACATAATCCCCACTTGTTCTTATTAAGTATTGATGGGAATTTGTTTCACCCAAAGCTGGTATATCGTAAAATAATGAATTATATAGTTCGAAGAATTCTTCTGTATTTGGTTGTTGTTGAAGTTCTTCAGTAATAGTAGTAACACCTAATTCATCAAAACTGGTATTAATAGTTTTAATGTATTGTGTTTTATTAAAAACGTTTTTTCTTAAATCAAGTCTTCTTTCAGCCATTATCCGTTAACTACTTTAAATATATATTCATTATCGTTTACAACAGTACTTCCACTTATAGTGGTTTGAATTAAAATTTTATAATATCTTTCTGGTTGTAATCCTGCCATATATACATCAAAGTAATTTCCTTGGGAATCACAACTTAATTTTGTAAATGTAGGGTCAAATTCAACTATAACCTCATTTGTATCTAAATCTTTTATAGAAAACATTGAACCATCAGGTAAATAATGATTAGTTGTATCTATTGATGCCGTTTGGAATACTCTGACTGGGTAATCAGGTCTACAATTTATTCTAAATCTATTTATACTTTCACTATAAAATACTCCAGGGTTATTATCTAAAGCAACAAACATATCTGCTGTTGTTAAAGGTGGCAATGAACCCGTTTCAAATACTTGATCATCCCATTTTATTTCTAATAAAGGTGGATAAATTGTATTTGTATCAACTGAGTAATATTGTATAATTGGTTGAACTGCATCAGCAGTACTAAATTCAATAGCATCTTCCCATTTTACTATAAATCCATCATTAGACATAGTAGTAAAAGTTGTACCAGCCCCCGTAGCATTTTTAGAACTTGAATACCAAGTTTGAACAATATCAGTTACATTTGCATTTAAGTCCTTTTGGGATCTTAAAGTAAAAGATTGTGTAACTTCAATTTGCATGCTTGAATCTAAAGAACCTGTATACCAATTACCACCACCTGCGGATGATGAAAAATTAGCTTTTACATAAGGTTCTCCAAAATTAATATCTTCGGGATTAATAGTAATAGTTAAAGGTGATAAATCTGGGTTGCCTGTAAATCCTAAAGCTACTAGATCTGAAGCAATTAAAGTAACTGTATCTACTTCATCCCAAGTTGAATCAGATGAATTAACAGTTATAGAAGTAAAATCTCCTCCACTAGCAACAATAGTTACATTAGCAGTACTCTGACCATTATCATCAGTAATATTACCTGTATTAGTAGCATCTGCTGGAGTTCCACCTCCAGTAAAACTTAATTCAGTACCAACTATTAAAGCACCAATAGTATCCCAAGCCCCAGAACCTGAAAAATTTCTAAAAGCCCAAGAACAACCATTTTCTGTAAAAGGACTATCTAAATAAGTACCCGTACCATTATTCCAAGACCCAGAAACTGGGTATATTTCTAAATTAGTATTAAAATCTATTCCCTGAGCATTAGCAACAAAGCATTTTAAACTGCTAGAAAAATTTGCGCTACCTACTATATCATCAACTACTGAGATTATTTCACTTTGGTCAAATTCAATTAAATATCTAAATACCTGAGGTACAGGATTGATATTAACATTAAGATTACCAACTTCAATAATGGGATCTATCCCTGTATTCATTAAAGGATAGAATGAATATATAGTAGCGTCTTGTAAAGGAAATAATTTATATACTGCCATAATTTTTTATTTAATATCCGCCTAATGCTGTTCCTACACCTACATTAAAAGTTCCCGTACCCATACTTACTACTTTACCTTTTATATCTTCATTTGGGTATTTTACTTCAAAAATACTAGGATCAATAGATGGATAAATAATACCACCCTGAGTTGCTCCGGCAATACTATAAGCATTTGCAGAATATCCTATATTTTCACCTGCTTTATTTTCAATAGCAACATTACTTACTGTTTGTACTCCATCAATTCCATCCAATAATACTACTATATCTCTAATAATTATTGGTTGATTAATTTGCCAATTATCAATGTTAAAATAATCTTGTAAAGCTGTTATACATCTTGTTATAACATCACTATTGTTATAATAAGGTAATGTTACTATTTCAAAATTACAACAAATATTAATAATAAAAGCATCTTTAATATTAATTGTATCCCCAATCATTCTATATTGATTAATATAAGTTTGAAGATTACTTTTTAGAGTATTAGAAGGTTTTGTTAAATTTTTATTTATATTATAAGATAATACATAAAGGTCTAATGTTGTATCAGGATCATTAGCAGCTGGTTTTTGAGTTAAAGCTTTAGCTATAGTACCATAAGTTGATGGCATACTTAATGCTCTTACTAAGTAATCATCTGCTGTTACATTTCTTAATTGAGTATTATAACTAGCTAGAGCATTTTGTCTTAATTCTTGTATACTATCACCATCTTGTCCCCCACTAGCAGCTTCAGGGTTATTTACTGCAGTTGAATCAAATACAAATTGAGCTGTAGTTGTGTTTGACAAATTAGCATTTAAAAAGCTAATTGTACTTTTATTTAAATTATTTACTCTATTTGCATTAATATTAGATGTTACACCTCCACCTGTTAAATAAGTAACAGTAAGAGTTGTATTACTTGGAGCAATTCCATAATCATTTGTAAAGATAAAGTTAGTTGGACTAAAAGCTGTAGTTAATTTACTTTTACCAAATGGCAATCCAATACCTACATTATCAGGGTTTGGGGTTACTAATTCATCCGTTTGAGTTGGTTTACCAGCTCCAAATTGTATTTGCAGAGTATTAGCATTTAAAAATCTAGTTATAAATCTTCTATTTACTGATTTTGTTCTTAATAAATAAGGGGCATCATTACTATCAGCATAATTATTAGGATCATTAGTATTCGTATTTTTAATACTATCAAAAATTAAATCTTGTCCTAAGTACTCTACTTCATGATATTCATTACCATCTTGATCTATAATACTAATAATACCAGCTAAATTAGATACAGCTAATTGTATTGTTGGAAATTCTTCGTAATCCCCCATTGTAAAAGTTTGGGATTGAATAGTTCCTGAGTAACCTAATCTTGATTTCTTTAAAAGATAATATTCTGGTTCATCACTACTAATTTGGGCAACAGATATTGATGTTGGGTCAGTTGAACTTGATACAGAGAAATCAATGGGTTCTTGTGTTACAAAGCTTACTACTTGACCCGCAGATGCTACTGTATTTTCAGCAAAATAAAGGGCGTAGTCAAAATCAGGAACTGTTTGAGAACCTTCTGTTTTTGAAGGAATTTGTTGATAAAAATCTAATGTAACGGAAGCTAGCCCAGTAACTTTAGGTGTATAACCAAACATATAAGAAAGATTATACAAGTTATCATTTTGTCTAGCATACTGTAAATAAGTTTCTTGTATTTGATTATCTAAGTAAAATGAAAGTACATCAGAAACATATGCCGCTTGTTCTAAAAACATCATTCCCGGGGAAGCGGGAGAAAAATCTGTATAAGTGTATGGAAAATAAGTTTGAGAATAATTAATTAATTGAGATCTTATATCATTAAAATCTCTACTAACATATTTTATATCTCTATTTCCTGTTCCTTGATAAGCCATTAGCTAAAATTTAATTCAAGTGTATCATTTATACCAGTATTTGGAATACTGTATATTAAATTTATTTTTATTGTATTTGCATTTTCAGTTGCAAATACTTCTAATTCTTCAATATCTATATTAGGAAAATTTTGATTTACTTTATCTTGTACATCTTCCCTAATAAATTCTAAATTTTTATTTTCAACTTGACTAAATATATAATTTCTTAGCCCAGCACCAAATGTAGGATTATCAAATCTTTCACCTGGGTTTGTTAAAAGGAAATTAATTAAATTATTTCTAATTGCATCCTTTGTTTGATAATTTGGCTCAAAAGCGATTGGACCACTTAAAGGTATATTTACACCAATAGCTACCCTAGGTCTTAAATCATTAGGAAATACTCTTCTTGCTCCAAATGCCATTTTATCCTTTACTATTCATTAAACCCATAATTTGATCCATACTAACATTACCATCAGGTAAACTTCCATTAGCAGATGTAGTATCCATAGGGCCTTGTACTTTTAGTGGAACATTAGCACTAGTAGCAGATAAAGTTCCATCTGCCCCTGGCATCATTCCATCTAAAACACTCATCATATTTTCTCTTAATTTTAATTTATCCTTTTCTGGTAAATTCGTTTGAGCTACTGGGTTAGTAGGAGAGGGTTGACCAACGTTTACTTCTGATGGTTTATATTCTGAAACTACTTGTTTAGGAGCTCTTACGGCTTCAATAAGAATATCTTTCATTTCTTCTTGGATTGCCTCTTTTACAGATTCTTTAATAATTTTTTTAAGTTGACTTATTTTCATAATCCATGATTTGTTATAAATATTAAATTAAAATGCTTTTAAATCATTTTGTTGTATATAAAATATAAGTTCATCAATCAATATTTGATCAGACGAACTAAATGAAGGCTCACCTTTTAAAAGTGTAATACCTTGATTATTTTTTGCTACTGCAAATCTTCTTTTTAATGTACCAACTGGATTTTTGTTATCCGTTTCTACGCTAAATATAAATCCATTTAAAGCGGGTATCACAGGATTTCCATCCTCTTCTTCTTCTGCTGCTAAATCTAATAATTCCTGATTAATAGCTACTAATTGCAGCTGGCTTCCACCAGCTTCTTCTGCACATTCCTGTATTAATTTATCAATAGATTTTAATAAAATAACGACAGTAGCACAAGCAGCAATTAAAAAAATAAGAGAAGTTAAAATGGCTCTATTTAATGATTCATTTTGTTCTTCTAACTCTTTTAACTTTGCACTAATAGCTTGGAGTTTTGCTGTAAAAGAATATGGTTGGGCAAATATTAAACCCCCAAAATCTTTAGCTGGAAATGTACCAATAGCCTGAGGAGCTGGTAGAGCATCTAAACTTAATCTTACACCTTTTAGTATTTTAGCTAAAGCAAAAAAAGCTGCTGCTAACGCAGTATTTATAGTTATTGTCCTAAATAATTGATTTAATTGTCTTACTACTCTATTTCTTGTTCTAAAAACATTATCTAATGCAGTGGGTGTTGGACATGTTTTTCTATTCATTTGGGTTATTTTAGCAATACCAAATGCTAATAATAAATTAACAGCTAAAGGAAGTAATTTTGTTTTTATAGTGTCTACTACTTTTGCTATACTATTTTTTCTAGCAGAAATAACTTTATCGAAAAGACCTAATGCAATAGATGAAACCTTAGATTGAGCTTGATCTATTTTGTCTCTATATTCCTGTGATAAATTTTTAGCTGCCTCTTCAATATTAGTTATACTAGATGCAGACAATGTAGTTTTTATTGTTCTATCTCCATTTAAAATTGTACTTGTAGAAGGTAAAAATCCAGATTTAGAAAATAATAAGGCTATATCTAAAGGTGTTTTTTGGTTAGCAGGAATAACAGGAACTTTTACTTTTATAGTAAAATTACCTTTTTTATCAGTTATATTATCTCTTGATTCAAGTAAAAACGGAGAAGGAACATAAATAAAATCATTTGGGTTAATGTTTATTTCTGGTGATATTAAATCTTGATTTCCAATAGATAAAGTGGGTTCAACTTTTTCTTCCCCAAGAATTGAAGTACTAACACCAACAGATATATTAACCCCCTGTAAAGGTTTTCCATTTGTTTTATCAAATAATCTTCCTGAGATTTTAAAAGTTTCAAAAGTTGGAGTTTGACTTTTAAGTTTAGATTTTAATATTTGTATTTCTGCTGATATTTTACCAATATCTTGTGAAGGGACTACGCCTGCTTCTTCTAATCTTTGTTCTATTCTTTCTCTTCTTGATTTTCTTTTATTCGCTCTATTTTGTCGTCTTTGTTCTCTAGTTAATCTTTTACCATCAGGGTCTGTAGCTCTAGTAATAGCTTCTTTTAATGATTCCTTGTCTGCACTTATAATAGTTGAAACATCAACACCAAATTTATTACCTAACTCAGATAATCTTGAAGTAATAGATTTTATATCTAAGGGAGCCCCTAATAATTTTTTACCTTTTTCGGTATTTAGGGATTTACTTACTATTTCTAATATTTGTGACTGGTCCATTTTATATTGTTTTTACAATATCAGATTTAAATTTATTCATATTACTCAACATTAATGAAATTTGGGTTTGAGCAGATGCAGCAGTACCACTACTTACAAAAACTAAAGGTTCTGCAGTTAGAGTTGAACATAAAACTTGTAATTTTTGTAATACATTTGAAAATTCATCCAAGAATTTATCTCCTAAAATAACGGATTGATTAGCATTAGGATCTCCTAATTTTACATTATTTTTATTTGTTTGTAAAACAATGTCTCCTTCAGTAGATAAAATTCCAACTGTTTTATTTGCTGTTATAGATATATGTTGTTGTGAACTTATAAGCATACTATCAGCCTTAGTATTAAAAATTAACCTATCAGAATTTAAAATTACCTGGCTACCAGAATAAGAACTAATAGTTTCTGGGGGTTCGTTTTTAATGCTTGGGTTACTACCTATAGATGCATTGAGAGGAATAGTTTGGTGTGAAGTTAAATAAATAGAAGATTGATCTTCATTTATATTTTCTACTATTGGCACCCAACCGTTTTTTTCTTCATCAGTTATTGGTTGTCCATTTCTTATAATAGTTATTGGATCACCATTAGCTCCATTATTAGACCAATTATTAACAAATGTACCACTAGTAACTTTAGCAGTACTTCCTAATCTAATTGAATTACCCCATCTCCCTTCAGTAATAATATCCCCTGCAAAAGGTAATAAGGGTGAAATATTTGATCTTTCTTCAAAAGTACCACCAACTAAAGGAGAATTATAATCATAATTTACTTCTTCTGAAGTTGATTTTCTTGTTTGACCATCTTCAATTGCGGTATAGCTTTTTCTCTCTGTATTTTGAGCGTTTTGAGTTGTATCTACATTAGGGAACGCATTTATATGTTGGCTATTCCATATTGAAATAGGGTTTAAGTAATAATATTGTGTTACATTACTTTGTTCATTTACTTTTTTAGAGGGTAATTGAAGTAATACA
>MDSV01243443.1_pt1 | contig 28524 bp, 19 predicted proteins | sample 810851 | NCBI WGS metagenome assembly MDSV01 (sample SAMN05326640, study PRJNA326480) | marine metagenome | isolation source: seawater | place: Atlantic Ocean: North East | collected 2012 | reverse complement strand
AGGCAGAACCCCGCGAGCCGATGTGCGGCGGCGGCCGCCGCCGCGCCGGCGCGCGTCGTCGCCGCGGCGGCCACCTCGCCGTGGTACGGTAGGTGGTACAGCGCCTCGGCGTACTCGTCGAAGGCGGCCTCGGCGTCGCCCGACGCCGCCAGCAGGTCCGCCAGCGCCAGCCGCGCCGTCGGGTCGAATCGGCGCGTCTCCGCCGCGCGGCGCGCGGCGGAGACGGCGACGCGCAGGCGCGACTCGCGCGAGCGGAACGAGACGGCGTCGTACCCGAAACTCTCGAGCGCGGCGCCGACGCGATCAGAAAAAGAAGCGGCTCGCGCGTCCTCCGCGTCTTGCGCGTCTTCTTCGCCCTCGTCCTCGGTCTCCTCCTCCTCGCCCTCGTCCCGCTCCGTCGCGCCCGCGAGGCGCCCGCCGTCGAACCCCGGGTGCTCAGAAACCAGCGCGCGCGCGGCGCGCGTCGCCGCCGCCGCCGCCTCCGGCGACCCGCGCGGCGCCGCCGCCTCCGCCGCCGCGTAGGCGGCCAGTGCGGACGCCAGGCGCGCCTCGAAAAGCGCGCGACGCGCCTTCGCGGTGGTCCCTTCGGCGAGTGTATTAATATCGACGGAACCGCCGGAGCCAAAAGAACGCCCCTCGGAAAGAGAGCCGCTGCCTGTGAGCGCAGCCGACGCCGCTCTCGCGAAAGCGTCGCCCCGCGCGGTGGCGGCGCTCGACGCCGAGAGGCACCGCCGCGCGAAGGCGGCGTCTGCTTCGCCGAGCCCGACGTCGGGGTCCAAGCGGGACGCCGCGCCGGCGGTCGCGGCGGCGCGCGTGACGTCCTCAAACTCCGCCCGGCGGTCCGCGCACCTTCTCAGCAAAGCGGACAGAGGGTCGGCGTCGTTCGCATGTCGCGCATCTCCGACATCTCCACCGTCTGCCACGCCGCCTCGGTCTTCTCGCTCGCGTTCGCGTTCGCGTTCGCCTTCGGGAACGCCGAAAGCGGAGGACAGACTTCGCACCGTCTCCGCTTCGCGCGCCGCCGCGGCGATCACCGCGCCGGCTCTGCGCCTGACGGTCGTCTCCAGGCACGGCGGTTTCGGCGCGCCCGCTTTTTTCGCGCGTTTTTCGTCCACGCACAGCGCGTACGCAAACGCGGCGGCGTGTTCTTCCTTCCGATCGATGTCGACGACATACGACCCGTCCGCGTCGTCGTCGTCGTCGTCGCCCGCGCGTTCGGCGCGCGTCGACGAGAAGGCGCCCGCGTCCGTGTCGTTGAACGCGGCGAGGAGAAACGCCTCGCCGACGCGCGCCGTCTCCTCCACGCACTGCGCCCTGAGCGCCTCGCTCAGCTCGAGCGTCCCCCGGCGGTCGTCTGGCCGAGTAAGGCCGGGCGCCGCGTCCGAGTCCATGCCCGGGCCGGAGAGCACCAGGAACGAAGAGGAGGACGTCTCCGGGTCGAAGACGCCGCGCATCGCGTAGCGGAGCCAGTGCCCGCGAGAATCGCACGCGGACGCCACCGCGGCCGCGGCGTACTCGCCTCGATCGGTTACCTCCGCGAGTCGAGCGTCCCCGCCGAGCTTCGCTCGCATCCGCGCCTGCTGATACGCCAGCGCGTCGTGAACCGCGTACCCGGCCGCTGCGCACGCGTCGCAGTCGTCGACGAAGGCGGAGCGCCTCGCGCGTTGTTGCTTTCGCGTCTCCCGTGCGTGCGGATCGCGTTCGGTCTCGCCGGGGAAACCTTCGACGGGGTCGCCCGTCTCGGGAGGGGCATCCGCGGCGTAGGCGGCGGTCGCCGCGAAGAATAGGAGCGCGCACGCCGCGAGCGCGATCCCGCGCGCGGCACCAGAGCGCCGGCCGAGCATCGCGGAGTGACCACGAGACGACGTGTTATCGAAATATATGCGCCATAAATGAATCCCGTGAAATCTTCATTGTCGCAACTAGCTACGTACGCGACACGGCTTTGCGCGCGCCACGAACGCTCTACGGGAACGCCTCCACGATAAACGTCGAGGAATCCGACACGAGTAAACCGTCGCCGGTGTTCCCCGAAAAGGAGGAGAACTTGTATCCGGTGCTGCCGGTCAACGAAACCACTAAGGGTCCGAGCGTGATGGCCGTCATAGTGTCCACGGCTGAGTCGTAGTATCCGATGTGCGAGAACGTGCTGCGCAAGTGGTTATCACTCGAGTCCGTCAGACGAAGACCGACGGTGCGCTCGCCGGCCGTCGCGCCCGCCTCCAATCTCGCGCTCACGCTCACAGTCACCTTGTACAACCCGCTGTTCGTCGGCGTGAAGATCTTGTTGCTGCTCCAAGACATCGCGCCGTTCGTGACGACGTCACTGGCGGATGAGCTCCACACGAGGTCCGTCCACACGGTGTTACTCAGAGATAAGTCCGCAGAGAGCTTGTGACCGGCCACGTACGGCTTGGCGGTGTACGTGAAGGTGCCGGTGACGGCCATTCCGCTGCTGTCCACCACCGCCACATTCGTGCCCCCGACCTGTATTTGATGGCCCTGGTCGCTGTTCAGCGACAGCTTGGTGGTGCCACTCGAAGCGGTGTGGGTCACCGCATCTCCGGCGGACTCAACCGTGCCGCTCACCGGCGCCGGGCTCGCCCCGAGCACGACGAGCGAGAGAAGGACGCCGAGGCGACAGACGCGAAGCATGATGAGCAGCAGACTTGTGGACGAATCAACGATTTTCGCGCGAGTTTCGTCGTGTCCGGGGAACGCGTTGAGTCCGGAAGTCGTTGCCGGCCTTTTCATCGTCAGATTCGACCGCGCAGCCCTCGGGCTCGCCGACGCCCTCGCGCGGGTGCTCGGCGATCGCGATGAAGATATTGGCGCTGCACGGCAACGGGTACGTATGGTTGCGTCACTCGATGATCGCTCGTGCGGTCCAGGCGCATGCCTGGATCCCAGCACGCATCCGTCCCCCCTCGTCGCTCGTCGTTTCGGGGCGGGTGCCGACTGCTGACGTCCCTCTCCGTCCCTCTCCAGGCAAAACGCGGAGGTTTTCTCGAGCCGACTCGCGTCGCACGTCAAGAAGCTTCGCACGGCGTGCCCTGACGTCGAGGTGGTGTTCCTGGACGCGCCGCTAGAACTCCCCCGGCGTCCCGGCGATTCGCTGGGCATGCGGTGTTGGTGGCGAGACGGCCAAAACAAAAAATACGACGGCTGGGACAGATCCCTCGCGACGCTCGAGCGCGCGTGGGACGAGCGAGGCCCGTTCGCGGGCGCGATCGGTTTCTCGCAGGGCGCCGCCGTGGCGTTTTCGCTGGCGCTCCTGGCGGAAACCGCGGACCGAGACGCCATCGCGCGCGGGGTCGCGACGGACGACGAAGGGGCTTCGGACATGAACCGCGAAGACGCGGAAGCCGACACAGACGCCGCCGCGCCTCCGCGTTGGTGTCGTTTCTCCTCCCTCGACTTTTTCATCCTCTGCTCTGGGTACGTCCCCGCGCCTTCGCCCGTGCGTAACCCCCACGGCATCGCGCCTGTCGCCGGCGCGCGCATCGGTGAGGGCACGTCGCCCAGGGCGTGTCTGGTGCTCGCGGGCGAGAAGGACGAGGCGGTTCCCGTTCGGGAATCCCTCAAAACCGCCGCGTGGTTCCGGGACGCGGAAACCGTCGCGCGTCGCGACGGGAAGCACGAAGTGTCCTCGCGCGCCGCCGACGTCGACGCGGTCGCGGCGTTCGTGTCGCGGTTCGCGCGCGGTGATTCACACGCGCGCGGGCGGTCCGCCACCGGAGAAACAACCGCCGACAAAAACGCCGCCGACGCCGCCGACGCGTCGCGTCCGCAGGCGTGGGCGTACGGAAAGGAGGAGGTGCGGGAGGAGCTCGAGGCGCTGCGCGCCATCTTCGACGAAGACATGCGGGACGTGTCGCGCGCGCAGAGAGGGGACGGCGGCGGAACCGCGGCGCGCGCGCCTCTCGCGTTTGCGTTCTCGGTACCGCGCGCGACGGACGTTTTCGGACCCGAGCTGTGCTCGAATCCGGCGTTCGTGCTCGAGCTACCCGAGGGGTACCCGGAGACGGAACCGCCCAGAGTGCGAGCGAAACGGGGCTTGATCGGCATGGCGCCCCGCCTCGCGGCGGCGTTTCGGGAAGGTCTGGACGTCGCCGTCGCCGACGCGACGCGCGACTTGCTCGGGACGCCTTCCACGTTCAGCGCCGTGAGCGAGGCCCGGGAGTGGCTTGATGGGGCCATGCGAGCGTACGCGTCGCAGCACCCGAGCGGCCCCGCGGCTGCGGGCGGCACCGTCGGGGACGACGTCGCGGAAGGAAGCGCGGAAGAGGAGGCGACGGCGACCGAGACGGCTTCTTCTTCCGCGCCCGGAGGTATCGCCGAGGGCGACCTCGACCCGGGGGACGAGTCCTCCGACGACGACGCGGAAACCGCGAAGAAACACCGGTGGTGGGAGGCCGAGGATACCGAGGACGACGACGCGGCGGTGCGCGCGGCGATCGCGGAGGCGTCCGCGGAGGCGGCGCGCGCCGCTCTGGCTGACGCCGAGAAGCGGCGCGGACGACTCGCCGGCGCCGCTTCCGCCGAGAGAGGCGCTTCCTTCGTGTCCCCGTGTCTCGAGAAAGGCGGGCGTTGGGAGTACGTGATCGGGCTCGTGGGAAAGCCGAGCGCGGGCAAGTCCACGTTCTACAACTCGGCGGCGGCGTTCGCGTCCTCCGACGCGAACGCCGCCAAAGTCGCCGCGTACCCGTTCACAACCGTCGAGCCGAACGTCGCCCAGGCGCTCGCCGCGCTTCCTTGCGCGTGCGCGGCGCGCGGGTGGCAGGAAACGTGCCAGCCCGCGCACGGCCGCGTCATTCTCGACGGCGCGCACAAAAGGTTGGGACGGGTCCGGATCAAAGACGTCGCCGGCTTGGTTCCCGGCGCGCACAGGGGCCGCGGGCGCGGCAACGCGTTCCTGAACGACCTCTGCGACGCCGACGTTTTGGTGCACGTCGTCGACGCGTCGGGTCGCTCGGACAGGGACGGCGTCGACCACACCGGCGGAGGAGAAACTTCGGCGGCGTTTTTCCCGAAGGAACCGAAGGAACCTGAACCGAAAGAAACGCCGCGCGAACACGAAAACGACGCGGAAGTCTCGCTCGCGTCTCGCGACGCCGCCGGGGACGTCGGCTGGGTCCGCGATGAGCTCCACCGCTGGATCTTTTCGAACGTCCGCGCGAAGTGGCGCGGCGTGCGCCGGCGGCCCGAGCGTCTGCGCGAACTTTTCAGCGGCTACCACTGCGCGCCGACCGTCGCCGACGCGGCGCTTCGAAAGTGCGGGGTTTCGGACCCGCGCTCGCCGCCTCGCGAGCTCATACGCGGCTGGAAAGCTGACCATCTGCACGTTCTCGTCGCGCACTTCACGCGCGCGCGGTTCCCGATGCTCCTGGCGCTCAACAAGAGCGATTTGGCGGAATCGAAGGCGCACGCGAAACGAACGCGCGACGCGTGGCCCGCCGAGACGTGCGTGGACGTCTCCGCTCGGGACGACCCGACGAGCGTGCGGCGCGCGGTGGCGGCGGCGATCGCGCTGAAGCCGCCCGTGCTGGGGTTCCCGGTTGACTGCCTGGACACGGGGACGCGTCTCGGTCTCGACCTTCCGCAGCGCGAAAAGAAAGCCTCCTTGCGCGAGTGCGTGCTCCTCAAGCCGGGCTCGACGGTGGAGGACTTTTTCGCCGAGGCGCGGCGGACGGGCGCGTGCGGGAACGGCGAGCTCGTGCGATCGGAGACGAGCGACGGCGCCGGGAGGCGAAGGACGCTACGCAGGGACGAGCCCGTGGCCGCGATACCGGGCGGGGTGGTCAAGTTCTACGTGAACAGGAAGGTAAAGTGGCAAGGGAAGAGGTAAAAGGTATCGCAGTCACAGTTATTACCGTCTGTCGTTTCGTGCACAAAATCTGAGCGAACGTTTTTCCCGCCTGTAAAAGCGGCGCGCGAAACCGCGGGGTGCCCAGATCTGTTTGCACACGCAAGGCGCGCTCGGCGTCATGATGTCGCCGTCGAGCGACACGCAGCTCGCGAAGGATGCGAAAGGTACGAGTCTCTCGATCTCATGACGCGCGGAATCGCGCGCCGCCGCGTTTCCTCCATCCACCACCAACGCGTGCCCCGCTGTCCCTTGAGATCCGCTCGGTCGGATGTTTTCGCACCGCCGCGTCCGCGGTGAGCTGACCCTACTCTGTTGACGAACACATCGAACCCGCAGTCCTGATGGTCGGCGCCGGCGGCATCGGGTGCGAACTCCTCAAGACGCTCGTGCTGAGCGGGTTCGAGGACATCGAGATGATCGACCTGGACACCATCGACGTCTCCAACTTGAACCGCCAGTTTCTGTTTCGCCGGAAGCACGTCGGGCAGTCGAAGGCGCTCGTCGCCAGGGAGAGCGCGCTGAAGTTCCGGCCGGGCGGCTCGAAGAAAATCGTGGCGCACCACGGCAACGTCAAGGACGAGACGTTCGATGTTTCCTTCGTGAAGCGGTTCGACGTCGTGCTCAACGGGCTGGACAACCTCGAGGCGCGCAAGCACGTCAACCGGCTGTGCTTAGCGGCGGAGACGCCCCTCGTCGAGAGCGGCACCACCGGCTACCTCGGTCAGGTGACCGTGCACGAGGGCAAGGGCACAAACGCGTGTTTCGAGTGCTCTCCCAAGCCGACGCCCAAGTCACACCCCATATGCACCCTGCGGGACACGCCCGAGAAGCCCGTGCACTGCGTGGCGTACGCCACGGACCTGCTCTTCCCGCGGCTGTTCGCGTCCAACCGCGAGAAAACGAGCGACCTGGACGAGGAGGACGCCGTCGAAGCGGGCGCGTTCACGCGCGACGCGAAGAATGACGAATCCTTCGCGACGTTCGCGACGCGCGTCTACGATTTCGTGTTTCGGAGAAAGATCGAGGCGTTGCTGCTCAAGGAGGAGATGTGGGAGAAGCGCGCGAAGCCGAAACCTTTGCCGGCGTTTCGAGACGTCGTCAAAGGCGAGAGCGCCGACGACGTCGCCGCCGGCGCCGACGCGACGCTTCGAATGCCGTCGGCGTCGGAAGCCGTCGGCGCCGCCGACGCGCAAAAAGTGATGACTGTCGAACAAGCCGCGCGTGTCTTCGTGTCCTCGGTGGCGCGGATCATGACCCGAGACGCGGAGGCTGCGGAGAACCGCGAAGACGGCGTCTGCGGCACGGACACGTTCGACAAGGACGACGCGTTGGCGGTGGATTTCGTCGCCGCCGTGTCAACGCTGCGGTCGGCGAATTACGGCATTCCCCCGCAGTCGCCGTTCGACGTCAAGGGGGTCGCCGGGAACATCGTGCACGCGGTGGCCACCACCAACGCCATCGTGGGCGGGCTCATCGTGTTGGAGGCGATGAAGATCCTGCGCAAGAAGAAGGACGCGACGGAGGACGAGGACGACGCGAAACACAAATCGCGTCCGCCTTGTCGGTACACCTTCGTCAAGAAGCGCGCGACCAACAACCGGCTGCTCGAGCCGGTGGAGCCCGACCCGCAAAACGCGTCGTGCGCGGTTTGCGGCCAGGCGCGGCTGGAGCTGGTGTGCGACACCGAGTCCTTCACGCTCGGCCGCCTGCTGGCGGACGCGCTGAAGAAGAAGCTGGGCATGCACGCGCCCGAGATCATCGCGGGGGATAATGTGCTGTACGAGCACCTGGACAGTAATCTCGAGGATGACGAGAAGGCGCTGTACGAGAAAAACGCGCGCTCGGTTCTGACGGCGTTACCGGCGGGCGGCGTCCGAAACGGCGCCGTGCTCAGCGTCTCCGATTTTTCGCAAAAGTTCGATTTCAAGCTGCTCGTGACGCACAGGCCGAGCGCGGAGTGGGACGCGGAGGAGGACCCCGACCTGTTCCTCCTGAGGGGCGACGCGAGCGCCATCGGCGGGGCGGAGGAGGGCGACGCCGCAAAGAACGACGCGGGCGGCGACGCCGGCGCGGCGGGCGACGACGACGATTTCGAGATTGTCGACGACGGCGACGAGCCGGAGATTGTCGAGGCGGCGGTCGCCGGAGCGAAGCGCGAGCGGGACGAGAGCGCGGAAGAAGAAGTCGCGGGAGGCGCGGAGAAGGCCCGGCGCGTCGAGTGAGACGAGTCAGAAGTGTTATCGTGCTTTCGCGAAGACGCGCATGATAAAAATACGCGACGACTTGACGCGTCACCGCGAGTGTTCGTCCCGCACGACCACTAGCGTGTCCCCCCTACTATCCCTGGCGATGCGCAAGGTGTCGTCGACATACAGGTTGTCGAACCAGCCCTTCCCCACGGGCGGAACCGGCACGGTCACCTCGAGAGGCCACCGCAACGCCAGCCTCGCTGCGTCGAAAGCAAAGTCGACGCGCGTGTCCTCGACGTCGTTCGGGTCGGCCACCTGTATGGTGCTGTCAACCTCGAAGACGTTCCCGCTGACGAACACCACGGCGTTGTTCAGCGTGCCAGCGTTGACGTCTATGCGCTGGTACGCCTGCGTGGTCGTGGCTTTGGTTTTCCCCGGGCCCGGCCACTTGCTCAACAAGAACAGCGTCTCGCGCTCGGACGTCCAGATGAGGCGCCAATTCGCAGTGAGCCGGTCGTGGGAGGTGTTGGCCTTCTCGGGGGGCGGCGCCGCCGCGACGAGCGCGTCGATCGCAGCCTCCATTTGAGCTCGGTCCGCCGCGGTGTGCCCGACGCCCCGGCTCTGCTCGGTCGCCAGGCGCATCACCTCGTCGCGCTCCTTCGCGACGAAACCGGACCGCCAGGCGTCCGTGGCGCGGCACACGTGCGACAGCGACTCAGCGGCATCGGCGACCCGGGAGCCGCGGCAGCGCGACAGTGCGGGTCGCGCGGGGGCCACCGGGGCTCGTCGCGCGTGATCGATCGCCGGTCGGTAGGCGACGCACGCGCGCATCCCGGACGCGGCCGCCATGCGGCTCGGACCGGTGCGATCGAGAGTGACTCTCGAGACGACACATGTCTTCGGTTCCTTCCCGCCGAAACGCGAGATTTTTTTTCTTGAACGCGCAAGCGTTTCTGCCGTGTCCCGAACAGTCCGGCGCGCGCGCTGGGTCGGCGCGATGGGCGACGGACGGGCAGAGGCGAGCCCAGGCACGAGGGCGTTCGCGCGTCGGTCGGTTGAGGCGACCGCGTACAGCAGCGACTGGCGGAGTTGCGGCTGGGAGTGGGGAATATCGCTCGGTCCCCTGCCCGTGTACATTCCCCTGTGCGCCGGGAAGAGGCCATCCGGGTCCGTGGCGTGGCCGCTCATCCCCAGGCGCAGACGCGAGCGAGGCGCGCCGCACAAGCAGGACCTCGTGCTGGGCGCGCTGTGTTTCGGCGCGGCGTGCGCGGCCGGGTCAGTCGCACGCGCGGCTTTCTGCGGCGAGCTCGCCGCCGGCTCGGCCAAGGCGCTGCGTCTGGACAGGCTCTTCACTTCGCGTCGCCTGCGGGAGGGCGCGCTGGCGTCCGCGACGGTCGGCGCGCTCGCCGGGGGGACCGTTTTCCCGATCGGCAGGTACTGGGCGGAGACCGACTTGGTGGGTTTGCGGTACGCCGGGACGACCGCCACCGGCGCGTTCCCGAGACAGGCACGACCGGCCATCACGCGGCACAACCCCTTGGCGGACCCGCTCGGGTTCCTCAAGCGGCTGGTCACCCTGCGGTGGGCGCCCGTGCTCGGAACCGTCGCGGCGGACACCGACTGTTACCCCCTCAAGTCGCGACTGCGCGTGGACGGGTATGGCTGGGGCGTTGTGGAGGACCGCGGCGGCGCCATCAAGGGCGACGACCGAATAGACGTCTACTTCGACTCCAGGAAGGACGCGCTGCGGTTCGGGCGGAAGCGCGTGGACGTGCGCGTCGAACGCGCGTAGCGAAGGCGCGCGGGCGCGCGGCGGGCGCGCGCGGAACGAAAGCGGTACAGGATGGACTAATAAAAGAGCTTCTCGGCGAGAGCGCGCGCGAAGGGTGTTCGTCGCCTCGTCGTCACTTGTTCGCGAACCAGCCGTAGGAGTGTAACCCCACGCCCCAGAGGTTGACGCCGACGTAGCACACCCACACGACGATGAAACCCAGCGCGCCGATCGACGCCACCTCCTTCTTGCTCTTCCCCGCGACCAGCCGGCTGTGCAGGTAGGTGGCGTAGGTGAACCACGTGATGAGCGCCCACGTCTCCTTGGGGTCCCACGACCAGTACGAGCCCCACGCCTCGTTCGCCCACACCGCGCCCGAGATGAGCCCGGCCGTGAGCAGCGCGAACCCCGCGCCGAGGCACCGGTAGGACAGGTTGTCCATCTCCTTCAAAAGGCGGTCACCGGTGTCCAGGGGCGTCTCGGGGAACTCGCTCGCCGCCGCGTTCGCCGCGGCGAGCGCGTCCGAAGAGAGCGCGCCCCCGGCGGCGGCGAGCTTCGGGCGGTTGCGGTTGCGCACCTTCGGCGCCGCGCCGTCCCGCGCGTCCGCCTCCACCGCGCCGGCGGAGGCGGACGCCATGACCAGCTCGCTCGCCTCGGCGGCGGCGCTCGCCTCGCCCGCCTCGTCGTCCTTGGACACCAGGTCGTCCAGGAACCCGAGCGTGGTCTTGGCGCCCGCCCAGCCCTGCGTCGCGTCGACGACGAGAAACGACATGCACGCCAGGCTGCCCACGAGCAGCGTGGCGTAGCTCAGCATCATCACGGAGACGTGCATCATGAGCCAGTTGGATTTCAGCGCGGGCACGAGCGCGCTGGCCTTCTGCAGCTCCGCGGGCAGCGCCAAGGTCGCGCCCGCCACCACCGTGAGCGCGGTGGGCGCGGCGAGCGCGCCGGGCACGGCGCTCTTCGAGAAGCCGTCTCGCTCGGTGACCACCAGGTGCACGCCGGTGATGCCCCAGGCGAGGAACAGCAGGCTCTCGTACATGTTGGACAGGGGGAAGTGGCCGGACTCGACCCAGCGCGCGGCGAGCAGGGACGCGATCGCGAGGTTGCCGCCGAACATCGCCGCCTGCTCCACCTTGCCCGCGCGCTTCTCGTCCGTGAAGAACGCCTGCGCGACGACGCGCGAAAAAAGCGCGACGCGACGAAGGATCGGTTTCGAAAGGGGAGACCGATCGCGGTTTTTTTTTTGAAACGTGATCGACGGTCAGTCCCGAACGCGTTTCACCCTTCGCGGGTTCGGATAACGACCTTTCGCGTGTCGTCGGGTGATTTTCGGTGCCGCGTTCAGGGCGAATGAGGGTTTGGTGACGCACCTTGTACTCGTAGATGCTGGTCGCGGTGAGCAGCGAGCCGAAGCTCACCTTCCCGAGCACCGTCTCAAGGCCCGACAACGTGAGCAAAGTGGAGGCGGCGAGCTCGTTCACCTCGTTGGGGCCCACCGCCGCGGCGGGGCGCACCGGTCGACGCGACGATCGAGTGACGTTGCCAAATGTCGCGGGCCGGGGCACGGCCGCGCGCCGCGCGCAGATCGCGCCGCGGGCGCTGGGAGCGGCCGCGCGGACGGGCGCGGTAAGCGCGGGGGCCGCCATAGCCGCCGCCATCGCCTTGCTGGGTCTCGGTGCTGCGCGCAGGTACCGCGCACGTTCAAGACTGACGTCGTTGACGTCATTTCCGCTCGGCACGTCCTCAACCAGCGAAATTCCCAAAGGCGGCTTTGAACGCGCGCCTCGATGAAGCTCGATCCGCCTTCACGCGCGGACGCGTCGGTGGATGTCTCGGTCAAGCGTCGCCGAATGCTGGCCATCCAAGTGGCGGTTTTTTTCCGCCACACCCACGAAGGCGTGTTCGATCGACGCGCACCACTGCTCCGTCACACCGTCATGCGCGCGGTCCGCGCCTCCGCCGGTCTCGCGGCTCGCCGCGGCGGCGTGTCTCCCGCCGCTCCGCAGAGGCCCGCGCTCGCCGCGCCCCCCGCCCGGGCGGTCGTGGCCCGCGCCTCCGCTCGGCGCCACCCGAGCCCGATGTCCACCGGCGCGCTCGGCGCGCCCGGCGGCTCCTCGTCGCGGCGCCGCGCGCAGCCCCGCGCGCGCCTCGCGCCCGCGTCGGCGCTCTCGCCCGCGAGCGCGTTCGCGGTGGGCAGCCTATTCGACGGCGCCGTGGGCGCCGCGGTCGCCGCCGTGCTGGGCGGCGTCGTCGCGAGGCTCGCGGAGCGTCTGTGGCGGACGAGGCACCAGTCGCCGCTCGACGTGACGTGCGCGGAGACGCCCGGCAACGCGGCACTCCTGGCTTCGTGCCCCCGGTTCGCGGAGCCGTACGACGCGGTGGACCTGCTGCGCAACAGGCACGCGTGCACGATCGCGGTGTCCCTGTTCCGCCAGAACCTGGACATCGAGTACCAGCGCGAGGTGCTCCGCATGCCGGACGGGGGGCACGTCACCCTGGACTGGCCCATCGCCGTGCCCGGAGACGACGAGGCGACTTTCAGGCGCGACGAGATCGATCGTCGCGTTCCGAACGAAACGAGTCCGAACGGACGGAAGAACGACGACGGGGACGACGACGACGCGCGCGCTCGCGCTCGCGTGGCCGAGACGATTCGGCAGTTGCAGTACGGCGTCGAAGGGTCTTCGTCGGATTCGTCGGCGGCGTCGATTATGAACGACTCGCTCGGCAGCGCCGGCCCGGACGGCGTGCCCGGCGCCATCGGCGTCGCGGGCGGTGGCGGGTCGGACGGGTGCGGCAGCGGCGGCGGCGGGTGCGATCCGCGGCTCAACTCGGAGGCGCATCCGCGAGGCCCGCATCGACGCTCGATCCCCGACCAGGGTAAGACGGTGCTTCGCGCGAGGCTGGCGGCGCACTGGCGCGAGCTCCCCGACGACGCCCCCGTGCTGATGCTCATGAGCGGCATCGCCGGCGGGTCGCACGATAAGTACCTGAAGCTCTTTTTGCGCCGCGCGCACGTCGCCGGGTACAGGTGCGTGGCGTTCAACTGCCGAGGCACGTCCGACTCGCCCTTGACGACGCCGCAGTTCTACAGCGCGAGCTTCACCGGGGACGTGCGCGCGGTCGTGGACGAGCTCGCGACGCGGTGGCCGGGCGCGCCGCTGTTCGCCGTCGGCTGGAGCCTGGGCGCGAACATCCTGACGAATTTCCTCGGGGAGGAAGGGAAGGCGGCGAAGCTGGCCGGCGCGGTGGCGATGTGCAACCCCTTCGATTTGAACGCGTGCGACGACGCGCTGCAGGAGGGCTTCTTCGGCACGGTGTACAGCCGGAGCATGGCCGGGAACATGCGCAAGCTGTTCGCGCCGCACGCGCACCTGTTCGCCGGTCTGCCCGACTACGACAGAAAACTGGTGGAGTCGGCGATGACCGTGCGCGATTTCGACGAGGCGGTGACGCGCGTGACGTTCGGGTTCCCCTCGGTGGACGCGTACTATGACGCGAGCTCCTCGAGGCGCCTCATCGGAAAAGTCAAGGTGCCCCTGCTGGTGGTGCAGGCGAAGGACGACCCCATCGCCGTGCGCTCGGCTGTGCCTCGCGACGCCATACGAAACGCGGGGCCGGACGCGAACGTGATTCTGGTGGAGACGGAGAGCGGCGGCCACCTGGGGTGGTCCGCGGGCGAGGAGGCGCCGTTCGGCGCGCCGTGGCCTGATATCGGCGCCATGCAGTTTTTCGAGGCGGTGCGGGCGGGGGCGCACGTGCAGGCGGAGGATGACGGAGGCTGCGCCGCACCCGCGGCGAAAAGGGAAGCCGTCGCCGTCGTCGCGTCGTAGTTCCGTCTGACTTCAACTTTATCTACGACGCGCCCACCGCGCTTAGTATCGTCGCGCGCGTTATGATAGCTACTACTATAAGTATTATACGACGATTCGCGTCTCGTGGACCCCCACGTCTCATCGTCCGCGTCGTCCGCGATGCGCATTCTACGCGCTTCGCCCTCTCTCACACCGCCGTTCGCGCCTTTTTCGAAGCGGGCGTCGCCTTCGCGAGCTTGGACGCCATTGCGGGACCGTTCCACGGCGCGGCGACGTCGGCGTCGTCGCCGCGGCGGCGCCGCGCCTCCGCGGCCCACTCGTCGAGACTCATCTTCGCGCGCGCGTCTCTCTCGTCCAGGTACCGCCTGGCCAGCACGACCACGCGCGCGTCCTCCGTTTCGGTCCCCTCGCCCTCAGCCCGCAGCTGGCACGCGTATCCCGACGCGAAGCCGGCGGAGACGAAGGGCCCGAACTCGTTGCGGCCGACGGCGAAGACGTCGTCTCCGTCGACGCGAACGCGGTGTTCTTCATCTTCGAACCAAGTCAAACCCGCGCCGTCGCCTTGGTCGAGTTGCCATCCCAGTCGCCACTTATTAAAGTGGACGCCCTCGAACGATTGATCCAATCGATATTCGCCGTGAAAGCCCTCCGGTAAGGCCGGTTCATGGCGCCCGCAGACGACGAACTTCGGGAGTCCCTGGTCCGCGAACGCTTCGATCTCGGGAGCGTCGGGTCGGAGCGTGCCTCCCGCGTCGACGCCGATCCAAGTGCCCTTCCAACTGACGAACGCGTGATCATCGGGGTCCGATGATCTCCGGCGGGAAAATCGCCCCCGCCATATGAACAGCGTGTCACGCCAGGACATCGAAGCGAGCGGAAGTGACGCGCTCTCGGAAGTCGGAACGCAGTCAACGCGCGTGCGAAAACAACAACGCGTTCGAAAGATGTTTTCTCGGCTGTCTTGGGAGCCGATGAGCTCTCACACCACCGCGCGCGAACCGCGAGACTGGCGTGTCCGCGCCGGGCGGTGAGCGGCCATGGCGGAGCCTTTTGAGTTCCCCGAGTTCTTCGACTACCCACCGTACTTCACGTGCGTCCCCCGTCGGTGCCGCCCGCCCGCCCTCGGACCGAGCGATTTCGTTTGAAGCTGGTTTCGCGGCATCGCGCGCCCGCGTGGCTCCCCCTCCCACACGCGCCCACCCCGCGCTGACCTCGCTTCTTCGACGTCCGGCCATCCCCCAGGGTTCAACCCAACCCCGACACGCAGCGCAAGCAGACGGAGCTGTGGAAATCCCTGATCCTCGGGTACGTCCGAGTCGGCACGAACACGATGGCTGGCTCTGTTTTTCCCACGAAGACACTCACACGGGACGCGTCCCTCAAAGGGCCCCCCGAACGCGCGTGTTTTTTTTTTAGTGAACGCTCGAGAGGTTTCTGACCTTTTCTCTCTCGCGCGCGCGTGTCTCGCCCATCGCGACGGCTCAGGTGGTGCCAACACCACCGATCATTCACGCTCCGCCTGGACGACGACGCGCACCCGCTGTGGCGCAACGACGCCGTCGACCGGCGGCTCCCTCCCGACGCGCGCCGGCGGTTCGTCGACGCGCTGGTTTTAGACGGCGCCGCCGTGTGGCTCGACGGCGACCCCGGCCCAAAGTCCAAGTGCCTGGTGTTCTGGCGGTCGCCGGACGACTGGTGCGACGAGCTGCAGGGTTGGGCCGCGGCGTCCGGGCTGGAGGGCCAAATCGTCACCGCGCACGAGGTGACGGGCGGCGGCGAGACCGGGGGGCCGCCGGCGCTCGAGGGCGCGCCCGCCGAGTTCGTGGCGAGCGTCGCGGCGCGCCTGGAGCAGAGGGAGAAGGGCGCGTTCGTGCCCGCGCGGGGGGAGGATGACGCGGGGATCAAGTTCTTCTGATATACGAAGCGCTTTTCGTCGGGTTCGGCCGGAACGCGCTATGCGAAATAGCTAGCTAGGGTACCATTACTACGCGTGCGTACGAACGCGAACACGAACGCGAACTACATACCGAGGAGCTCCCGTCTTTCGCCGCGGCGCCTCGGAGGAGCGGCGCATCCGTTCGCGGGGCTGACTGAAAACGATCGTGGCGCACGGGAGACGGCGTTCGAACGCCTCGACCGACCCCCTCCCTCCCCGCCCATCCTCCGACGCCCCGGCTCGCGCCTACTTATTGATCTTCTGCTCGGTGAACAACACGTGCCTCCGGACGCGCGGGTCGTACTTCATGAACTCCAGCTTCACGGGGTTCTTCTTCGGGTTACGCCGCTTGACGTAGAAGAAACCGGTCGCCGCGGTGGACACCAGCTTGACCAGAATCGCGCCCGCGCGCGTGGTCTTAGCCATCGCTCTCGTCCGCGGGGTGCGCCTTCGCCGCCTTCGGGTCGAGTGACCCTCGCTGGGGTGAGCTCGAGAACCGCGCGCGGCCGCGACAGCGCCCGGCGTGCGTGTGCCGCGGGGGGTGGGGCGCGATCGACGCGGAGCCAACCCTATTTCTTCCCGACGAGGTGAAGAACCGCGTGCGATTTCGTGACGAAACTGTCGACGCCAGCACGCGTGGCGCCCCGGCGGCAGTCGGCTGACGAGAAACGCGCGCGGGCAAAAAATGCGCGTTTCGCATCACCGTACACGCGACGAAAACAAAACGGTTTGGTTACACGCGCTCGCGTCTCCGGCGGTCACTCGCTGAGCTCCGCGGGATCGAAATCGTGCTCGCTCTTGGCGTGCGCGTTCCTGACCTGATTCTTGGGGCCGCCGCGACCCCTGCCGCGCCCGCGGCCGCGGCCTCCCCCGAGCCCGTGCGAGGGCGCGTCGCGCCGCCCTCGGCCGCCGCCGCCGCCTTTCGCGCCGCCGCGCTCCGCGTCCCCTCCCGAACCCGGGGGCCTCGCGTACCCTCCCGGCGGCCCCTTGGCATCCGCCGGGTCGACTTCCCCGCGCACCGGTTCCGGTGGGGGCGGAGGGGGGACATCCATGGTCGGTGTAGGCGAGGGGCTCAGGGTGGCGGCCGCGACCGCCGCGGGGGGCTCCGCCGCCCGCGCCGCTTCGGCGCTCGGAGTCTCGAGAGTCTCTTCGCCGGCGTTCCGAGAGACGTCTTTCGGCGGTCCCGGCGTCCCTCGGTCGCCCGCCTTCTCGTCGCCCTCCATGCCTGACGCCTTCTCCGCGTCCGCCGCCTTGCGCTTGCCGCTCTTCTTGCTGGCCTTCGCCTTGGTTCGCGCCACCTCCTCCCACTTCCCCCCGTCCTTCTTCCTCGCCGCCTCCACGGAGGCGCGAACCTGCCGCACCGGGAGCGTGCGGATCCAGTGCCGCATCGTGCTCTCCTCCTTCTCCGTCTCCGCCATGTGCGGGTAGATGTGCGTCGTCTTGAACGCCTCCACCTTGTCCGCGTACGCGTCCAAGCGCAGGGGCTCGTGCGTCTCCCCGAACCGCGTGTTGTACGCGTGGTATATGCACTCGCACAGGAACAGGCCGAGCTCGGGCGCCATGGGCGTCTGGCAGTGCTCCTTGGTGTTGAGGGCGAAGATCTGATCCTCCTCCGACCACGCGCCGCGCACGACGCCGATCATCGTGCCGATCAGTTTCCGGATCTGGTGCAGCATGAACGACTGGCCCACCACCGTGGTGCGCACGAACTCGACCCCGTTCACCACGAACGGCATGGAGCAGTCGAAGCTCACGATGTAACGCATCGCCGCCGGGTCGTCCGGCGAAACGCGCACGGTGTAGTTGTGGAAGTTGTGCGTCCCGCAGTAGTTGCGTAGGACGTCTCGCACCCGGTCGCGCGTCGCGGCGTCAAAGACGAAGGGGCGCGTCTCGGCGAGCGCGGCGGCGGCGTTTTTTTCGTCGAACCGCGCCAACTCTGCCTCCGCCTCCACCTCGGCTCTCGGGCGGCATTGCTTCGGGTCGAACGCGCACGTGGGAATGACGTACTCGTACCTGCGCCGGTCGCACATCGTCTTCGCGTTGAATCCGCCCGTGACCCGCGTGTACCCGAACATCTCAAACCCGACGGGGAGTTTCTCGTTGATGCGCGTGATGACGTCGCGCCGGTCCGTGGGGTGATCGAGCATCATGCGCAGCGATATGCTTTGCCCCACCGCAGAGACGCCCTTGTCCGTCCTCGCCGCTCTGGTCCAGCCCACCTTGGAGAAGTCGCCGGCGTTGTCGGCGCTGATCCCCCCCGCGGCGACGATGGCGCGTTCGAGCTCATCCTCGACGGTCACGGCGCCCGGGTTCCGCTGGAACCCCTGGTAGCCTTTGCCGACGTACGCCAGGAAGATGCTCACCTTTCGCTTCTTGATGCGGCCCGAACCGGCGTCTCCGGTCGCGTCTTCATCGACCGGGTCGTTCGCCCCCGCGGGTTTCGCGGTGACGACGGCCGCATCCGTCGCGGTCGTCGCCGTCGCGGGCGCGAACGAGGTCGCGACGCCGCCGTCGGCGGGATCGTCGGCGGTCGCGACGCCGCCGTCGGCCGCGCCGTCGGCTCGCGCGCGCTTCGCGGGCGGGGGGTCGGCCGACATGACGCGCGAGGATGTTTCGCGGAGAAGGCCGAGCGCGTGTCGGTGCGCGCGTCTAACTGACGGACGCGCGGCGTGCCTGCTGGCGAGTCGGTGGCGGCGGTTTCGGTCTCTCCCGAAAAACAGGCGTATTCTCGTCTGGAGTGCAGCGGACTGGTGATGGCGGACTGGCGGGACTGGTCCAAGCCCCCCGCGTGTCGGATCGGATGCAATCTCCACTTCGCAATCATTTGACGTCAAATGTCGAACACTCTTTTTGAAGATTCGCCTCCTGGGCGCACTGTTGTCGGAGGCGCGGAAGGCCGCGGGTCCGCGCGGGCCGTCGTCGAGGTCTCCGGCTCGGTGGTGTCCCGCGCTTCGTGGCTTCGCGGTCGAACCTCCCGGTCCCCGCTCGCGTCGCTCGTCGGACGTCCTGGTCATCGCGCGCGTCTCGTGTCGTGCGGTCGTCCCACGGAAGACGCCCATGCGGGGCGCCGCGCACGCCGAGGCGTACCGCCTGCATCTCATCGGGAGCGTGTACCCATCGCACGTCATGGCCATGTTGATGGCGCTGCTGTGCACGGTGATCAGCAAGGTGCGGTACCCCAAAGTCATGCCCCTCGTCGACGACTGGCCGTGGAGCGATTTTCGCGGGCCCTTCACGTTCGTCTCGTTCATCCTGCTCTCGTGCACGCGGCACACGCCCCGGGCGTACGTGGAGCACTTCGAGTCCATCTGCGGCCTCATCAACTGGCTTGGCATGCTCGCGCGAAGCTGCGCGTCACGTGCCGTGCCCGACTTCCACTGGCGCTACATGCGTCCCGTCTCCCTCTTCGCCGCCGCCACCGGCATGCGCGCCGAGCTGCGTAAGCAGTGGCCGTGGACCGTCGCGCGCCTCGCGTGCGCCTGCCTGATCGACGCGTACGTGTTCGTGGACGCCGACCGCGCGGATGGAGGAGTGAACGGACGGTTCGAAGGCGCGCGCTCGGGTGAGTCGAGTACCCTCCGTAAAATCGCGTACGCGGACGCGGTCGTGACACGCTTCGCGACGCACAACGTCTCGGAACTCGCCGCGCACCTCTGCTTCTACTTAGGCGTGCAGGCGGCGTGCGAAGCCATCGACGCCAAAGCCTTCCGCCGCCGCGTGCGCGCGGCGGAGGCGCACGGGCGCGCGGCGGGCAGCGAACGATTTGAGGGTGGAAGAGCGCGCATGCGGCTATAGCCCCCCCAGTGAACGCACCGCGATGAGGTGCCCCACGGAAGTGAACCGACGCCGCCTTGTATCAACACGACTCACGACTTGAGGGCGAGAGTAGCTCGTTTAGTAAACGACCGAAAAAGCGTGTAAAATAAAATAAACTGCGTTGACGACCCGGACCACCGGACCAGAACGCCGATTCGGCAATCGAGTCTTCGAGTGCGCGGCAGAGGCGGGTGTTTCGAAGATAGAGCGCGGACGCCACGTCATTGTTTGAGCCTGCGCACTGCGCTCCGCACGCCGCACGCACCGAGGCCCACACGCGCTTTTCCCGCGAACGCACGCACAGTCCAAACGGCATGTCTCTCGCGACGTGCGCCTCGGTCCCGGTCCGCGCGTCCGCGGGGCGCGCGCCCGGCGCGTCCGCCTCTTCGAGATCGGCCCCCGCCTCGTCGAAGCGCGCGCTCGCGGACCTCCCCCACCGCGCGCTGTCCCTCGCGGCGGCGACAGCGGCGGCGCTGGCGGTGGGCGCGGGCGCGCCCGACCTCCCCCGCGCGCTCGCCATTCCCCAGACCTCGGAGTGCGCCACCAACTCGTGCGACGACGCGGACTACTCCAACCGCGACCTGACGGACCAGTACTACACCAAGGGCAGCGTGAAGCGCGCCAGCTTCCGAAACAGCAACTTGGCGGGGGTGACGCTTTTCGGCGCAGACCTCACCGAAGCGGATTTCACCGGCGCCGACCTGACCAACGCCAACATCGGGCAGTGCAACTTGACGGGCACCATTTTCAAGGATGCCAACCTCTCGGGCGCGATCGTCTCCGGCGCGAACATGGACGACGTCGGGGACATCGACGGGAGCGACTGGACCGACGTCATCGTGCGCAAGGATGTCAACGACAAGCTCTGCGCGAAAAAGCCCACCGGGCTCAATCCCGTTACCGGCGCGCCCACCGCCATGACGCTCTTCTGCGACTGATGAGGGAGAAAAGAAGAAACCGCGCCACACCGCGGAGTCTTGGATGTGGTCCACTTTCTCTTGAACGAGCTCGAGCGCGTGAGGATGCTGTATGTACGAGAGTATCACCGCTCGCGCCGCTCACGCCGCTCGCTTCTCCGTCGCCCGCGGCGGTTTCGGCGCGAGCACCGGCAACAACGAATGCGTTCGCGCGTTCCGCCCGCCCATGCCCGCGGTGAGCCCGCTGAGCCCCCCCAGCCCCCCCAGCCCGCTGACGCGCTCGGCGGCCGCGCGCCACTGCCGCTCCAGCGCGCGCTGGTCGGGCAGGTCGCGCGCGAAGTCCACGCCCGAGATCCACACCACGCCGCTCAGTATGAGCGACCAGGAGGCGAACCAGACGCCGAATTTCCCGAAGGGGAAAAAGAACCCCCCGCCTCCGGAGGGGAGCCGCTCGCCCAGCACCACCACCCCGAACACCACCGCGACGACCATCTGCGCGACGTTGCCGCATGTGCACACGATGACGGAGTTGCCATCCTTCAAGCCTTTCGTCTGGCACACCAACCCGGCGCCCGTGAGCGCGACGCTCGCGCTCACACCGGCGAGCGCGCACAGAAACGGGTGGTGCCCTCTTCGCGAGAGCAGAAAACCCGCTTTGCACGCCGACGCGCTGAGGGAAAAGAACGTCCCGCTCCTGAACCCAGCCTCTATTTCGTCCAATCTTCGCGTTTCTGTGTGTCGTATGCCGTGGACGATGGAGTCGTGCACCACCTGGCCTTTCAAAAACTGCTCGCGGAGGTGGTGCGGCGTCCCGCCGCCAACCCCGACGATCTTGCGCGAAGGCGGCTTTCCGCTGAGCCCCAGCAGACGCGCGCCAGCGCTCCCCCCGCGTCTCTTCCCATCCGGCCCCGTCGCGCCGCTTTGGTACGCCAGCGCGCACGCGATCAGGCACGCACCGAGCACGATGCGGGCCAACGAGACGGTCTCGCCTCCCGGCTGCTCCTCCGCGGTCCACCCTATGCCGATCGTGCCCGCGACGGTGGCGGCGACCCCCGCCCAGGCTTTGCGCTCGAGTTTCTCGTTGAGGCGGAAATGCGAAAACACCGCGAGCACGGCGACGCCCCCCGCGGCGACGGGCTGCACCAGGGACACGGGCGCGATGGAAAGAGCCACGACCATCAGGAGCCCACCGCACACGTCCAAGCCCATCCCAGTGGCCCACGTCGTGTCCTTGAAGTACGTCGCCACCACCTTGCGATCCAGCGCGAACCGAGGTAATCTCTTGGTGCCCTCTTTCTGTAGAGCCTTGCCGACGTTGATGCACGACGCGGCGACCGCGACCACGGGCACGGCGAGGAGGGTCATGGCGCTGCGACGCTCGCACTGTCACGTGACTGACGCCGCGGTGCTCAACGCCCAGGGGGCGTCGCGTCGCGGCGGGCGTCCACGCAATGGAGCGGAGCGACGGGAGCCAACGATGTTAGGCACTCAGGATCTCATCAGGTTTTGCGACAACCTTTTTTGACCGAGTCTCGATTTTTGAAAACGCTCGTAGGCACACCTCAACGAGCACAAGCAAGGCGCGCGCGCGCGTGATGGCGCCGCCGGCCGCACCCGCGGGGCATCGGCCAATCCAAAGCTTCTTTCGCGGGGTTCACGAGCCGTGCTCGACGTCCACCGCTTTTCCCGAGGCGCCCGCGCCCGCCGCGCCTCCGCCCGCGTCCGTCCCCGCGGGGTGCGTCCCCGCGTGGGATCGGCCGATCGACCGCCCCCTCGTGGCGTACGCCAGGCGCCGACGAGGCGCGAGGGCAGGGGACGCGGCGATCGCGGGGTCGCGCGAGGCGCCTGATACGAAACGCCCGCGCGTTTCCGACGCCCGGGATCGGGCGGACGAAGACGCGGGCGAAGACGAAGGCGAAGGGCGGGGTCCATCTTCGTCCGGACGACCGGAGAGAGACGAACCAAAGGACGAACCGAAAAAAAAGAGAGGGAAAACGAAGCAGCTCTTCCTGGATCTCGGGCAGAAGAGCTTCGGACACGTCACGTGCGCGACGTGCGGCCTTCTGTATGCCAAAGGTGAGCGCGAGGACGAGCGTACGCACGCGACGTACCACGCCGCGCACGTCGCGACCGAGGGGTTCGCGCTCGGCGACGAAGCCGGCGACGCGTCGCGCCGTTCGGACGGCAAGTTCGGTCTGGCGTGCCCGCGGCGTTGGGGGTTCGAGTCCGCGGCGTGGCGCTCCCCCGACGGAAACGAGTGGGTGGTGGTCTGCGGTCGCCGGGACCACGCGAAGCGGCGCGCGGTGGCGCGCACGATCGCCGCGCACGTCGAGCGGGCGCTCGGCATGCGCGCGGGCTGGGCGCTCGAGTCCGCGTCGGCCAAGATGTTCTGTTACGTCGCCGGCGACCGCGTGGTGGGCGCGCTCGTCGCCGAACCCGTGCGCGGCGCGTTTCGGACGGCGCCGCCGCCAGTCACCCACAGCGCTCGCGTGAGCGGTGTCGGTAGTGGCCACGACCGCGACACGAAGGCTCCGAGTTCGATCCCGAGCGGAAACGGCGAAGCGGGAAGCGAAGGGTGCGTCTCTTACGGTTCCGTCACGCGGTTTTTAGCCGCGTCGCTCGAGCGCGCGACGCTCGGCGTGCGCGCCTGCTGGACGCACCCGGCGTGGCGCCGGCGCGGCGTCGCGTCGAAGGCGCTGGACGCGGCGCGGCAGAGCTTGACCGCGGGGTACGTCTCCTCTCCCAGCGAGTGCGCGTTCACGCAGCCCACGGAGTGCGGTAAACGGTTCGCGCAGAAGGCGTGCGGGAGAGAGGACGGGACGTTCCTGGTGTACCTGCCCGAGTAGAGAAGAGACGCGAAATTTCGCGCGCCGAAGCGCGATTTCGTCGAACGCCGTTCTGTGACTGTCTGATGAACGAAAAAAACCTTTTTCGCGACGCCCCGAGAGCGGTTTTCGGCGTCAGACGAACCGTCGTGCGTTCGGCCGCATTCGTCGCGACGCGGGGGTTCCCGGGGCGAGGGGTCCGGGATGAAGCGCGTGACCCTCGACCCGCTCGAGGCGCAACCCGAGATGCCGCTTGCGGTGACCCCGGACACAGCGGATCCACTCGTGGACGCGTCGCGGCGTGCGAGCGCGCTCGAACCCGTGGACCCCCGTGTTCTCGGACGCGTCGATGTCAACGCGCATCGTCCCCGAACCCCGCGATGGCGCGTGGCAGACCCCACGCCCCCCGACCCGAAGGCGCTGGACGCGCGCGTCTCGGCGCTCGCGGCGGACATCGCGGCGGCGCTGCGGCAGGCGGGCGATCCGTTCGACGGCGGGGCGGGGGCGGCGCTCTCGCCGGAGACGCGGCTGTTTCCCGCCGCGTCTCCGGCGCTCGGAGAGGCACCCGACACGACCGGCCAGAAAAAAGAAAGCGAAAACGCGAGCTCGCGAATCGGCCCGATTCGTTTTCTCGAGCGTTTCCCCGTGGTGGCGCCGCCGGCGCGCGCCGGCGCGACGCGAAACGCGACGACCCGCGAAGCCGCGCGGGGCGCGCCGGACAGCCTGTGGTACGACGCCGCGTCGAGAACGTGGACGCGGGAGGTGTTTCCGACAGGACAGCGACCCGAATCCGAAGCCGACGCGGTTTCGAACGTCCGCGCGTCCTCGCGCGAGGACGTGTGTACGCTCGAACGGTGGCTGGACGCCTCCGTGGCGGCGACGCGGCTCTCGCCGCCGCGCGGTTTCGTCCATCGAGCGGACGTCTGCCGAACGGACGCGCGCGCGCGCGCGGCTGATGAAACCAGCCCGGCCCCACAAAAAGTGAGTCACCTCTCCGCCGCGCGCGAGACGTGCGACGCCGCGATCGAGGCGTTCCACGCGACCTTCGAGACCATCGCGCGGGACGTCGTCACGGAGTGCCGGGACCGCGCCGCGCTTCTGCGTCGCGTCTGGGGCTTCAACGCGACGTTTTTCGAGTTAAGAGGCGCCGCGAACGCGGCGCCCGCGCTCTTCGCGGCGACGCGCGAGGCGCGCGCGGCGCGCGCGTCGAGCCGACGCGCCCAGGCCGAGACCGATGCGCTGCGGAAGTCGCTGGACGCGGCGACTGCGCGCGCGCGACGGGCGGAACGCGCGCGCGAAAAGCAACTCGACACGTCCAGGATGCAAATCTTCTCGTTGACGAAGAAACTGCGCGACGTCGCGCGCGCCTCGGCGGAGGCGCGCGACGCCTCCGCGCGCGCGTGCCGCCGCGAAAACGAGCTCCGCGAGGCGCTTCACGCCACGCGCGCGCGCCTCGCGCTCGCGAAATCCAAGACGCACGCGTCGGCGTGGCGATCGATCGCGCGTCGCTTAGTGTCACTCAGTCGCGCGGAAGCGTTTCGAACGGCGAGGCGCGTCGTCGCCGAAACCGCGCGCGCCGACGCGGCGTGCGACGCGGCGACGCGCGCGCTCGTCCGCGACGTCGCCGAGGCGGAGACCGTCGCGCATCTCGAGTCCGCGAACGCGTGCCTGGTCGCCGAGCGCGGCCGAGGCGCCGCGCTCGCGGAACGCGTCGCCGCGCTGGAGCGCGGCGCGGCGGAGGCGGCGCGCGCCGCCGAGACCGCCGAAACCCGAAACCGAGACGCGCGCCGAGAGGCGACGCGATGGCGCGAAGCGAGGGACGACGCGCGGTGTATGGCTCGCGAGGCGCGGGCGGAGTCGGGAACCGTCCGCGCCGCGCTCGCCGCCGCGGAACGCGGTCTGGGCGAGTTCAGGCTGGAGACGGAGCGGCTTTCAGAGCAGGCGCGCGTCGCGACGGCGCGCGCCGAGGCGGCGGAGTCCGCGCTCTCGGAGGCGCGCGAGACCCTCGCTCGTGCCGACGAAGCCTCGCGGCGGCGGGAAATGTTTTTGAAAAGGGCGCGCGCGGCGGCGGCGGCGAGAAACGACGCCGTCGCGGGTTTGGTCGCGGAGATCGCCGTCGCGGAGGCTCTCGATGTTGAAACCGCGACGAAACGGGAAGAAGAAGAAGAAGAAGAGCAGCGTTTGGAAGACGACTCAGAAGATGAGGACGGTATCGCCGTTTTGGTCTCCGCGGACGTTCGCCTGGCGTTCGTCTCGCGCGCGGCGGCGAGGCTTTTGCGCGAGACGCGCGCTTCGAAGGACGCCGCGCTCCGCGAAAAGTTCGCGCTGGAAACCCGGCTGGACGTCGTCGCGAACGACGCCGCGCGAAGCGCCGCGGCGGCGGCGACGTTTTCGGCGAACCTCAAGGCCTGCTCGGCCGCCCGCGAGGCCCTGTACATGAACGCGCGCGCGCTCGAGCACCGGCTGGCGAAACGCGAGTCGGCGTTGGAGCGCGCGGAAGCCGAGGCGGAACGCGCGCGGCGCGACGCCTCCGTCGCCGCGCGAGAGTCGGCGGCGACGAAAGCGGCGGCGGCGACGCTGGAAGCTTGCGTCGCGGACCGCGACGCGCGACTCGCCGCGGCGGCGCCGAGGCTCGAGCGCTCGGAAGCGCAGGCGGTCGACGCGCTGCTCGTGGAACTCGCGCTCGAGACGGCGAACGACGACGCGCGGGAACGGCTGAGCGCGGCGGACGCGGCGCGCGCGGCTGAACGCGACTGCTTTTCGCGAAAGCTTCTCGCGACGCGTCGCCGCGAAACGCAGACGCGGACGCGTCTGGAAACCGACCGTCGCGCGCTTCGCGTCGCCCGCGGCGCGCGCGACGCTCTGGCGCGAGAAGTGGTCGAGCTGGAACTCGCCAAACGTCTCGTCGCGGACGAGCGCGACGCCGCGCTTGGACGAGCACACGCACTCGCGGAGGCGCGCGACGCGTGTCGCGGCGCGCTCGCCGAGGCGAAGCGAAACGCCGAAAAGCGAAACGCCGAGCGCGAGACGGAGGAGGCGAGCGAATCCGCGCGCCGCGCCGAGACGGAGCGCGCGGAGACGGAGGCGCGCGCGTTTTTTTTCGCCTCCGCCTCCGCCGCCGCGCGCGCGGCGTTTCTCGAAACGCGCGACGCGCTGCTCGCGGCCGTCGCGACGCACCGCGACGCGCGCGAGGAGGTGCGGAACGCCCGCGCGGAGATCGAACCCGTGACCGCGATGGTGCGGGACGCGAAGCGTATCCGGGCGCGCCGAGCGGAGGCGCGCGCGGCGCGGCGCCGCGACGCTGCCACGCAGAGCGACGACGCGCACAGCGCCTGCGGGAGGCGAGTGGAGGCGTCGGCGAAGGAAAAGCACGCGCTTCTACGGCTGAAGGGATGATGGGCGTGACGTGTCGCTATCCATAGCACCATAGAAAGGAGCTACCTATAGCTAGTAGCTACGTTTTTTTCTCGTAAAAGTCCCGCACGAGCGTGTACTACCTCGTATCACCCGATGAGCCTGGCGGCGCGAATGTCCAGCGGCGTGAGCGCGTCGCGCTTGGTCTTGACGGAGGCCAATTCGCCTTCGGACAAGCCGAGCACCGCGCCGATCACCGGCACCAACCTGTCCTGGGTCTCCCAGTCGTCCGTCACCAGGAACTTCGAGATGACGTTGCGGAGGTAGTCCAGGCGCGACGCGTCCGAAGCCTCCGCCGCGACCGGTCGCGAAGCCTCCGCGGCGGGTTCGGCGTCGCGCGGTTCCGTCGGCGCGGCGGCGACTTCGGCGACTTCGGCGCCGGGAGCGTCCGGATCGGCGCCGAGAAAGACGCCCATCCCGGAGCGGTCCCGCGAGACTGTCTCGGCATCCCGCGGCCAAGTCGACGGATCCGGCGGCCCATCGCCGGTGTCGCGATCGCCGACCGACGATTCGTCGCGCGCGCGCGCCGCGCGCGCCGCCCGCGCCGCCGCGCGCGCCGCCTCTATTTCTTCATCCTTCTCCTCGAGCATCCGCCGCGCCTTCGCCTTGAACGCGTCGGAGGCGGCTTCCGCCTCCGCCAGCGCGGCGCGCGCCGCCGCCGCCGCCGCCTCCGCCGCCGCCGTCTCCGCCTCGAGCGCCGTGACGCGCGCGGCGGCGGAAACGGTCACCGAAGACGGAGAGGAAAGCGCCGTCTCTTTGGTTTCGTTCGCCTCGGCCAGCGCGGCGCGCGCGTCGTCCGCGTCGCGTCGCGCCGCCCGCGAAGCCTCGCCGGCGGCTTCCGCCGCGTCGCGTGCCTCCGCCGCGGCGCGCGCTTCCCGCTCGGCGGCGGCGCGCGCCGCGTCCGCCGCCTCCCGCGCGGACGCGGCGTCCGCCTCGGCGGCGCGAAGCAGGACGCGCGCCTCCGCGAGGCTCGTCTCCAGCGCCGCCTCGCGCGCCGCGCACTTCTCGAGCTCGGCGGAGACGGCCGCGGCGTCATCCGCCTCCGCCGCCAAAGACGAGGCTTCCGCAGACGTAGCGCGCGCGGCGGCTTCGGCGGCGTCGGCGCGCGCCGCCGACGCGGCGGCGAGCTTGGCGGCGTTGAGGAGCTCCGCCTCCGCGTCGTCGCGCGCGCGCTCGGCGGCTTCGGCGCGCGTGAGCGCCTCCTTCAGCTTCGCCTCGCTCGCGGCGAGAAGAGAGCGCGCCTCGGCGCGGTCCTCGCGAAGTCGGCTCTCGGCGCGCTCCGCCTCGACGCGACTCGCCTCCTCGAGCGCCTCCGTTTTTTTCTCCAGAGCGGCGCGCGTTTTCTCCGCCGCGCGCCGCGCCTCCGCCGCCGCGGCGACTTCGAGGCGCAAACGCTCCGTCTCCGCGGTCGCTCGTTCGTGCGCCGTCTTCAACAGCTTCGAACGCGCCTCCGTCTCGTCGCGCGCGTCTTCGGCGAGCTTCAGTCGCTCGCGCGAATCGTTCAAATCGCTTCGCGTCGTTTCCAGCTCCGCGGAGATCCGCGCGGCGTCGCGTTTCTTGGCGACGTGCGCGGCGACTTGCGCCTTGAGGTCCTCGACGGCGCCGCGCAGGGTCTTCGACTCAGCGGCGGCGGCGGCGGCGGCTTCCTCCGCGCGCGCTTCGGCCGTCTCCGCCGAGCTCTGCGCCGCGGAGGCAGCCGCCGCCGCCGCGCGCGCCTCTCGCAGCGACGCGCGCAAAGACTCGAGCTCCGATGAAGCCGCGGCGGCAGCTTCCTCCGCGCGCGCCTCCGCCATCTCCGCCGACGCCTTTTCTCGCTCTGCGGCTTCAAGAGCGCGCGCCGCATCGGCGTCCACCTTTTCCTTCTCGAGCTTCTCAAGCGCCGCCGCCGCCTCAGCCTTCTCCTCCCGCAGAGTCGCGATCGTTCGCTCGGCTTCCGCTTTCGCCTTCTCCAGCGCCGCCACCTTCTTCT
>MDSV01115634.1_pt1 | contig 28537 bp, 27 predicted proteins | sample 810851 | NCBI WGS metagenome assembly MDSV01 (sample SAMN05326640, study PRJNA326480) | marine metagenome | isolation source: seawater | place: Atlantic Ocean: North East | collected 2012 | reverse complement strand
TTTTAATTCATTATTTAATTCGTCACTAAATGACTCTCCAATCATTAAAGTAACAAAAGCATAAATGCCTTGACCTTTAATTGGATGGTCAAATCCAACCACAGCAGCTTCTGCTACTTTTGGATGAAGCACAAGAGAGCTTTCAATTTCAGCGGTACCAAGCCTATGGCCTGAGACATTTAGAACATCGTCCACTCTCCCAGTAATCCAGTAATATCCATCTTCATCTCTTCTAGCCCCATCACCCGTAAAATAAATATCTTTATACATACTAAAGTATGTATCCAACATTCTCTGATGATCTCCATAAACACTTCTAATTTGACTTGGCCAAGATTGCTCCATTACCAAGTTACCAGAATTAGGTCCTTCTAATGTATTACCATTTTCATCATATAGCGCAGGTTTTACTCCAAAAAAAGGAAGGGTAGCTGATCCTGGTTTTGTTGGCGTTATACCAGCAATTGGCGATATTAGAACAGAGCCAGTTTCAGTTTGCCACCATGTATCTACGATTTCACATTTAGACTGACCTACAACATTATAGTACCAATCCCATGCTTCAGGATTGATTGGCTCACCAACAGTTCCTAGAATTCTTAGAGAGCTCCTTTTGGTTTTAAGAACAGGTTCATCCCCTTGAGCCATAAGTGCTCTAATAGCTGTTGGAGCAGTATAGAAGATATTAATTTCATATTTATCACATATTTCCCAGCATCTTGAAGCAGATGGATAGGTTGGGACTCCTTCAAACATTAAAGTTGTAGCACCATTTGATAAAGGACCATACAAGATATAAGTATGACCAGTTATCCAACCAACATCTGCAGTGCACCAATATTTATCTTGTGGCCTTATGCCAAAGATATATTTAAAACTAATATGAGCGCCTAATAGATATCCAGCAGTAGAATGAAGTACTCCTTTTGGTTTTCCTGTTGAACCTGAGGTATATAGTATAAAAAGTGGATCTTCAGAGTCCATCGGCTCAGGATTGCATGAAATTTGCGCATCTTTAGATAGCTCTTCATACCAAACATCTCTATTTTCATTCCATGGAACATTTCCTCCAGTCCTTTTTATAACTAAAGTATTATTGACGTTAGGACAACCTTTAAGGGCTTCATCAACATTTGATTTTAATGGTACTTTTTTCCCTCCTCTGAGACCCTCATCAGCTGTTATAACAATTTTGCAATCAGCATCAAGAATCCTATCTTTTAAAGATTCGGGCGAGAAACCACCAAAAACCACTGAATGAACTGCTCCGATTCTTGTACACGCAAGCATTGCAAAAGCTGCTTCAACAATCATGGGCATATAAATACATACCCTTGAACCCTTTTTTACACCAAGGCTTTTAAGAACATTAGCAAATTTGCAAACCTCATCATGAAGTTGTTGGTAGGTAAGTTGTTTTGAATCTGATGGATCATCTCCTTCCCATATTAGAGCGACCTTATTTGCATTATCTTTTAAGTGTCTGTCAATACAATTGAAACTAACATTCGTTTGACCGCCACCAAACCATTGTGTGTTTGAAAAACTATTATTATGAACTTCTTCGAAATCTCTTAACCAAGATATATTTTCTTTTGCTAAAGTTTGAAAAAACTCTTTAGGATTTTCTATAGATTCTTTGTAAAGCTTTTGATACTCATCAATATCTTTTATATGCGGGTTTATAGATTGAGGGCTATAGAGCTCTTGAGTCACAATTAGTTTTTAAATGATTGAAGGTTGAGGATTAACAAAATTTTTCCCCTTAGGATTGGACATTATCATAGTAACTAATGCCTCGTAATCATCCTCATTTGATTCTAGATTGATATCTGCAGCATTTATAATTAATAGTGGCGAAGCGTTGTAATCAAGAAAAAACCTTGAATATGCGTCGTTCAACCTTTCTAAATAATCTAATGTAAGATATTGCTCATTAATATTGCCTCTTTTGGTAATTCTTTCTTTAAGTATTTCAATAGGGGCTTGAAGATAAATTACTAAATCAGGAGTAGGGGCATCTATAGTGATGTGTTCATACACCTTGTCATATAAAATCATTTCTTCATTTGAAAGAGTCACTTCAGCAAAAAGTCGGTCTTTTTCAATTAAAAAATCAGCAACACGAACATTTTCGAATAGACTTCGTTGTTTTAAATCTTGAATTTGTTGCATTCTTTGAAATAAGAAAAATAATTGAGTAGCAAGAGCAGATTGACTAGGATTCCTATAAAAATTTTTAAGAAATGGATTTTCTGCAGGCTGTTCCAAAAAAGCATCATAATTAAATGATTCAGCAATCTTGTTAGCAAGTGTAGTTTTTCCAACACCTATCGGGCCTTCAATGGCAATATATTTTGGTAATGGTATTTCGTTTAAAGCTGGCTTCATTACAATATTAAATTTGTAATTAATAGATTATCTTAACTCTCCAGAGAAACCAAATTTTTTAAATGATTCTTCTTTATTTTTTTCTTGTAAGCCTTCAATTAAAGACTTTCTTACATTATTGTCATTTTTTTGAAAATTAGTCCACCAATCTCCCAAATGTTTATTTTCGCCTGATGCTTTTTCTCTTACTAACAAGAAGTCATAAGCTGCTCTAAATCTAGGATGTTTTAGAGTTTTGTATGGTTGTTTACCAATTCTGCTATGAAGTTTGAGTTGCAATACCCATATATCTTTTATGTAGCCATGAAATTTTCTAGGGATTGCAGTAATTTTTTGCTGTCCCCTTAAAATCCTGTCCATTGATCTAAAATATTTTCTTAAATTTATTTCACCTCTTTGAAGAGAAGATTCAATAAGTTGTGGCCATAGAAGGGCGGCAATTAGAAAACCAGGTGTTACAGATTGATTGTTATACAATCTTTTATCAGTGTTTCTTAAGGCCTCGATCATAATATTATAAGTAAATTCGTTTATTTCAGGGTCTGTTCCCACCAAATATTTATTTAAGCCAAAGGATAATAATTTCTTAAAATTCTTTTCAGCCATACCATTAAGGAAAATCTTACAAAACTCATCAAATAATCTTGCATTAGAAATGTTTGCAAGCAAATGCCCTTTATCATAAATAGCATTTTTAATATCCTTATCAATTTTAAAGTTTAATTTATTACTAAATCTTATTGCTCTTAAGCTTCTAACGGGATCTTCAGAAAATCTTTTTTGAGGGTCACCAATTGAAACAATAATCTTTTCGTGAATATGCTTCATGCCATCATTATGGTCTTCAATCCTCTGAGTAATAGGACAGTAGTAAAGAGCATTAATTGTGAAGTCTCTTCTAAAAGTATCTTCTTCTAATGTTCCCCAAATATTATCTCTGATAATCTTGCCAGAATGATCTGTGATGAGGTTGCCGTCATTTAAAGTATCCTCTCCAGATCTAAAGGTCGCAACTTCAATTAACTCAGACCGATTAAATATATGTACTAATTTGAATCTTTTCCCAATTATTCTTGATGCTTTAAATATTTTTCTTATCTGCTCTGGCGTTGCATCTGTAGCAATATCAAAATCCTTAGGAACAATTCCACATAAAAGATCTCTCACACATCCCCCTACCAGATATGCATTAAAATTTTTATCTTGAAGATCTTTTACTATAGATATAGCAAATTTACTTATTTTATTATTATTTATCAAAATTTGGTTTTGATAGAAATATGAGAATCATCCGCTGAGCTGTTTCTCTTTTATTTCATCTAGAGTCTTGCAGTGGATGCAATGAGTTGCTGTAGGTCTTGCTTCTAGTCTTTTGATACCAATTTCATCTCCGCATGATTCACCCCAGCCATAGTCATCTTGTTTGATTTGCTCAATTGAAACAGCAATCTTATTTATTAACTTCCTTTCTCTATCTCTGGTTCTTAATTCAAATGCAAATTCCTCTTCCTGAGAGGCTCTATCAATTGGATCAGCATAAGTCTCGCCCTTTGTCTTAAGATGATCGAATGTCTTTTGCATTTCATCTTTTAAGTGCTCTTTCCATAAAAGAAGGACGGCAATAAAATGTCTTTTCATTGCTGCACTCATATATTTTTCATTTTTCTTAGCTTTATAAGGCGCAATCTTAGACTTATTATTTGCAACGGTATTAGCACTAATAGCTTTCTTAGTTTTCTTAACTTTCTTTAAAACAGTTTTTTTAACTTTAGTTTTTTTAAGTGGAGTTTTCTTAGCAGGAACTTTTTTTACAATTGTTTTTTTAGCTTTAGTTTTTTTTACAGGTTTCTTTGTTGCTTTTTTTACAGCCATTATGATTTATCAAATATTTTAGGGTGGAGAAAGTATCAGATACTAGCCAATTTTACTAGCTTTTTTTTAATTTATTTAAAACATCTTGATAGCCATCAGCTTTCAAACGTGGGCCAAACGTCTCAACAACCTTAGATGAAGCATAGTTGCTAAACTTTGCACATTCAGAAAGATTGAAACCATTTAAATAAGCATGCATGAAAGAACCAGCATACATATCGCCGGCACCATTAGTATCCACAGGAACAATTTCTTCTGCTGGCGTATAGATTTCTTCATTACCTTTAATAACTATGCTTCCCTCACTGCCTTTTGTAATAGCAACCATATATGGCTGTTGTTTATAAAAATTAATAGCCTCACCTAGGTTGCTAGTCCCAGCAAATGCAACGGCTTCATCTTCATTGCAGAAGATCATATCTATTCCATAAGACTCTATTTGTTTGAACTGCTCTTTAAATCCATGAACTATTCCAGCATCTGAAAGAGATAATGCTTTTAATGTATTCTTGCTATTGATATTCTCAAGAACAGAAGTAACAGCACTAAAGTTCTCATTACTAGTTACCATGTAACCCTCAATATAAAATATCTTAGAGTTATTGACTGCGTCATAGTTTATATCCTTAGGCCCAAGATGTGCACTTATTCCTAGCATGCTGCTCATAGTTCTTTTTGCATCTGGTGTAACAAATATAAGGCACTTACCTGTTGGCAGTTCTGATCCTTCTTTACTAAATCCTATATGTTTTACGCCAGCTTTTTGTAAACTTTCTAAGTACTTCTTACCATCCTCATCATCAGCAACTCTGCAAACATGATGACACTCTGATCCATAATAAGAAGCGGCAACAAGTGAGTTAGTCGCAGATCCGCCACAATCAGAAACTGATTCAACGCCCATACTTTCTAATTTTTCAATAATTGGAGCATGTTCTTCTGCTGAGGCCAGCGTCATTGAATCTGGCTCAAGCCCTATGCTATTCAAGAACTCATGATCAACCATATATTGTGTATCCACCAAGGCATTTCCTAACGCACTAATATCATATTTCATCTTATATTCCTTTCTTTAGTATTTCTTTAACGATGCTAATTGTATTATTAATTTCAGTTTTAGTATGCTTCGTTGAAATAAAACCGGCTTCAAATTTCGAAGGAGCAAAATATACCCCCCTTTTTATACACGCATTTAAAAAGTTTTTGAATTGATTGTTATTAGTCTTAATAACATCATTTAGATTTTTTGGTAAATTGTCTGAAAAAAAGAAACCGAACATCCCACCCTTTTGATCTACTGAAAGAGGTATATCATTCTCTAAAAATAATTTTTGCATTCCTGATAACAAAGATTGAGCCTTCATCTCTAAGTTTTTGTATGGATTATTCTTAATTAAAAGTTGTATAAGTTTAGACCCTGCAGCCATAGCCAAAGGGTTCCCAGATAATGTCCCTGCTTGGTAGACAGGACCAATTGGTGCCAAGAAGTCCATAATTTTTCTACTTCCTCCAAATGCTCCAACAGGAAGACCTCCGCCAATAACTTTTCCTAAAGTTGTTAAATCTGGCTTAATTTTATATATTTCTTGTGCACCACCAAGCGAGACCCTAAAGCCTGACATAACTTCATCAAATATTAATAAAGATTTATTTTCTGAAGTTTTTTTTCTAATTAATTTAAGAAAAGATTTGTCTGATTGAATAAAACCCATATTACCTGCAATAGGCTCGATAATTACTGCAGCTAAGTCTTCTTTTACCTTATTAAAAATTTTTAAAAATTCTTCCTTGTTATTAAATTCGCAGCTTAAAGTTTGTTTAGCTAATTCTTTTGGAACACCAGGAGAATCTGGTAATCCAAATGTAGTGACGCCTGATCCAGCTTTAATAAGTAAAGAATCGACATGGCCATGATAACAACCATCAAACTTAATGATTTTATTTCTTTTTGTATATCCTCTTGCCAGCCTCACCGCACTCATTGTTGCTTCTGTGCCAGAATTAACCATTCTTATTTTTTCAATTGAAGGCATGCATTCTTTGATTAGCTTTGCGGTCGTTGATTCAATTTTTGTAGGAGCCCCATAACTTGTCCCCAATTCGAGTTGCTTAGAAATAGCTTTTTTGATTTCTGGGTTTGAGTGGCCCATTATCATTGGTCCCCAAGATCCTATGTAGTCAATATACTTATTATTATCTGCATCAAATACGTATGCTCCTTTTGCCTTCTTAAAAAATATTGGATTACCGTCAATATTTTTAAAGGCTCTGACAGGCGAGTTGACACCCCCAGGCATATGAAGCTTGGCATCTTTAAATAATTCAATTGATTTACTAATTTTATTCATAGATTTAAATCCTTTGCGAAAGTCTCAACTTTATTCCAATCAGTGAACTCATAGCATTGTGAAGTATCTGTAGGACCTTTTGTAATCCACATGATAAATTTTATTGCATATTTATCAATAAATTTATACTTTGGATATTCTATTTTACCAGCAAAAACAGCAAGCTTTTTAGGCTTCCATTTAACATTATTAAGAAATTTTATTAAATATGGGTTAGTTGTTGGTGAATTTTTTTCAGGTTTCCTTGCCACCACATTTACTGAAAAAAAAGCATTCTCCTTCATTTCCAGCAACTCATAATTTTTATTTATAAATTCATAAACTTCCTTACGATATTTTCCATATCTAATACTTGCACCAATAACAACGGTCTTATAATCATTAAGGTTTATATCTTTTGAGATTGGAAGAACGTCAACAGAAGTAGCGGTTGCATGTCTAGAGATGTTCTCACAAATAGATTTAGTTTGTCCGTCGACTGTTGAATATATTATTAAGGATTTTTCCATAGTTAAGTATTTTTCCAATTATTTATAAATCTTGAAAAAAAAGTATTTAGGCATATTTATATTTTATACTGATATTTAAATTTATAATGTCATGACATGAAAAAATATTTTTTTATAATTTTTGTATTCCCCTTAGCTTACATAAATGCTGAGGTTAAGCTTGAAGACTGCGCATCTATAAAATCTGATGTTAAGAGGCTAGCATGCTATGACTATTTAATTACTGGTGAATCAAAATCATCAGATGAACTGTCAAAGAAGGAGTCACTAGATTCTGGCATTAAATCTCCAACCATAGTATCTGAAGAGGAGGCTAGCTTTGGCTTATCAAATAAACAAAAGGAAGATTCAAATATTCAGGTAATTAAATCTCAACTGGCTTCTACAATCTCCAAAACATCAAAAACCTTTGGCGGCAAAACAAGGTTCAAGCTTGCAAATGACCAACTGTGGGAATCTCAATCTGTTCTCTCATCAATCAAACTTAATAATTTTAGAGTTAAGAATGATATTGTTATAGAGGAAGCAAATATGGGGGGATTTTGGATGATAAATAAGTCTTCAAAAGTGAAGATTAAAGTCAAACGTATTTCTTAAAATGAATGTAAGTTTTGATAAATCTTTAAATTTAACTGAAAGTGCTCTTTCTAGAATTGAAAAGGTAATGAGCGCTAATGTTGATTTGGGATCAAAATTTAGAGTCTACGTGACTGGGGGAGGTTGCTCTGGCTTTCAGTATGGATTTAAATTTGATCCTGATGTTGCATTTGATGATGATGTTATCGAATTCAATAGTTTTTCGGTTTTATTAGATTCTATGTCTTATCCATATTTGTATGGATCAACGCTAGATTTTGTTGAAGATTTATCTGGATCAAAGTTTGTTATCAATAATCCAAATGCAAAAACAACTTGTGGTTGCGGAGAATCATTTACTATTTAACATTAAAGACTTTGCCTTTTTTCATATAGGCTAGATAAGCAAAAGCGGCTGCCTCGACTGATTCTGCAGGAATTTCATTGTCAGTTGTTCTTATTTTTTGACCAATCTTTTCTTTAAGCAAATTCATAAGGAAAGAATTTTTTACTCCTCCTCCGTGGAAAATAATATCCTCAGGCTTGTCGCAAAAATTATAAAAATCTTCTATTTTTTGAGCTGTAAAGACTGCGAGAGTATTTAAAGCATCCTCAGGAGCAATCTCTAATAACGTATTATTTATGAGCTTATAGTAATCATTTTTATCATCTGCTCTTGGGTAGCTCATATCAGAGCATTTTTTAAGTAGCTCTTTGTATGAGCTTGATGATAAATTTCCTTTTTTTGCAAAATCACCATTTTTATCATAAGGGAAACCATAGCTCTCTGCTGAAATATAATCCATTAGGCAATTACCAGGACCAACATCAGATGCTAATGAAATATTTTTACCATCAAGATATGTGCCATTAGCAATACCTCCAATATTAAAAATAATTTTCTTTTTATTTTCTTCCGCATAAAGATATTGATGAAACACAGGTATTAACGGTGCGCCCATACCTCCATTTTGGATATCAAAATTTCTAAAGTCAGATATTACTTTTATCATAGAATTATTGGCTATAAACTGAGGATCGCCTATTTGATAGCTTTTTTCGTAGGTATGAAAAACAGTTTGTCCAGAAAAACCAACTGAAGCAATATCTTTATCAGTTAAATTATTTTCACAAAGAATATTATTTACAAGCTCTAGGGTTTTATTATTAAGATCATTTTCAAGCCTTCTAAGGGTTTCTGATTGCTCAGTTGTTTTCAAACCTTTGGCTATACATTCCTCATAATCTTTTTTAAATGAATCTTTATGGTTAATTGAATCAGATGCTATTAAATCAAAGCCATTCTCAAACGAGACTATACAACCATCAATAGCATCAGCGCTAGTTCCAGTCATAATCCCAATGAAATAATTACTCATTTAATTAGAATTATACTCATTTAGTTTTTTTAGATTCAGATTTACCAAGCTTCTAAAGTCCTCAATTTGATTTCGATTGACTGGGTTAGCAGAAGGTAGTTTTACTTTCACTGGGTCTGTATGTTTATCCCCTATCATAAATTCATAATGAAGATGTGGTCCGGTTGCAAGCCCAGTGCTTCCAACATAACCAATAGTTTCACCTTGAATCACTTTTTTGCCTTTTTTAATTCCCTTGTAGAATTTTTGCATATGACAATACCTTGTCTGATAGTTATTAGCATGTCTTATAAGTATTTCATTGCCACAACCGTTCTTAACTCCAGCAAAAATTACCACACCATCTCCTGTAGCTTGAATCGGTGTCCCTCTTGCTGCAGCATAATCAGTGCCCTTATGAGCTCTTATTGTATGCAAAATGGGATGCTTTCTGTTTGGATTAAAATGATCACTTATTCTAGTAAAGTCTAAAGGCGCTCTTAGAAAACCCTTTTTAACATTAATTCCATTTTCATTAAAATATTGCTTACCCTGATCATCGTCATAGAATCTTTGAACAGTATATTTTTGTTTATTATTTATGAATTGAGCAAAGATGATATCTCCGGTTGAAATTTTTTCACCCTCTATATAATCAGCCTCATAAATCACTGAAAATTTATCACCCTGCCTTACATCAAAGATAAAATCGATATCCCAACCGAAGATGTATGCAAAGTCCATAATAATACTATCTGGTATGCCAACCTTTAGCGCATCGATGTAAAATGAATTTTTTATCGTACCTTGTTTAAATGAAACAATTTTCTGAGTTTGTTTCTTTATTTCTTTAATAGAAATACCTTCAGATATATCAATTAATATTGAATTTACATCATCTTTTATAATTTCTATGCTGTATAGACTTTCACCAATGTAGTTGAATTCCATCACGTCATCAGGTCTTATGCTCGATAGAATATTATCTTTATCAAAATTAAAAATCTTATAAGCTGTGTTTAAGGGAACCTTATTTTCTTCAAATATCACTGATAGACTTTCGCCTTTATCTACCTTATGTGAGACTTTATTTTTTAAAGCTGGAGGCGTTTGGTTTAGACTTTTAGAGATTGTAATTTCCTCTACAGGCACTGGCTTATTCAGACTCCAGTCTACATAAACAAGTAAAATCAAAACTACAGAAATTAAAAAAATACTTAGAACTAATTTAGAAGGATTTTTTTTAAAACCAATCATATGTCTTCTTGAAGATTAAGTAGCTCAGTATTTCCTCCGAATGCTACTGAATTTTTTGAGACAACTTTTTCATTAACAAATTGCAAAAGATAATTAGGTCCGCCTGCCTTAAAACCACTTCCAGATAACCCAACTCCACCAAATGGCTGTGATCCAACAACGGCTCCAACCATGTCTCTATTGATATAAATATTGCCTATTTTAGATTTTTTTCCCAAATAATCTGCTCTAGACTCAATTCTAGTATGAATACCCATAGTCAAACCGTAACCAGTTTTATTTATTTGACTAATTAACTCATCGCTTTCGTCAGAAACATACTTAAGCACATGAAGTATTGGTCCAAATTGCTCATTTTTAATATCTGAAATTTTGTTGATTGATATCAGAGTAGGCGAGACATGCTTTTTTGATTTTGTTTTTACAGTTTGATAAACATCAAAGTCTTTTTCAATACATTTATCGATATATTCATTTAGTCTTTCAATAGATTTTTCATTAATAATTGGCCCAATATCAGTATCAAAATTATTTGGATCACCAAGCACTTGTGTGCTCATATTCCCTTTAATCATTTCTACTAATTCATCATATATATCTTCTTGTATACATAACACTCTTAAGGCTGAACATCTTTGACCAGAGCTATCAAAAGCAGATCTAATCACATCATCAGTTACTTGTTCTAGAAGGGCGCTTGAATCCACAATCATAGTATTAATGCCGCCAGTTTCTGCAATTAAAGGTATTATTTGATTCTGATGCTCAATAAGACTTGCTTGAATCTTTTTAGCAGTTGGCAGTGATCCAGTAAATGCTACACCATCAAGATGATTAACTTTAGTTAATATTTCACCATACATTCCATCACCTAAAACTAGTTCGAGTGCATCTAAGGGCACCCCTAATTCATGAAATTTTCTTATTACAAGAAAACCCAGTATTGGAGTATGTTCAGACGGTTTAATAATTACCTTATTTCCACAGGCTAAAGCAGCTGAAATCTGCCCAATTAAAATAGCAACAGGGAAGTTCCATGGACTAATGCAAAGGAATCTCCCCTTAGGGCTATACATAATATTATTTTCTTCTCCTGTAGGACCATCTAACTTTTCTTCATTAAAAACTTTTAATGCCTCTTGAGAGTAATATCTAAGAAAGTCAACAGCCTCTCTTATTTCGTCTACTGCATTTTGAATTGTTTTACCTGCTTCATTTATTAGATAAAAGATTAATTCATGAGGCTCTTCATCAATAGCATCAGCAACTTTTTTAAGAATATTTGATCTTGTTTCAGCATCAGTTTGCATCCATTTATCTGAATGATTGTTTTCTAGAGATTTCTTAATCTCTAGAGGATCATCATATGTGACTGAGCCTATATGCATACCTGAAGCAATTGAAGATACTTCAATCCCTTCACTTGAACTATCATTTCGATTTAAATAAATAGAATGCGCGTCTACTTTTTTTCCTTCAAATGATTTTAATTTTTTTGAAAGCTTATCAAGATTTTGCTTTTCTGAAACGTCCATTCCAGAGGAGTTTAATCTTTCACCAAAAATATTTTTAGGGAGAGGTATTTCTTTTTTTTCTTTTTCCATTCTTAAATAAGGATTCTCAGACAACCATTTCGAATCAGTTTCTGGGTCTAGCAACCTATTAATGAAAGAGCTATTTGCACCATTTTCTAATAATCTTCTAACTAAATATGGTAATAAGTCTTTATAGTTTCCTATTGGAGCATATACAGAAGGAGCTTTGGAGAGATTTAGAATATTTGATGCGCTTTTGTACAACAACTCACCCATTCCAAATAAACGCTGAAATTCATACTCACAACCATCACCCAAGTAATTGATAGATGAAATCGTATGCGCATTGTGGGTTGCAAATTTTGGATAAATGTTTTTATTACTCAAGATCTGTTTTGCGCATGCTAGATATACAATGTCAGTAATAGATTTTTTGGAAAAGACTGGATAGCCCTCATATCCAGAAACTTGCGCATTTTTAATTTCAAAATCCCAATATGCTCCTTTTACAAGCCTTAAGTGCATACCTGCTCTTGTATCTAGAAGATTATTGAACCATTTAATAGTGTCGAATGATCTTTTGCCATAAGCTTGTAATGCGATGCCGAAACCGGGCCAATCTTTTATTTTTTTCTCTTGGGCTAACTGTTCTATGATGTGCAGACTTAACGAAAGTCTATCTTGTTCTTCAGCATCTATTGTTATTTCAACATCTTTGGAATAAGCATGATGTATTAAATCCTTAAGTCTTGGAACCAACTCTGAATTTACTTGATCAAATTTCCTCATTTCATACCGCGGATGAAGGGCAGATATTTTTATAGAGACCCCATGGGATAGATTTTTTACTAAATTTATTTTTCCAACTTCATCAATCGCATTCAAATATGAATCAAAGTAGTTGTTAGCTTGAAATGGAGTCCTTGCTGCTTCCCCCAGCATGTCAAACGAATAAAGCTCTTTGCTAAGACCAGGAAGCTTTTTAATATCTTTAAAGTCCTTTCCGATTACAAACTCTTGACTTAGAATTTGCATAGCAGCTAAGACAGCATTCCTTATAGGCATTTCACCTGACTTAGATATTAGACTAGACAGAAAGCTATTAGGATCTCTATTCCATTTGCTTGGAGTTTTAACAACCTTACCGGCTAATAATAAACCCCATGTTGAAGCATTTACAAAAAGACTATCTGCCTTGTTAAGATGATCGATCCACTTTCCTTCAGATAGCTTTTCTGAGATTATCAGGTCTCTTGTTTTTTTATCAGGTATTCTTAGCACAGACTCTGCAAGGCACATCAAAGCAACACCTTCTTTATTATCAAGCCCATACTCATTTAAGAAAGCATCAAGCATAGTTCGATCTTTTTTACTTTCTCTACAAAGATCAATAATTTCTTTTGCATTATCCGAAATTGAAGCTTCATCTAAAAATGAAGTTTCATCAGACAAACTTGATAAAAGTTCAGTATCGGAGATGAATTTATTATTTGCTTTTAACATAATCGTTATTTTAATCTTTAAGCACTAAGTAGCAACTTTGTGATTCTAATAATGATGTAAAAATACTATGATAGAGTTATGAAAAACGCATTGAAGCTTATTAATAGGGGTACAGACGAAATACTAACCGAATCTGACCTTAAAAATAAACTGGAATCAGGCAAGCAGCTTACAATTAAAGCAGGCTTTGATCCTACCGCACCCGATTTACACTTTGGACATACCGTTCTGTTAAATAAGCTTAGGCATTTTCAAGATTTAGGCCATAAAGTAATATTCCTAATAGGCGATTTTACAGGAAGAATTGGTGATCCTTCAGGTACAAATAAAACAAGGCCGATATTAAATGCTGAAGACCTTGTTAAAAATGCAAAAACATATGAAAAACAAGTATTTAAAATTCTTAAAAAGGACTTAACAGAAGTTAAGTTTAATTCTGAATGGTGCGATAAATTAGGTGCAGACGGGTTAATAAAACTTGCATCAAAATATAATGTTGCAAGAATGCTTGAGAGAGACGATTTTAATAAAAGATTTTCATCAAATAAGAGTATAGCTATACATGAGTTTTTATATCCTTTAGTTCAAGGTTATGACTCTGTTGCTTTGAAGGCTGATGTTGAGTGTGGTGGAACAGATCAAAAATTTAATTTATTGGTCGGGAGAGAGCTTCAGAGAGATTATGATCAGGAGCCTCAAGTAGTTATAACTGTTCCAATTCTTGAAGGGCTTGATGGCACAAAGAAAATGTCAAAATCACTTGATAACTATATTGCAATAGACGAAGAACCAAATGAAATGTTTGGTAAAATAATGTCGATTTCAGATGAGTTGATGTGGCGTTGGTTTGAGCTTTTAAGCTTTATCTCAGAAGAAGATATTCTTAAATTAAAATCTGAAATGAATAAAGGCAAAAATCCAAGAGATATTAAATTTATATTAGCTGAAGAGCTTGTAGATAGATTCCACAATGAAGGAGACGGAAAAGTTTGCAAGGATGCTTTTTTAAACAGATTTCAAAAGGGTAAAATGCCAGAAGATATCGAAGCAATATCTATAGATATTGAGAGTGATTCTATTCTTTTAGTTAACCTTCTAAAAGAAACTAATATGATATCCAGCATATCAGAAGGAAATAGGTTAATTAAACAAGGCGGTATTAAGATTAACTCAGAAAAAGTTGAAGACCCTAAGCAAGAAATTTCTAAAGGAACTGAGAATATATATCAGGTTGGCAAAAGAAATTTTTTAAAAATTAAGGTTTAATTATGAAGTATATTTTTATAGTTTTAAGTTTCTTTATATTATTTGCTTGCGCTCAAGATAGCCCAAATATTCAACAAATAGGAAACTTACAATTCTTTATTGATAATAATAAAAATAATGACGTAATAGAAATAGAACCTGGACTTCAATACTCTATTATTGAACAGGGAGACCCTAGCGGACTAACCCCAGAGATTAATCAAACTATTAGTGCACATTTCCATGGAACACTTACTAATGGCGAAGTCTTTTGGAGTTCGCTTGAAACCGATCCTCTAGAAATCGAATTATCAAAATTGATTTTAGGATGTCAAAAAACCATATCTTTAATGAGAAAAGGAGATAAGTGGAAAGTTTTTATAGATCCAACAATGGCTTATGGCGAGGAAGGCAGACCGGGTATTCCTTCAAATTCAATACTAATCTTTGAGATTGAGCTCCTTGATATTTCTTAAAAAAACCCCATATATAATAGTGTAAAGAAAGAAATATATTCCTTATTTCAAATCTAAAAACACACACCGATAAATCTAATTCTAGGTTTATATTTTATGGAGAAAATATGGAACAAATATATAGAAATAAATATCCTCATGGAAGTCATACAGTTTATTGTGAGTATGGAGGCATGGGAGATCTTACCCTAAGCTCATTTCATTATGGCTCTGATGTAGAAGATTTTTGGGGGAATGATGAGTATGAATATTATTTTACTATCCAAAAAAAAGACGTTGCTAAATTTTTTATAAATTGCTTAGCAAAAGGCTTTAATTATGAAGAAAAATTTACTCTTAAAAACTTAAAAGAGATGTGCAATAAATTGAATATTAAATACGAAACTGATTCTTGGGTATAAATAACATTACTTTAGAAATTTGTGTCCTTCAATAACTGCGGTTTCATTTAAAGAATATGCCCAATAAGGACTTCTCTTTATAGAATGATAATGTGTTGCTCCCTTTGAGTAATCAGGGTGCAGATCATTTAAAACCTCTTTAGCAATTTTTTTACTATTTTTCCAAGCTTTTTTATCAATTAATAAATCGTCAGGTATGAGGTCACAAGTCCATTCAAACTGACATAATGGAATATTAATTGGAATTATTTCTAAAATTCTATTTATAAATGAAATTTGATTTTTTTGATACACAACCGAACAAATATCATTAGGAAACTGCTTAGATTTAACTCTATTAATTACAACATTAGAAATAGCTATTTGGCCTATTTCTGGCTCTCCTCGCGCTTCATGGTATATATTTTTAGCAAGACAAATCACATCTGTCTTTTTATCTTCAGAATATGAAAATATCGATAAAGTTAAAGCAAAAAATACAAATAAAAATCTTGTTTGCAATTAATTATTCAGTTGAGCCTGCACTAGCTATAATCCAACCTAAAAGCATTACTGCATAAGTTGTCCAGTCCATACCACCAAAAACGAGTATTTGTGGGATGAGGATAGTGTCAGCAAAATAATATAAAACTAAATCAACTACACCTAGAATAACTAAAAGATAACCTATTATTTTTAACATAATTAAAACTCCTATAATTTAATATAACTTATAAAGGCATCTTTTAAAAATGTTGGTGGGCCTGGGAAGACTCGAACTTCCGACCTCTCGATTATCAGTCGAACGCTCTAACCAAAACTGAGCTACAGGCCCTATTAATGAATGAGCATTCTACCTTTGAATTACAAATTCGACAATTACTCTAGTTAGTTTTAAATGATTTATAAAGAGTAAAGTAAATATATCCTAGAGGTATAACAAAGATATATTCAACTATTGATAATACAAGTAGAAGAATTATCCCTTCCGGTATTATGGTTGTAAGCGCAATAGAAGAGATGAAACTTAGTGAAAGAAATGCAAGAGTTAGTATGAATATTCTCGAGCTATGTTGGTCTGTCTTTTCCCACGAAATACTAATCGATTCACCAACTTTACTGTTTTCAAACATAATTTGTGCAGCAAATAGCGAAAATCTTGCAGACAAATAAACACCAGGAATAATCAATAAAACAAAACCAATTGAAATAACAAAAGTTAACAACAGATATGCACCCAACAAAGGTAAGAATTTAGATAAGCCAGCGGCAAGTGCATTCATTGGGTTGATAGATACATTGGTGTCAATTGACATATAGCTAACATAGAGACCTCCTATAAATGAGACCTGGACAACTAATCCAGTTATCCCAACAAGGAATATTATTAGTGAGTTAGCCTCAAAAAAACTAATAAAGTCATCAGGTTGAGTAATTTCACCCAAAGGCATAATTAGATATGCAAGCATGAACTCAATAGCCATAACAGGAAGACCTAATACTAAAAAGTATTTCCAATTAATAAATGTGTAGGTCCAAGCATCTTTGAATTGATTCATGCATCAATTGTAAAGTAATATATTTTATATGTATAAAAATTATCTATTCTTAGTACTTATAACAATAGTATCTTGCAGCGTTCAAGATAAAGAGATCGTATATCCAGATTCAAAAAAGATCGATTTTAGCGAAAACCTTCATGGTTATGAAATAAGCGATTCCTATCGATGGCTTGAGGATTTTACAAGCGATGAATCAATTGACTGGATTGAAAGGCAAAACAAATTTACTAAAAAGTACATAAAGAAAAATAAATACAAAAGAGGCCTAGAAGATTTCTTAAATCAAATTTGGGAGAGTGAATCTATATCCATTCCATACAAAGTGGAAGAAAAGACTTTCTATTATTTTAATGATGGATCATTTCAACAAAGTAAGCTTATGATTAAAGACTGCGAGTCTTGCGAAGCTAGAGTTTTAATTGACCCAAATAAATTTTCTAAAGATGGAACCATATCTCTTGGCGGAACCAGTATAAGTAATGATGCATCTCATATGGCATATTCAATATCTGACGGAGGATCTGACTGGAGAACTTGGAAAGTTATGAATATAGAAACTGGAGAAGTTCTCGAAGATGAACTTAAATGGGCAAAATTTTCTGGAGCATCTTGGGAAAATGATGATAGCGGTTTTTACTATCGGAGGTATGACAAACCCGATGGAGAGCTTTTAAAAGAATTAAATGAATCTCCAAAGTTAATGTTTCATAAAATTGGAACAAATCAAGCAGACGACGTGTTAATTTATGAAAATTCTGAAAATCCAAGGTGGGGATTTGGAATTACAGTTATAAAAGATAGTGAGATGAAATTATTATCTATTTCTGAGGGCACAGACGATAGGAATAGGATTTATCTGCAATTAAATAAAAACAGTGAATTTATACCTATTATTGATGATTTAATTGGAACTTATAGTTTTATTGACAGTAAAAACAATATTTTATGGTTTTACACCACCGAAGGTGCTCCAAATGGCAAGATTGTCAATTTAGAGGTAAAAAATGGCTCATTTGTATGGAACGAAGTTATTTCTGAGTCAGAAAATGCAATAAGATCCGTCAATATTATAAATAACTCATTTGTTATTAATTATTTAGAGGATACTTTTTCACAAATTAGTGTCTTTAATCTTTCAGGTAAATTCATTTCTAAATTATCTTTACCTAAACAAGGAACCATAGGTGGGTTCAGTGGAGGCATTGAAGATACTAGTTCATACTTTGCAATTACAAACTATGTAACTCCAAGAGAAATATATGAAATAGATCTAACAGATTTAACTTTCAAATTATTTTGGAAAGAAGAATTAGCTGGATATGAATCATCTGATTATGTTTCAAGATTAGAATTCTATCCATCAAAAGATGGAACACAAATTCCAATTCATATTAGTCACAAAAAAAATTTAGAGATAAACGAGGACACCCCTTTATTAATTTATGGATATGGAGGATTTAATATTTCTATTCTTCCAAATTTTAGCAAAAGTCAAACAGCATGGAAAAATCAAGATGGAGTCTTTGCCGTTGCTAATTTAAGAGGTGGATCAGAATATGGAGACAAATGGCATGAGGAAGGCATGTTATTTAATAAACAAAATGTCTTTGATGATTTTGCATATGCAGCAAAATTTCTACACTCTAATAAAATTGGATCTCCTCGAACAACAGCTATCGATGGAAGATCAAACGGTGGACTTTTAGTGGCTGCTACCATGTTACAAAATCCAACTTTGTTTAAAGTTGCTATTCCTCAGGTTGGTGTTTTAGATATGCTTAGGTTCAATAAATTTACAATCGGCTGGGCCTGGGAAAGCGATTACGGTTCTGCAGATAAAAAAGATGAATTTGAAAATCTTCTAACTTATTCCCCTCTTCACAATATCGAATCTGATGTATGTTATCCAACAACACTGATTACAACTGCTAGCAGAGATGACAGAGTTGTGCCTTCTCACTCATTTAAATTTACAGCAAAATTACAGGAACTTCAGTCTTGTAATAATCCTATTCTAATACGAGTAGAAGATAGGGCTGGACATGGTGCCGGAACGCCAAAAGATAAGACTATAAAACAGATTTCTGAAATTTATGGCTATGCATTAAATGTTATAAATAACTGATATGCGGTTTTATAATTTTACTATATTCTATATATAAATTAATCTTTAATCTTTACTATTAAATTAATTAAATATTTATTAATATAAGTATTAATGCAAAGGGGTGGCTGTAAAAGCCTGAGATCTTTAGAAACTCTTTGAACCTGATCAACACAATAGTTGCGGAGGAATTGCATATGTACATCAGAAAAAAAACTTTATATTTACTACCACTATTATTTTCTGTTTTTGCCTTTTCAGAAGGTATCGAAGAAATAATCATTAAAGGAGAGTACAGAGAAAAATCTTTGAGTGATGAAGATTCAAGTATTGTAATTATTCAAACAGAAAAAATTAAGTCACAAGCAATAAAACATTTTCAACAACTTTCATATCTTGTTCCAAATTTAAATTATTCAGCTTCAGATTCAAGAGCAAGGTATTTTCAGATACGCGGCATTGGAGAAAGATCTGGTTATCAAGGTACACCAAATTCTTCAGTCGGATTCTTGATAGATGATATTGATTATTCTGGGCAAGGTGGCATTGCAACTTTATTTGACGTTGATCAGGTTGAAGTTTTTCGAGGACCACAAGGATCACGAACAGGCGCAAATGCTTTAGCAGGATTAATCTATATAAAAACAAAAGATCCAACAAATGAATTTGAAGGCACTTCTGAAATTACACTTGGAGATTATGGAACACAAAATATAGGCATTGCTTTTGGTGGCCCGATGAAAAAGAAGAAACTAACATATCGTTTAGTACTTCGAACTGATTATGCAGATGGATTCAGAAAAAATACTTTCTTAAACAAATCAGATACTTCTAAGAAAGAAGAGCTGACATTACGATATAAATTAAATTGGGATTTTAATAATACTACAAACATTAATTTTCTATTTTCAAAAGTTGATATGGATGATCCCGCAGATATATGGACAATAGATGGGAGTTTAAATACTTTATCAGATCGTCCAGGAATGGATTCGCAAGAAACAGACTCTTATGGAATTAAAATTACAAAGAACTTTAATAATTTTGACCTTCAAAGTTTTACAAGCATGACCAAAACAGATGTAGTTTTTAGCTACGACGCAGATTGGGGTAATCCTGACTCACATTTTCCATATACGTACGATTATTTTTCTGAAACATTGCGAAAAAGGGATACTTTTAGTCAAGAAATACGTATTTTGTCCAAAAATACCAATTTTTCACGAAAAAATCCATTTGAATGGATTGTTGGCTTCGATTTAAGCGAATTAAAAGAGACTAATGTGACGAGAGATGATGGTATTTATGGTGATCCATCTGATCCATACGGTCCATATGCTAGTGAATCAACAGTCTCAAGAAATTATGAAGCTAACAATTTATCATTATTTGGGAACATTGATTATTTCCTTCCAGAAAATTACAAACTAGCTTTTGGATTAAGATGGGAAAATTGGGATTCAGAATATAACGATTCAAATCAAGAATCGTTTAATCCGTCAGACAATATGAATGGAGGAAAAATATCACTAATAAAAAGTAAAGATAATTCAAATATTTATTTTTCAATTGCACGAGGCTACAAACAAGGTGGCTTTAATCTTGGGCTAGACGCAACTGATAATACTATAAAAGAATCCTTAATATATGACCCAGAGTTTTTAACTAATTATGAGATTGGAGTAAGCTCAAATAGTGATAATTTAAACTTGGATTATTCAGCAGTTCTTTTTTTCTCTAAAAGAGAAAAACAACAAGTTTTAATCTCTAAGCAAGTAGACCCAAATGATCCAAACACTTTTTCATATTTAACTCAAAATGCTGCAGAAGGAGAAAATTATGGAATCGAATTTAGTTCTAATTATTTTGTAAATGATAATTTAAGTTTATTTGCTAATTTTGGTTTTTTAAAGACAAAAATAAAAGACTGGAAATCAAGAAACGATTTAGAAAATAGAGCGCAAGCTCACGCACCAAAAAATAGCTATTCCCTTGGAGCAAACGTAGAAATAAAAAATAATTTTTACTTAAAGATGGATATTAACGGCAAGAGTAGCTTTTATTATTCTGATTCACACAACAATAAATCAGAAAGTTATCAACTTGTAAATCTTACGCTAGGATATTCAAAAGCAAATTTAACAGCTGATATATGGATAAGGAACCTATTTGATGAATACTATTCTACAAGAGGATTTTACTTTGGAAATGAAGCACCAAACTTTATTGAAACACTCTATAGAAGACAAGGTGATCCAAAGAATATTGGCATATCTATAAGACATAATTTTTAACATTATATGACATTATTAATCTTAGAAATTTTAGCAGTTTTTTCAGCAATATTATATCTCATGTTGGCAGCAAGAGAAGACATAAAATGCTGGTATGCGGCATTATTTAGTTCTATTCTTTACATATACATTATGTATCAAGCAGATTTAGTAATGGAATCATTATTGCAGATATTCTATGTAGTAATGGCAATATATGGCTGGTCGCAATGGAAGAATAAAACAAATAAAAGAACACTTTTAAAAATTCAGAAATGGAAAAAAATTAATCACATTTATAGTATTTTTTCTGTAACATTTTTATCTATAGTTTCTGCATTGTTGTTAGAAAAATATACACAGGCAGCGTTACCCTTTTTAGATGCATTCACAACATGGGGTGCAATAATAGCTACGTATATGGTTGCAAAAAAAATAATTGAGAATTGGATTTATTGGTTTGTTATAGATTCAGTTTCTATTTATTTGTTTATTTCAAGAGAACTTTACATGACTGCATTTCTATTTTTGATATACCTAGTGATTATAGTTTTTGGATATAAGTCATGGAGAGCAAAATTACTTAAATCAAATGACTAATATTTTAAAGAACCAAAATAACATTGAGATTTATCCAAAAGAATTACTATTAAAAAAGAGTGGAAACTTTAAAAAAAATATCATAAAACATAATAGTGAAAAATAATCATAAATTATAAAGATGGTCGATAAAGTTTTAAAGAATCTCAATACCTATAAAATTTATATTAAAGATTTATCTATTATAAGAAAAGGTGAAACTTCAGACACATATGTAGGTACATATTTAAATAAAAAAATAATTCTCAAAGATTATAGCGACAAGAAATATAAAATTCACATAAATTCATATCTAGATAAAAAAATTCTTACTCAGCTGGCCAACAAAAAAATATTTCCAAAAATTATTTTTCATAAACCAAAAATAAATATCTTAATATATGAATATGTTGAAGAGGTGCCTTATAAAAAAAATAATCAATTAATTGCAAGACTTGGAAATCAAATTAGAACAATACATAAAATTAAAATAGAAGACGACATACATCAATTTGAAGATCAAATAGAAAAATATAAATCTATTTTAGGAAATAGATTAAAAAAAGATTTTCAAAACTTAGAAAAATTAATCAAAAAATCACGAGAATATAATTCTAAAATTAGATTTTCACATAATGATTTAAATATAAATAATATTATTAATAGCCATGAGATCTGTTTTATAGATTTTGAGTATGCATCTTTAAACAATATTTTTTGTGATATTTCTAAAGTAATAGAAGAGTATTCTTTCAACGAATTAGAAATTGATATTTTATTAAGTGGATATGGTATTAAATATTCACAATCCACAAAAGATCAAATTGCAATATGGAAAGACATAAACATACTTTTAAGTAATATATGGGCAGAGATGATGTCTCATATAGTAGTAAATTGATAATATAAATTTTACTTATTTTATAAAGTTAAGCAATAAAGGCTATAAACAAGGTGATAATTACAATAGCTATGGGTACAATTTTATCTATTTTAATAACTAAATCATCTTTTTCAGGAAATTTTGGTATTTTTAAAGAGAAAATTGTATATCTTTTGTTTTCTTTGTACTCATAATTTGAATCTTCGTCTTTTATATTCATGGGTACATTAACTTTAATCATATTAGCATCACTTTCATTATTTTCATCAATTTTACTATTTTCTTCTTTAAATTCTCTCGATTCAATAACTCTGTCGTTTTTTTCTTCTTTATAATGAGTAGAGTAATTAACTTTTATTGGATCAATCTTGTTATTAAATGCTTTAATTTCGGTATTTGTACATATTTGTTCAATTTCAGACAATATTTCGTCTCTTTTAATGATGGCTTCAATTAAATCAGTAGTTTCAAGCGATTTTTTTATGAAATTCTTACCGATTATATCTGATTGTTCTTTTGTAAGTCTTTTTTGTATAAAGTAAATATCTTTATTTTTACCTCTCAAAACTAGATATTTTTCGTTATTTGTACTCATATAATACATCCAATATTACAAAATAAATTGTAATTTTGCAATATTTGTACTCATTATTATTATTTTTTTATAATTTTTTCTTATTTGTACTCATATTTTTATATTCTTTTACCTTTTTTTTAATTACTTTTGATGTTTTTTTTGTAAAGTTTAATCAAATTATTTGTTGTTTTTAATTTTTTTTGTTTTACCATAGGGTTTCATAATTTTATTGGAGAGTTTATATATGAAAATATTATGTGTTTTATACGATGATCCTGTGTCTGGAATGCCAGAAAACTACGCAAGAGATGACCTTCCAACATTGGACAAATATCCTGATGGCATGACATTGCCATCTCCAAGTTCAATAGATTTTACCCCGGGAGAGCTTTTGGGGTGTGTGTCCGGAGAACTTGGTCTTAGAAAGTTCTTAGAGGATGCTGGTCATACATTAGTAGTTACTTCAGATAAGGATGGTGATGGTTGTACTGCTGATAAAGAATTAGTCGATGCTGACATTGTAATTTCACAACCATTTTGGCCATACTATTTAACAAGAGATAAAATGGAATCTGCAAAGAATTTAAAGATGGCAATTACAGCTGGCATTGGTTCTGATCACGTGGACCTTCAAGCTGCAATGGACAATAACGTTGATGTTGTTGAAGTTACATATTGTAATTCTAGGTCAGTTGCTGAACATATAGTGATGATGATTCTCTCAATGGTTAGGGATTATCACAATCAACATAGAATTGTGAAAGAGGGAGGCTGGAATATTGCTGATGCTGTTCAACGATCTTATGATGTTGAAGGTATGCATGTTGGAACAGTTGCTGCAGGCAGAATAGGAATTGATATGCTAAGAAAGATGAAACCTTTTGATGTTCATTTGCATTACTTTGATATTCATAAACTTCCTGATGAAGTTGAGGCTGAATTAAATCTTACTTATCATGATTCAGTTGAATCCCTTGTTGCAGTATGTGATGTTGTAAATATCAGCTGCCCATTGCATCCAAAAACTGAACATTTATTTAATGATGAGTTGATTAATAAAATGAAACGAGGAGCTTATATTGTAAATACTGCAAGAGGCAAAATTTGTGACAAAGATGCCATTGCTAGAGCTTTAGAGTCTGGGCAGTTAAGTGGTTATGCTGGCGATGTATGGTTTCCACAACCAGCACCAAATGATCATGTTTGGAGAACAATGCCCAACCATGGCATGACTCCTCATACTTCTGGAACATCTCTTTCTGCCCAAACAAGATATGCAGCAGGCGTTAGAGAAATTCTTGAGTGCTTCTTTGAAAATAAACCTATAAGAGAACCTTACCTGATTGTTCAAAATGGTGATCTAGCTGGTATGGGTGCTCATTCCTATACTAAGGGTACTGCTACAGATGGGTCTGAAGAGGCTGCGAATTATAAAAAGTAGCTTATTAAATAACTCTTAAAAGCGGAGTTTTATACTCCGTTTTTTTATTTTTATAATCATTGAAGTCGTATAATAGAGTTATGAAATTAACTTACTGGCAGCTAAATTTAATAATACTTATATTACTTTTGACCATTTGGTTTATTGTTTCTTTTGGTTTTGGAATAATCTGGTCTGAAAGACTGGATATCATTACTATAGGTGGTTTTAAGCTAGGATTTTGGTTTTCTCAACAAGGTAGTATTTATTTTTTTGTAGTCATTATTTTTATCTATGTTTATTTGATGAATAAGTTAGATAAAAAATTTTATAAAGATCTAAATAAAAAAAAAGATAGAGATCGTAAATGAGCCTTCAAGCCTTAACTTATTTATTTGTTGGATTCTCATTCGCAATTTATATAGGAATAGCTATATGGTCAAGAGCTAGATCGACTAATGATTTTTACATAGCTGGAAAAGGAGTTAGTCCTGTTGCTAATGGTATGGCAACTGCAGCTGACTGGATGTCAGCAGCTTCATTTATATCAATGGCTGGATTAATTGCCTTTCTTGGTAAAGATGGATCTGTTTATCTGATGGGATGGACTGGAGGATATGTTTTATTAGCACTTTTACTCGCTCCATATTTAAGGAAGTTTGGTAAATACACTGTTCCAGATTTTATAGGAACTCGTTATTATTCGAAGGCAGCAAGGTTAGTCGCAATAGTATGTTTAATTTTTATTTCATTTACATATGTTGCTGGTCAGATGAGAGGAGTTGGTATCGTCTTCTCGCGTTTTCTCGAAGTAGATATTAATACTGGAGTAGTCATCGGGATGTGCATTATTTTCTTTTATGCAGTCTTAGGTGGCATGAAGGGCATAACCTATACCCAAGTTGCTCAGTACTGTGTGCTTATATTTGCTTATCTGGTTCCCGCAATATTTATTTCTTTAATGATCACCAATAACCCGATACCTCAGCTGGGCTTCGGTGATAAAATCGCAGGGTCCTCAACTTATTTATTGGATAGACTAGATCAATTGTCAGTAGAGCTTGGGTTTAGCGCGTACACTGAAAATACAAAAACTAATATTGATATATTTTTCATTACAGCTGCCCTTATGTTTGGAACTGCAGGCCTTCCCCATGTAATAGTTAGATTTTTTACCGTACCAAAAGTTAGTGATGCAAGAAAATCCGCAGGTTATGCTCTAGTATTTATAGCTCTTCTATATACTACGGCTCCAGCAGTTGCAGCTTTTGCAAAGATTAATTTTATTGATTCGGTCCAGGAAGTAGAATATAAATCTGCACCAGAGTGGTTTAAAAATTGGGAAGAAATAGGCTTAATTGCTTGGAAAGATAAAAATAATGACGGAATAATAAACTATTCAAATGGTAATGCTTTGGATGGAGTTAAACCAAAATATCTTGATCAAGATGGAGACTATGGACAAAGATTAGTTTCAAATAATCCAGACTCTTCAAATTCAAATGAAGTATATATTGATAACGACATAATGGTTCTTGCGAATCCTGAAATTGCAAAGTTGCCTAATTGGGTTATTGCTCTTGTTGCCGCTGGTGCTCTTGCAGCTGCTTTATCGACAGCAGCAGGCTTATTACTTGTCATATCAGCATCAATATCACACGATTTAATGAAAAAAATGCTGATGCCAAGGATTACTGAGCAACAAGAATTATTTTTTGCCAGATGTGCCGCAGCCATTGCTATTTTTATTGCAGGTTTGTTTGGTATATATCCGCCTGGTTTTGTTGCTCAGGTTGTTGCTTTTGCCTTTGGTTTGGCCGCTTCTACTATTTTTCCCGCGCTATTTTTGGGAATATTTTATAAAAGACTTAATAAAGAGGGCGCAATTGCTGGGATGATCTCAGGATTATTAGTAACATCAATATATATAATTTATTTCAAGTTTATAAACCCACAGCTTAATAGTGCTGAGAACTGGTTGCTTGGCATATCGCCTGAGGGTATTGGCTTTTTAGGAATGCTTATTAATTTTAGTGTTGCATTAATTGTTTCAAATTTTTATAGTAAACCACCTAACGAGATCTATCTGATGATAGACGAAATAAGAAAACCATAAATTATGAAAAAAACAGTTGCTATTATCGGCTCAAGCGGAGCCATTGGAAATTCAATATCTGAAAATTTAATTAAGGATGATTCTGTAAAATTAATATATAAATTTTCAAGGACCTCAGGGAGTGATGACACAGATAAAGTTAAAAATATTCAAATCGATATTGAGGATCAAGACTCTATCGAAACCGGCGTAGCTAAATTACCTAAAGATATAAAATTTGACTTAATCTTTGTAGCTACTGGAATTCTTCATAATGATGATGATATATTTCCTGAAAAGAGCATTAGGGACATAAGTAAAGAAAAACTTCAAAAGGTCCTATTGGTAAATACAATTGGACCAACATTGATTGGTAAATATTTTATACCATTGCTTAAAAAAGATGTTAGAAGTGTATTTGCATTTTTAAGCGCTAGGGTCGGTAGTATTTCTGAAAATAAACTGGGAGGCTGGTACGCATATCGCGCAAGTAAGACAGCTTTAAATCAAATTATAAAAAACTTTAGCATTGAAGTAAGGCGTTCTAATCCTAATGCTATTTTTGTTGGGCTTCAGCCTGGGACAGTTAAAAGTTATTTAAGTAAGCCATTTGAAAAAAATGTTAAAGAGGGCAAACTCTTTACTCCAGAATACAGCTCAGAAAAGATGCTTGAAGTAATAACATCTCTGGATGAAGAAGATAGCGGAAAAATCTTTGCATGGGATGGAGAAGAAATTCAGCCATAAAAAAACCCAGCATTAAGCTGGGTTTTAAGAATAAAAATATATTATTCTGAATCGCTAACAGCTGCTACATATATAGCTAAACCAAATGCGATTTTGTTAATAAAATCAGCAAGGTTATAAATTAAGTTAGCATTAGCCATATCAGCACCTGGGCCAGTAGCTAGCCAATATCCGACAGGATAAATAGCCCAACCAACTGTAACAATTAATCTAATTGTTCCAAATGCGCTTTGAGCTGCAGCATTACCACTTGAAGCATTAAGTTTGCCAGCTTCACCAGCAAATACTTCATAAATAATGTACAACCAAGCTAGTGTTGCTATAACACCACAAATCATTGCATTGCTTCCAGTCTCTCCTAAGAAACCACCGACAAGCATAACTAATGATGCTCCAAGTAGTTTCCAGAATAGTGCTGAACTAACATTTGTACACACTTTAAGAATTAAGTAGAACTCAATTATTTGAAGTGGAACAGTTATTAACCAGTCTATATATCTATATACTGTTGGAGAAGATCCTTCACCAGTCGCAGCATATGAATCAACCCATACGCCTCTCATATATAAATAATGCCAGAAAGCAATACCAGTAACTAAAGCAGCAACTGATAATGATGTTTTCCATTTTCCATGAACTCTGTCTCTTTCAACAAGAAAGAAAACAGTTGCAGCAAGCATTGCAGCTGTTACTAGCCAAAATGATACTCCAGTCATGTCAGCTGTATCTAGATCAGCTGCAAAAACGGGTAGTGCAAGTGCACCAACCATTGTTAATAAAAATTTCATATATAACTCCTTATAAGTAAGTAGGAGTAAAAATTACTCCCCCCCGTAATATACAAGTG
>MDSV01026819.1_pt1 | contig 28543 bp, 16 predicted proteins | sample 810851 | NCBI WGS metagenome assembly MDSV01 (sample SAMN05326640, study PRJNA326480) | marine metagenome | isolation source: seawater | place: Atlantic Ocean: North East | collected 2012 | reverse complement strand
GTCGCGGCTTCGCGCGCGCGCGTCGGCCGCTGGGTCGGCGCGCGGCGCGCGCGCGCGCCCCGCGCGCGGGACGACTCCCGCGCGGGCTCCAGCGGCGCGTCCGCGCTCTCCGTGGAGGACAGGCAGAACGACGGCGGCGAGGGCGCGGACGAGCCCGTCGAGGCGATCGTCGTCGAGACTCATCCCGAGACGATGGCGTCCGAGCCGATGGGGTCCGTCGACGAGAGCGACGGCGATTCGGACGTCGCGCGCGCGCCGGGACGCCCATCGGACGACGGCGTGCCATTCGTGGACGACGGGTCCCCCTGCACGACGACCGAGGAAGGCGACGAGGTGTGCGCGCTGCCGTTCCCGCCCGCGGCGCCGAACGAGACGGCGACAAAAGAGCGAGACGACCCCGACGCGGCGCGAGAGACGCCCGTAGGCGCGGCGCGCGCTTCCGATGCGGACGCCTCCGCGGATGACGCGCGGCGCCCCACCGCGCGCGCGGCGGCGTTGATGCGCGGCGCGCTGCCCTCGGACGACGCGGTCATCGCGTCGACGCTGGGCGTGGACTCGGTGACTCGGGGCGTTCTCGAGGCGGGAGACGAGACGCACGCGAACGCGAACGTCGAGTCTCGACGAAGCCTGTGGTGGCGCGCGCTGAAGCCGCCGATGTACTCCGTGGCGGCGGCGCCGCTGGCGACGGCGGCGGCGATGTGCCATCACTGGTTCGGGTGTGTGAACGCGCCGCAGCTCTGGTGTCTGCTCGCCGGCGCCGTGCTGGTGATCGCGTGGCTCAACCTCGCGAACGACGCGTGGGACTTCAGCACCGGCGTCGACGCGAACGCGCGCGGGGGGAAACCCGAGAGCGTCGTGCGCCTCCTCGGCGGCGACGCGAGAGCCGCGCGAGCCGCGCACGTCGCCGCGGGCGCGTGTTTGGTCGCCGGCGCCTGTTCGATCGCGCGGGGCGTGCGTTTCGGCTTGGAGGCGAACGGCGCGGTCTCGACGCGGCTGACGTGCGCCGCGGGGGGGATGCTGGCCGCCGCGATCGCGCTCGGCCACGCGTACCAAGGGCCGCCGTTCCGTCTCTCCTACAAAGGCCTCGGCGAGCCCATCTGCTTCGCCGCCTTCGGACCGCTCGCCACGGGCGCGTTTTACCTGACGCTCGCGGCGGGCGTCCCCGGCGGGTCCGTCTGGGGCGGCGCCGCGACGAGCGGGGCGCTGACCGCGACGAGCGCCCTGCTGCATCCCGGCGTGTTGGGAGCGGCCGCGCTCACGGGGATCACCACCACCGCCATCCTGTTCGCGTCGCATCTGCACCAGGAAGACGGCGACCGCGCGGCGGGGAAGATGAGCCCGATCGTCAGGCTGGGCGTGCCGAGAGCGGTGGACGTCTTGAAGAAAGGACTCATCGCGCACCACGTCCTGGCGGTCGCGATGGCGTGTGTCGGGATGTTACCCGTCACGGCCGGCGTCGCGGTGGTGCTGTGCGCCCCGCTCGCGCGCGCCATCGTCGCGTTCGCCGAGGCGACCGCTTCGAACCCGCCCCGCTTGTTCGCGACCAAATACCTGTGCGTCCGGTGGCACGTCGCGCACGCGGCGGCGCTGAGTCTCGGGTGCTGGCTGGACCCGTGGATGCCGTGGCATCTCGCCGCGGGGCGAATCGCGGGCGCCGCCGTGGGGGCGGCGTACTAGTCTCATCATCCGAGATCTCTCGATGTGAATCTATCATACCTCTACCTCATCGTCTCGCGACGCGCGTCTTCGTTTGTTTCCAACCGCGCTCGCTGAGCTTCGTTTCTCCGCCTCGCACGTCGCGCAGTGGCGCTTCAGTCGGCCGTGCGGGCACGGGTTGCAGCTCCCGCAGTTGTACTTGACCTTGCCGTGCACGCACCCGTTGCACACGGAGCAGTTCGCCTTGCGCTTGCCGTGCGGGCACGGGTTGCAGACGGAGCACAGGCGCTTCAGCCGGCCGTGAGGGCACGGGTTGCACCGACCGCAGTCGCGCTTCACCTTTCCGTGCGCGCACCGCTTGGCGTCGGACCCGGATCCGTCGCTCGTTCGGGTCAGACCAATCAGCGCGCGCACGGTCTTGCATGCCTGGCACTCGTACTTCACCTTGCCGTGGCAGCAACCCACGCACTGCGTGCAGTTGCGCCGGAGCTTGCCATGAGGACACGGGAAGCACGTCGTGCAGTTTTTCTTCAACTTGCCATGCGGGCAGCCGACGCACTGCACGCACTGGCGCTTCTGCTTGCCGTGCGGACACGGCGTGCAGGTGGCGCACGCGTACCGCAACTTGTCGTGCGGGCACTTCTTGCGGCCCTCCATGACGGCCACGGCGGCCGCGGTGCCCTCGACGCCTCACCTCCGCGCCCGCGGCAATGGGGGGTTCGCGTCGCAGAACCGGGATCTGGACATTTGCTCGTAAATCGTCGTCACCCCAAGATTGAGCAGTCTCGGCCGAAAAAGCGGGCGCTCATCACTGCACCGGGCACCGCGACGGTCGCCCTCCCCCAGTCGAGCGCCTCGCTCACCGCCTGAACGGCCGGGCACCGTGCGCGATGTCCTCGGCGTCGCCGCACTCGAGGTACGAGCCTTGACCCGCGCGCGGCGGGCTCTGGAGAAGGAACCGCGCGAAGGGTCAGACGCGCTGAAGAACCAACAACGCCCGCCGTTTCCGCGATAACCCAACGACGATCGTTCCGGTGCCGGGTTCCTCTCGATGCGCTCCCACGACGCGCACGGACTGACACACGCACGCGTCCCTCGGACTTCGCCCAGCCCCCCCGCGACGGATGCGTCGTCGCTCGCGGGCGCGGACGCAAGCCCCGTCGTGGACGCGGTCGCGGGCGCCGCGGGCGCGCTCCTCGCGCTGCTCAGCACGTACCCGCTCATGACCCTCAACACCAGGCAGCACGTCGAGAAAAAAAAAAAAACCGCGACGCGGCGCGACTGTGACGGCGACGGCGACGGCGACGAACGCGTGAACGGAACGAACGACGCGAGGCTTTCCCCTCGCGTCTTCACTATGATGGACGAACTTCGCGCAGTGGCGAACGAAAACGGCGGGCTCGCGGGTCTGTACCGCGGCATCGAGCCCGCGGTGATTGGCACGGTGACGTCGCAGGCGGTGTACAACTACTTTTACGCCGTCTTGCGCGGCGCGACGGCGCGTCTCAAGACGACGTCTCGAAATGAACGTCCGGTACGTTTGAGCGCGCTGGAGTCGCTGGCGATCGCCTCCGTCGCGGGATCGATCAACGTTGTGCTGACGATCCCGATATGGACGGTGTGCGTGCGCATGCAGGCGGAGCGCGCGGACGAGGGGTCGGCGACGTCGGCGCCTTCGGGGCGCGTCGAGCGACGCGGGACGAGCGGAAAAGACGACGCGCCGTCGCGACGGTGGTTTTCGTCGAGTCGAAATCGGAAAGCACCCGAGACGTCCGGCGGTCCCGCGCGGAGCGCGTCGTCTCCCTCGAGCGCGACGACTGAGCATCGCGGAAAGAAGACGTTTCTCGAGACCGCGGCGGCGGTGTGGGACGAGAGCGGCCCGGCGGGGTTTTGGCGCGGCGTGGTGCCGTCGCTGATGATGGTGAGCAACCCCGCGTTGCAGTACGCGTTTTACGAGAGCGCGGGCGACGCGTTCCGGCGGCGGCGCGCTCGTAAGACTCGTAAAACGGTCGCGGAATCGAACCCGGCGCGCGTCGCCGCGGACCCGCGCTCGCTCACCGCGCCGGAGGTGTTCGTCGCCGCGTCGCTGGCGAAGATGGGCGCCACCGTCCTGACGTACCCGGTGCTCCTCGTGAAGACCCGGCTGCAGGCGGGCAGGGGGAGGCGACGTGAGATGAAGGGCGACACCGGGAAGGAACGCGATGAGGAAGCTTCGGCTTCGTACGACGGCGCGTTCGACGCGCTGCGCCGCATCGCGCGCGAGGAGGGCGCGGCGGCGTTTTACCGCGGGATGGGCACGAAGATGACGCAGACCGTGTTCGCGGCGGCGCTCATGTTCGTGACCAAGGAGGAAATCGCCAAAGCCGTGAGAGCCGCTTTCGCGCGCGAAAAGGCGGTCAAGGCGGTCAAGGCGGTCGCGCGAAGCGTGTAGGGCTTGGGGTCGTGGGGTCATCCTCTGCGTTCGCGCGTTACTCGTCGCGCGTCGCGATGAGTAGTCGAGACGGTTTAGATGTTTCACCAAAAGTAAAAAAAGATCACCCCTCGAGCGACCACCCCGTGCTCGGGTCGAACTCCATCTTCACCTCGCACACCGGGCACTTGTCGCTCCTTTCGTACCACTCGTAGACGCACGCCAGGTGGAAGTGGTGGCCGCACACCAGCGCCATCTTCGGGTTCTCCGTGTCGTACGCCTCGAAGCACGTCGGACACGAGTCCTCGTCGCACAGCGTGCTGGTCACGCTCACGCCGCTCGCCGAGCGCGCGTGCCGTCCGAGGAGCACAGTCTTCTTGAGGTGCTCTTTGAACGCCTCGGACGCGCCGTTCGGGTCACGCCGCGGATCGTTCGATCCACCGTCCCGCTGGCTTTTCTTCAGACTGCTCACCAGGTCATCCACTTCGCTCGCCACGCTCGCTTCGTCTCGCGCGCCTTGGTCTAAAAGCGAAGCCCCGTCGATGCGCGGTCTCGGCGGGACGTACCCCGGAACCGGCTCGGAATCCGCGCGGTGGTGCGTTTTCTTTTCCCCGCGCGCGCCGTCGCGGAGCCCGCCGTCGAAACTGCGCCGACGCGCGTTCGAGCGGCGCTCGGACGCGCGCGTCGCCTCGCCGTCGCTGCCGCCGTCCGATCGCGCGGCGGCGTCCAACCCCAACCCACCGGGCGGCGTAGGTGCTCCGTGGGTGCTCTTCCGTAGGAGCCCGCGCTTTTCGCGCCACAGCCGTTCGCGCCATTCGCCGTCGCGTTCGAGTTCGCCGTCGCTCGCGGCGCCGCGGCTGCTCTCGGAATCGCGGCGCAGGTCGTCGCCGCTGCCGCTCGTCTCGCCGGCGTCGCCGCGCGCGCGGGAACCCGCGCGCGACGCGCCCTCGAACGGGGGCGGCGTGGGCGCGCGGAACCGGGGAAGGACGTCCCCGGCGGAGGACGACACGGCGACGCCGCGCGCGACGAGCGGCGAATCGTGATCCTCGGAGGAGACGGTCCCGCCCGAGTCCCGCCGGTGCGGGTCCCCGGAGGCGGTATCGACGCAGCACAGCGCCTTGAGCTGGATGCGACGCGCGCGGGTCGTGCGCGAGTCGCGCGTGAGACGCGGGGGCGGCGGGGGGGGAACCGGGCGGAGGGGAAGGCGGAGACGTCAGACGCGGACGGGTCGACCGAGCGGAGTCGGTCGTGGTTTTCGCGGGAACTCGTCTTGACCGCAGGCCGCGTGGTCGCCGAGGCGGGTCCCCGCGGCCCAACCGCGGGTCGCGCGGGAAACACCAGGAGAGGGAAACGCACCACGCTGCTCCAGCATGTCGGCTGCTCCGCGCCGCCGTGGCGCCTCCGCGGGGACTCCATCTCGCGCGCCTCGAGGTCTGACCGCGCGACTTTTTTTCCGCGCGATATTCCGTCTAGCACACATGACTTTGGCGGACGTGCCGAAAAAAATCACGAAGGTTGTGGCGACTCGTCGGTGTTTGTTGGCGAACTGTCTGCATTCGGTCGGTTCGATGTCTGCACTCTTGTCTTATCGTTCGACAAGCGGTCGATAAGTGAGGCCATTCTCATAAAAGGCGTAGTTCCGAACTAATTGACGAGATGATAGCGCGGCGCACTCTGGGGCGCACCGAGTGAGCGCGCGACACGTGATCGCCCCCGGCGAGTGCCATGGGCAGATCCGCACAGAGAGAAGAGGCCATGGCCGACGCCTCCTTCGCGAGATACATGAAGCCGGTGCGTTTCGGTCGCCCGGATCTCCCCCGAACGATGCAAACAAATTAGCGCGTCCTTTAAACACGCGCTCGGAAATGGCCGCGGACGTGCCGACCCGCCTCCGGACGCGCGCGCGAGGCCATCCCGAACCAGCTGACCCTGGCCGTTCATCCGCATCGCGCAGGTCCGCATCTACAATTCCCTGAGAACCCGATTCAAGCGGAACGTGCGTGCCCACCCTCCCGACGAGCGTCCGCGGCGCTTCCACCCGCCTCCTCTGTCGGCCGCGTCGGATCTTCAAGACGTTCCCCACGCCGACGAGCCGTGCGCGACGCTGACCGATCCGCCCCTTCCCGCCCCCGCAGCCGATATTCCTGAACCGGTCCTTGAATTACGTCCAGGCCCTCCGCGCGGTGAAGCAGCGGCGGCCCGACGCCGGCGCGAGTACGCCCCCGCCCGCGGACGCCGAATCGCTCCGTTTTCGTCTCCAGCGGGGCGATTTCTTCGTCGCGCGACGTTTACGCTTCTCGCGCGACGTTTTTCGCCGCGCGCGAGCCTAGCCGAGCTTAGCCGAGCCTCCGCTGACCGAAACCGAACCCTGAACCTCGCGAAACGTAGAGCTCCGAGTGCAAGCTGTGCCCTGCGAGGCGAGCCGCGCGCGCGCGCGCGTCGGAATCGCGATGCTGTGCCGCGAGATCGCGTCGGAGGCGGACGCCGCCGGCGGGAAAAGTCGATCGATTCTGCGCGTTTTGCAAGCCGCGAAAGTAGAGGCGACGGGCGGCGACGCGCGCGCCGCCGGCGGGCGTTTCCCGCGCGACCTCGCCGTCTTCGACCACGAGCACCTGTCGGACCCGACGAAGGCAGCGGCGCTGTCGGTGGTGTTCGTGCGGTGGGAGGCGATGGACGGCCTCGGGGGGTGCGCGGGGGGACCGCGGCGGCGGCGAATGACGCGCCGCGAAGAGAAACGAGACACGGAAACGTCGACGACGTCGTCGACGTCGCCGCCGCCGTTCGCGGCCGCGCGCTCTCGCGCCTCTCGGGTCGGGTCCCGAGGTGGGAAACGCCACCACTCGAAAGAACCGCGGGTGACGAAGCTCTTCGGCCACGTCCCCGAGGGCACGACGGTGCGCGTGCGCCGGATGCGCGTTCCCGCCGCCGGCGCCGAGGGCGCGCCGCTCGACGGCTCGGCGCCGCGCGAGACGTGCGAGCTTCGCCTCGCGACCGATCCTTCGCGCGCGCGGAAGGAAGCCTTAGCCGCGGCGTCTTTTGAGGGCGACGGCGACGCGATTGTCGCGCTGGACGGGTTGGCGGCGGTTGACCCGGCTGACCCGGCGGACGCGGCGGACGACGCGTGGCTGGGCGCGGAGACGCGCTGCGTGTTTGAGGCGGCGCCGGCGGCGGGTTTCGGGTCTCGCACCCCGGCGGCGGCGGCTCCGGACGGCTCGGCGTGGGAGACCGTCCCCGACCCGGACGCGCGCGTGACGAAGGTGACGTTCCACTACCTGTACCACCGCGGGAAGCTGCGCAAGACGGAGTCGACGGTGGGGATGACGTGCCCCCTGTGCATGCGCGACGCCGACGCGTTCGGCGCGCTGGCCCGCCACATGGAAGCGTGCCACGGCCGGTTCAAGTTTGCGTTCTTCCCCCGCGGCGACGCCGGGCCGGCCTCGGCGCCGGAGCCGGGGAACCGATTCGGGCGCCCGCCCGTGAACGAAGAAGAAGACGTTAAAAGCCGCGGGGACGAGAGCGAGAGCTCGGCGCCTTCGGCGACGCTCGTCGCGTCCCGGCCCGGGCCCGCCGACCCGACCGTGCACATGATGTGCCGCGAGGAGGACGGGCGCGCGCGCGAGCAGGCGGAGCAGGAAGAGTGGGAGTGGTTCCACGAGCACGGGGGCTGGTACACGGGCAACAGGATGCGGCCCAGGCGCTTCTCGAAGGCGAGCGCGGCGAGTATTGAGTCGCCGTCGGAGACTGAATACCCGCGCAGCCGGGGCGCGTCCGTCGAAACCGCGACGCCGACGCGCGAGACGGACATCGACGGCGCGGCGGCGCGCGCGTCGAGCGCGAAGTCGACGGAGAAGGAAGACCTAAACGTTTCCTCCCCGGGGGAAACCGAGGGCGGCTCGGTTCCCGCGGGCGCCGTCGCGCCCGGCGCGCCGACGCGCAAGGAGATGCTCCCCACGTACGCGGTGAAGGAGTTCGTGTTCGCGAGCCGGCGGTACCCCCTGCGTCCGGAGGCGCGCGCGGCGCTCGCGGAGGCGCACCGCGCCGAGGTGAAGTCGACCTCGGCGCTGTGGAGGCAGGAGGAGGCGGCGCTCTTGAAGGCGAGGCACAGGGCGAGGCGGGTGGAGGCGCAGACCAACCGCCGGCGCCGCGAGCGGGAGGAGCGGCTCGCGAAGGACGAGGCGCGCATAAATGCGCAGAGCGCCGAGCACCAGGTCCAGCGCCTGCTGCTGCTCCAGCTGGCGAAGCACGAGTCCGCCGTCGCCGCGCGGAGGCTCAACCCCGGGCTCGCGCTCGAGAACGTCTCGGGGATGGCGCAGCTGGGAAATCTCGGGATGTACCCCAGATTCGCGGCGGCGGGCAGCCTCGGCGGCCTCGGCGGCGTCCCCGGGGGGCTGAGCGTCCCGGTGAACGTCCCGGGCATCCCGGGCGGCGTCCTCCCGAGCGCCATCCCCGGCGGCGTGGGCTTCGTGCCCGAACGCGGGTACGGCGAGGAGACTCTGAGGCAAATGCGCCTGCGCGAGCTGCAGGCGAACGAGCGGCTGCTGCGCCTCGAAATCGAGCGCGCGGCGGCGGCGCGGAACGCGTTTACGCGCGGTGCCGCCGCGCCCGCCCCCGCCGATGAGGCGCGCGCGCAGACGCGGTTCCCGCGAAACGACGACGACGACGACGACGACGCGCCGCCGAGCGCGCCGCCGAGCGCGCCGCCGAGCGCGAACGAAAAAAAAAACGAACGCGCGCCCGCCTCGCCGCGCGCGAAGCGCGAAGCGGCGATGTCCCTGCTCGCCACCGCCGCGCGGGCGGCGGAACTCCCCGGGCGCTTTGACGCCGCGAAGCGCCCTTTGCCTTCTTCCGCGCCGTCGTCCTCGCGAGAGAAGCGCCACAAGTCGCGCGTGGACACCCCCAAAGGCGGCGTCTCCGTGGATGCCATCATCGCCCAGATCAACCGCGACTTGGCGGCGCGCGCCGCCGCGGGGTCGCGCGCGCTCGAGACGGCGGCGGCTACGCCGCGCGCCGAGGCTCTTCCCGCTTCGGCTTCGAACGTGAGAAACGCTCCGAACGCGGCGAAGACGGCGAAGGTAAAGGCCCCGATCGGCATCGAGCCTGCCGCGCCGATCTGTTCGGCGCGGAAGGGTAAGGCGAACGCCAAGTCGGCGGCGGCGAAGGAGAAGAAGAGGGACCCGCCGGTTCCGACCGGCCGACCGCGCGAGGCTCCGGCGTCGCTTCCGGGAAAAGGCGCGGATGACGCCGCCGACGGCCGCGGCGTCGGCCCTCCCGGCACGGCGTACCACGCGCGCACGGCCATGCCCATGGCGCGCGAGGGCGACACTTCGTTCGGCCCCACGCGTGACTCGGACGACGAGGAGGACGCGCTGCAGTGGGCGCGCGAGGATTACCGCCGGCTGGTGGACTTCCAGGACATCGCCGCGGACGAGAAGGTGTTCATGCACGAGTGGAACGCGTTCATGAAGCGGTTCCGCCCGGTGGGCGACCGCGCCTTGCCCGCGGCGCTGGAGGCGTTCGCGCACTACCGAGGCGAGGCCATGTCGCGTTCGAAGACGTTCAAGCGCCTATTCGCGCTGCATCTGCTGAACGCGTTCGAGTTCGGCGTCGTGCCGGCGGCGACCATCGACGCGTGCATGCGCGTCGTCAAGAGCTACGGGCGCGGCGAGGGCGCGGCGCGCCGCGCCGCCCCGGGGATCGGCGGCGCGATCGGCATCCCCGGCATCGGGGACGCGGCCGGCGTCCCCGCGACGAAAGCCGTCGCGGGGACGCCGAGTCGAGAGGCGCGCGGTGACGGTGATGCGGGCGCGCGGTGACGGTGATGCGGGCGCGGGGTGGACGAAGGCGCGCGACGACGGCGCCCGTTCGGCGACGACGGCGTTTTTTGTAAAGTACTGTACCTTGGGTGTGCGTTTTCGAGCTCGTTTCTTCGTCTTGTTCGTCATTCGAGATCGGCGCGCGTCCCGTCGTTCACCTCGTCACGGACGCGATGGCCGCGTCCCCCGCGACGCCCTCGCTCGCGGAGCGCGCCGAGGAGGGCGACGGAGGCACCGAGTGGTTCTACGTGGACGGCGCCGGCGTCCGGCGCGGGCCGCACAACTTCCGCGTCGTGCGCGCGCAGTTGCGGTGCGGCGTGCTCGACGGGGACGATCTCGTGTGGCGCGAAGGCCTGCCCGCGTGGCGCCCGGCCGCGCAGATCCCCGTGTTCGCGAGCTGCGTCGCGGGCCGCGCGGGTGCGGCGGCCGCGTCGGGGGGCGAGCGCGACGACGCGGCGCCGCCCGAGCGCGACGACGCGGCGACCCCCGACCGAGCGCGCGAATCCGCGCCCGTCGCCGAAGAGAGTCTTCGGACCCGACCCGACCGACGAGAGACCCGAGCGCTCGAGCCTCCTCTGGACGAGCGTCCGCACCGACCCGCGCCGGAACCCGAGCCAGAGGACCTCTCCGCGTGTTGGCACGCCTCGCGCTCGGACGGCGCGCGGTTCGGGCCCGTGGACGCCGAGACGCTCGTGCGTCTCTTGGCGGAGGCGGAGGCGCGAGAGGAACCCGCCGGCGGCGAAGGCGTCGAGACGCTCGTGTGGCACCCCCGCGAGAGCGCGGCGTGGGCCCCCGCGTCTCGGTGTCCCTCTCTGGCGGAGGCTGCCGCGGCTGTCTCTCTGCGACGCGGCGAGGACGCGACGGGAGCCGCGAAGGCGAGCGGAGACGAGCGAAGACAGAACGCCGGCGAAGGCGAGCGCTCGAGGCTCGAGGCGCTCGAGACCGAGCTCGCGCAGACGAAAGAGGCGCTGGGCTCGGCTCGGTTCGAGATCGACGCGCTGGAGGCGGAGCTGGCGTCCACGAGGGCGCGCGCGGCGGAAGCGACGGCGCTCGCGCGAGAGGCGGCGCGCGCGGCGGCGGCGACGGAGGACCTCGCCGCGGCGCGTCTCGAGCTCGAGACGAAAACCGCGGAGCTCTCTCGCCTGCGCGGCGTGCTGAAGGGGAAGTTGCTCGCGCGCGTGCTCGCGGAGGCGGACGACACGCGCGAGCGCGTCGAGGAGCTGGACGCGCTGGACGCCTACGCCGGCGCGGGGAGGGAAAGGGACCCGCGGGGAGAGGGGGCGTGGTAGAGCGGCGGGCGCCATGGCGCGGCGACTGCGCTCGAGTTGTCGAGTACGGTATCGGACGCTTTTTCGCCGAAACGATCGCCGGTACGTCAGACGACGCTCTCGCGACGACGTCTGGTGACCAGACCGCGCGACGCGCGCGCGTGGGGTCGCCATGCCGACCCCGTGCCGCGCGGCGGCCGCCACCTTCGTGTCGCGTATCACCGAGTCCGACCTCCCCGAGCTCCGCCGTCTGAGCGCATCTCGACGTCGCGCGTTCGCGCTCGACCTGTGCGCGCTTCTCGATTTCGCCACGCCCGGGGGCGAGCGCGCGTCCGGTTCGCCCTCCCCGAGCGCCGGGGGGCTGCGCGCCGCCATGATGGTGGACCACGTGCCCGGCATGACTTCGCGCTCGGCGTGCGCGCTCGTGGACCGGCTCAGCCTCGCCGCGCGCCGCTGGGTGCCCGACGCGCGGAACCTGCGCGTCTTCGAGGTGCGCGACGTGGTCATCATCGCGCACGCCCCGAGACTGCGGGACGAGCTGCTCGGTTGGCGCGGCGCCGGAGTCGGCGCGTCGGCGGAGACGACGCGTCACCGCCGATTGATCGACGTCCTCCCCGCGGCCGGGCCCGCGGTCGCCGTCGCGGCCGTCTGCGACGCGCTGGCGCGCGCCGCCGACGCGATCGCCGAAGAGGCCAGCGAGGCGGGCGAGGAGGGGACGGACGACGAAGACGCCCGCGACGAAGAAGGCTCTCTTCGAAGAAAACGCTCCGAAAGCGCCGATCTCGTCGCCGCGCTCGGCGCTGTCGCGGAGCGACTCGTCCCGCCGCCGACGCTGGTGGGCGCGTGCCTCGGGTACCCGCGCGTGTACGCGTGGTCGGACGCCGGCGACGTCGCGAGCGCCGCGCGCGCGCTCTCCTCCGAGACCCTGGTCGTGTACGAGGCGTTCGCGCGTTTCCGCGGCAACGACCGCGACGGCGACGTCGGAGGCGAAAAAAAAGCCGCCGCGGACGCGAGCGCGATCCGCGTGTGCGGCTTCACGGCGCCGGCGCGGTCCGCGGAAGAGGACGCCGAGGCGGCACATCGCGATCACGACGTGCGCGTCTGGCTCGAGGCCATGCGGGAACGCGCGGCGGCGGGCGGGGACGTGTGGACGGATCTCGAGCTCAGAGTCGCGACGCGCGGCGCGGGTCCGGTGGCGTTGTGACAGCATCCCGTACGACGAGTCAGTCGCGACGCGTTTCGCCGCGCGTAGAAACGCGCGGCGGTCGACCCACAAGTCACCCGCACACTACGTAGTCTAGCTCGCTCGACCACCACGAGCGCTTCTGCGCTTCTTCTTGTCGTTCAGAATTCAGAATTCAGAAACTGCCTTCGGCGCGTGTCGGCGGCGCCGGTGCCGAGCTCGAGCTCGCGGCTCTGACGTACGCGGACGCGCCGTCGGCGCCGTTCGACTCGCCCAGCAGCACCGCCGCGAACGCCGACTCCAGACCGCTCGGCGACGCCGGTTCGCTTCGCGGAGCAAGCGGGACGGCGTTCGCGGTCGGCGGTGCGGTCTCCGACGCATCTTTCACGACTGACTGATGACTCGGCGAACGGACGTCGCGAAAATCTCCGAAGCCGCTCGAGCTTCGCGGCGGCGCGCACGCGCCGTCGCGCGTCGCGTCCTCGTCCGCGACGAACGCGCACCGCGACAACGCGAGCGCGGGGGCGTCACGTACGGGGACGTTTTCTTCGGAGTCGTCGCGCGCGTCTTCGTTCGCGCCACCGTACACGAAGCACTGCACGCACTCCACGTCCTTCCCCCCGGGCCTCCCGAACCAGTCGTGTTTCGAGTCGTTCTCGCGAAACACCGCCGAGCCGCGCGCCTCGGCGGACCGACGATCCGTCCGTCCGTCCGTCTCGGGGAGGGAAAAGCGCGCCGTCGCGTCGTGCGCGCACACCGCGCCTCCCCGCGGCGCGGTGTTGCGCTCGAAGAGCGCGTATCGAAACTCGAACGTCGCGCCGCGCACGACCGACACGGCGCCCCCGCCGCACGTGAGCGCCTTCCGCCGCGCGTCGGGGTAGACGGCGACGGCGTTCCCGACGAAGTGCGCGACGTCCGCGCGCGCCGCGGACGCGGCGTCGCCGAGGAAGACGGCGCCGCCTCCGTCCCAGTAATCGTCCGCCACGACGTTCTTCTCGAACGTCGCCGTCGTGAACGCCACGCGCGCGCCTTCGTCCGCGTACACCGCCCCGCCCTCTTTCTCCGCGACGTTGCGCGTAAACGCGCTCCGGTGGACCCGCGCGACGCCGCGCCGAACGAAGAGCGCGCCGCCCTCGCCGACGTCGGCGGCGTACGCGTCGAGCGTCGCCGACGCGCTCCCCCAGGCTTCGTTCGAATCGAACGCGCAGTCCACGAACGTCGCGCTCGCGCCCGAGCCGAACACCGCGACCGCGCCGCCCCGGCCGTTCCAGGGTTTAGGCACCATCCCGGGATGTCGTGTCGCGTGAAGACCTTCCGTCGAACGGTCGTCGGGGTCGGGACCCGCGCTCGCTTCGCGCGCCGCCGCGTCGCCGCCCCCGCCGAGAACCAAATTCTCCGCGAACGCGACGCCGACGGCGACGAGCGAGGCGGAGGCGACGCGCGTTTCGTCCTCGCGCGTCACCTTCGTCGTCGCGCGTCGCTCGTCCTCGAGGTCGCGCACCACGGCGTTGGCCTCGTCCGCGTCCGCCCACGCGTTCGGCGTCGGCTCGATCGAACCCGGGGAAGCGTGGCGTTCGTCGCGTTCCCCGTCGCGTCTCGGCGACGCGCGGCGTCCCCGCACGACCACCGCCCCGCCCGCGCCGTCGCGCGCGTTGCACGCGCCGCGGAGCTCGAGGTTCGCGAGGGTCAGGCGGCCGCCCTCGCGCACGTCGAACAGAGGGCCCGCGCCGTTCTCGCACCGCGTGCATCTCTGGCGACACTCGGACCTGTCCCGCCTGACGAGGACGCCGCCGCCGGACACCGAGCACTTCGACGTGCCTTCGCCGCACGCCCCTCGGACGGTCAGGGGTCGCGAGACGCGCAGAGGGAACGCGCACTGCGCGTCCTCGGCCGCGGTGAGGTTGCGGTACAGCGTGATGTGCGACACGCCGGCGTCGACCGCGGCGTGGAGCTGGGCGCACGACGCCACGAAGCAAGACCCGCCTCGGCCGCCGCTGCTCACGCACGTGAACGACGAGGGCGTCGTCGCGGTTTCCGAGGCGGCGACGAGGCTGAGGGCGAGGCTGAGGCTGAGGCTGAGGGACGCGAGCTGGGAGGGGCGCATGGCGGCGGTTTCGTCGAACCGCGCGGCGCGCACGAGTGTGGGGCGCCAGAGGCGGCCCCGAGGTACGGACGGAAAGCGCCGAGGCCTTTCCGAGGTCAGGACCCCACGCGAAGGTCGAAACGCCGTCAGACGCCGGCGGTTCGGTTTCACGAAGACATAGTTTTTAGTCTCTTCATCATTCACGCGACAAACGTCCGTCGATCGACGCGGGCTCGACGCCTCGTCTCGAGACGCGCTCCGTCTCAGCGCTCGTCCTCCTCCGCCTCGCGCTCGTCCTCGACGGGCTTCTTCCCGAGCCACCCCGCGACGACCGGCGTGAGCGCCACGGTGGGGGGGAAGCGGATGGGGCTCGCGGCTTTGTGCGCCGCGTACGCGAGCGCGAACGTGCCGAACTTTTCCGACGTGGACGTCACGGAGAGCCCGACGCGGTCGAGCAAGCCGGGCACGTCCACGCCCGCGCTGATCAGCGCGTAGCACAGCGAGATGCTCACGATGCTCAGCGAGATGGACGTCACGAGGTACGCGCTGCCGTACTTCTTCAGCAGCTTCTTGGCGCTGTCCATCTTCGTGCCGTTCGCCCCGGCGGCGTCGTCGGACTTTTGCGAAAACACCCGCCACAGCCCAGCCTCGAGGCCCCACTTCTCGGTGACGGACTCCGGGTCGTTTTCCTTGGTTTCGTGCACGGGCGGGTCGTGCTTTTTCCCACCCTCGCGCGCGGGGGTCTTCGCGGCGGGGACGACGCGCGCGGCGCGCTCGGCGCCGGTAGGCTCCGTGGGGTGCGAGAACCGGCGCCAGCGCCGGTCGTCCACGGTGCCGCTCAGGCCCGAGCGCCGCCGGGGGGACGCGAACGCGCCCTCCGGGCGGTCGCGGGACAGCACCGAGCGACCCGCCATGGTGCGTCGCCCCGTCATCCGGCGACTGGAGGGCGCGGGGACGCGCGACGCGACGCGGCCCGCGCCGTCGTTCGCGTGCGACGCGATCGGGGCGACGACGCGCGCGGGCACCGAGGCAGACGTCGCGAGGGACGCCATCGCGGGCGGCGGTGCGCGTGCGCGCGGGAGAGCCTCGCGCGACGACGACTGGAACGCGAGGATGGATCCCTCTTGAAAAAGCACCTTCACGCGACACTGCAGTGTCGACCCGATTTTCCTCGGAAAGGCGGGCGAATATCTCGCGCGACCAATCCAGTGTTTTCGATCGTTGAAACACACTGGAGGCAGTCTGCGAAAACGCGAAAATCCCCTTATGAACTTTTCCCGTGCAACATGGCTTTGTTTGGCGGCGAGAAGAAGGTTTTAGGTTTGCTCGCAGAGAAGCGTCCGCGAGATTCCATTCGATTGGGGCGCCTTCGTGACCGGGCGGTTCACGGCGCGCGTCGGGGACGCAACTGCGCACGCGGCATCTACCAGTGTCACGCAAGCGGTTCGTCGACTCGCGCGCGAAGCAACGGCGCGAGAAAGGGTGCCTGACCACGTCGTCGCGCGCGGCGTAAAGAAAAAAGGTACAGCATGTCGAGCAGCAGTGCGCTTTTCGCGACGGCGACGTGCGCGCGCGTGGTCCCTCGGGGACCCGCGGCCTCGCGTCCGTGCCGCGTCGCCTCCGCGACTCGCGCGATGGCACTCAGCACGAACGGTGCCGCCGGCGCGCGCCCCGCGCGCGCGCCGCGCGCCTCGCTCGCGCGCACGCCGCTCCGCGCGCGCCCCGCGGCGGCGGCGGCGGCCGCGGTCCCCCGGACGAACCGTCGCGCAGGCGTCGGGAACTCGCGCCCCGGGTCTGGCGCTTTCCGCCCCGCGCGGACGCGCCGTGCCGTCGTCGCGGCCGTCGCGACCTCAGCCGGCCGCGCGGATGGCGACGATGACGTCGACGACGACGAGCTCGCCGCGCTCGAGGCGCTGGACGAGGTGGACGGATGGGGCGACGAGGAGGCTGACGACGAGGCCATGGCGGTTGCCGCCGCCGTCGCCGCGCGCGCGGTGGGCGGCGACCTGGACGACGACGGCGCGTTGGACGAGCTCGAGGACCTCGAGGAAGACGTGGATGACGAGGAGGAGGGCGTCGCGTTGCTCCGCGAGCTCTTCGAGTACGGCGGCGTCGACGTCGAGGAGTGGCTCCACCTCGGCGAGGACGAGGACATCGAGGTGAGCGGCATCGCCAACGACTCGCGGGCGGTGCTCGGCGGGGACGTCTTCGTGTGCTGCCGCGGCGCTGAGACGGACGGGCACGAACACGCGCTGGACGCCGTCGCGGCTGGTGCGGTGGCGGTCGTCTGCGACCGGCCGATCGCCGGTCTGTCCGAGGACACGCCGCAGGTGGTCGTCGCCGACGCCGGCGCCGCGCTCCCGCGTCTGGCGGCGGCGTTTTACGGCAACCCCAGCGCATCGCTCGTGACCGTCGGCATCACCGGCACGAACGGCAAGACGACCACCGCGCACCTCGTGCGCGCCATCGTCGAGGCGAACGACGGCAAGTGCGGCGTGATCGGCACGACCGGGTACGTCCTGGACGACGCGCGGCTCACCCCGCACGGCGGGGTTTGGGAACCCGAGGAGGCGGACCCGACGGAAAACAGGGAGTGCACCGCGCCCGGGTGGCTCGCGCCGTACGAGGGCAAGTACGAGGTCCCGAACACCACGCCGGACGCGCTGCAGTGCCAGCAGCTGATGGCGGGCATGCTGGACAACGGCGCGACCGCGACGGCGATGGAGGTTTCCAGCCACGCGCTGGCGCAGGGCCGGGTGGACTGCGTGGACTTTGACGTCGCCGTGTTCACGAACCTCACGTCCGACCACATGGACTTCCACGGCACGATGGCGTCGTACCGGGAGGCCAAGGCGGAACTGTTCCGCGGGCTGACGGACCCGGAACGTCAACGCGCGGTGATCAACCTCGATCCGAGCGACGATTCGAACGAATCCAACGACGAGGCGGGCGAGAAGATTTCCGAGTCGGCGTTTTTCATCGCCGCCGCGGGCGGCGGCGACCGCGTGCCCGTGATCACCTACGCCACGCACGCCGGCCTCTCCGACCAGGCGGACGTGTTCGTGGAGAAGGCTGAGCTGTCGCTGTTCGAGACGCTGATCTCCGTGCGCACGCCCGCGGGGTCGTTCGACGCGGCGTGCGGGCTGGTGGGCGAGGTGAACGTCACGAAAATCGCCGCGGCGGTGGCGGTGGGGGTGGCGCTGGAGATCCCGCTGGACGTCATCGCCGCGGGCGTGGAGGCGATGGAGCCCGTCCCGGGGCGCATGGAACTCGTGGACGAGGGCCAGCCCTTCCCGGTGATCGTGGACTACGCGCACACGCCGGACGCGCTGCGGCGCGCCATCTCGTCCGTCAGGCGGACGGGCGCGGCGAACGTCATCACGGTGTTCGGGTGCGGCGGCGACCGCGACGCCGGGAAGCGCGCGGAGATGGGCGCCGTGGCGGATGAGCTGTCGGACATCGTGTTCGTGACCAACGACAACCCGCGCACGGAGGACCCGTACGCGATTCTGGACGACATCACCGCCGGGTTCCGCGACCGCGTGTACAATCTCGAGTCCATCAAGGACGAGGCGATGTTCCCCTTCCTGAAGGACATGTACCTCATCCCCCCCAACGCGCGCCACGAGACGATGAAGCTGCAGAACGCGTGTCGCCGGTACGTCATGGTCGACCGGTGGTTCGCGATCCGGGGCGCGATCGCGATGGCCACCGAGGACGACGCCGTGCTGATTTGCGGCAAAGGGCACGAGGACTACATCGTGGTGGGGAACAAAAAGCACTGGTTCGACGACCGCGCCGAAGCGAGAGACGCGCTGCGCAAGATCGTCACCGTGCAGGAGTCGGGCGTGGACACCACCAACCTGCCTTGGGGGCGCGTCGGCGCCGTCGCGGGGAACGGGAACGTGCTGGACGCCTGACGCGCGTTGGGAAACAGACACGAAGAGACGAAATGCGCGTTCTGGGTGTGTGTTTTGATTCGACGCGCGCGATCACGTCTCGACGCGTGTCTCTGAGTGACGACGCGGCGCGCGACACCGCGACGCCGCTCGTTCAACCGCTCTCGTTCAAACAGTACGTAAAAAACGCCGAGCGCTTGTCGAGTGCTTTCTAAGAAGTCCGTGCACCCAGACTGCAGTGCAGGGGGAAGCGGAAAAATATCTCGCCGAAGCCGCATCAGACTGGTCTCCCATACGCGCTCGCCGATGTGTTCGTGCAGACGCGCGACGGAAGCGACCGAGGGCGCGCGCGTGTCTTCACACCTCACCGCACGAAGGTACCGCGGTTGTCGCCATGGCGAGCCGTGCGATGTCCCTCTCGGGGTTCGCGAGACGCGCGGTGCACCGCGCGTGCCCCGGCCTGGCCACCTTCGCCAGGCCGTACGCCGCGAACGTCGCGACCGTGTCCGAGGAGGACTCGTTCCTCAAGTGGACCACCCCCGAGCCGCAGCAGTTCACGCATCAGTCCATCCTCGCGGCGCCCGTCACGAAGGTACGTCGAGACGCGCGCGCGAAGCGCAGGCATCGTGCGGTGTTCGGCGTCCGCGTGGACGCGGCGTTCAGTCCCGCGAGGCTCGACGCGCGGCCCGCGCGGACGCGACGCGCCGACCCGATCGGTCGAGGCGGACCCGATCGGCGCCATCGAAAACAAACCCTCGCCACGCTGGATCCAAAACACGGTTATGCATAAACGAGAGACTGACCATCCATACACACGTGCCCAAAATAAAACAAACAACGCGCAGGTGACGACGCTGGCCAACGGCATGCGCGTCGCGACGGAGACCACGCCGCACGCCGAGACTGCCACCGTGGGGGTATGGATCGACGCCGGTTCTCGGTACGAGACCGCCGCGAATAACGGCACGGCGCATTTCCTGGAGCACATGGCGTTCAAGGGCACCGCGAAGCGCACGACGGCTGGGCTGGAGGAGGAGATTGAAAACATGGGCGGCCACCTCAACGCGTACACGTCTCGCGAGCAGACCACGTACTACGCCAAGGTGTTCAAGAAGGACGTGCCCAAGGCGGTGGACATCCTGTCCGACATCTTGCAGAACTCCTCGCTGGAGCAGGCTCACGTCGAGCGCGAGCGCGGCGTGATCCTGCGCGAGATGGAGGAGGTGGAGAAGGAGGTGGAGGAGGTGCTGTTCGACCACCTGCACGCCACGGCGTTCCAGCACACTGGCCTCGGGCGCACCATCCTCGGGAGCGCGGAGAATGTGCGCTCCATCACGCGCGAGGACCTGGCGAAGTACATCAAGGAGCACTACACCGCGCCGCGCATGGTGCTCGTCGGCACCGGCGCCGTCGAGCACGACGACCTCGTGAAGCTGGCGGAGGGCGCCTTCGCGGACGCGCCCGTCGCCGGCGCCGACGTGGCGACGCTCGTGAAGGACGACCCCGCGCACTTCACCGGCTCGGACGTGCGCATCCGCGACGACGACATGACCACGGCGTCGTTCTGCGTCGCGTTCAAGGGCGCGCCCTGGAACTCGCCGGACGCCGTGCCGCTGATGGTGATGCAGGCGATGCTGGGCAGCTGGGACAAGGCGGCGCCCGGCGCGGGGCACGCCGGCTCGCCGCTGGCGCAGAGCCTGTACGCCAACGACCTGGCCAACTCGTTCATGGCGTTCAACACCAACTACGCGGACGCGGGTCTGTTCGGCGTGCACGTCTCCTCGGAGAACAAGGAGGCGCTGGACGACGCGGCGTTTTGCGTGATGCAGGAGCTGCGAGGTTTGATTTACGATCCCAAGGCGGAGGATGTCGTTCGCGCCAAGCAGGCGCTCAAGTCGTCGCTGCTGCTGCACGCCGAGTCGAGCACGAGTGCCGCGTCCGAGGAAATCGGGCGCCAGCTCCTGACGTACGGCCGCCGCATCCCGCGCGCGGAGCTCTTCGCGCGCATCGACGCGGTGACGCCGGAGACGGTGAAGGCGACGGCGTGGAAGTACATCCGCGACGAGTGCCCCGCCGTCGCCGCCATCGGCCCGGTGCAGTTCCTCCCAGACTACAACTGGTTCAGGCAGAGCACGTACGATAACTTCTACTGAGCGACGAAAAGCGCGCGACGAAAAGCGCGCCTTTCGCGGGTCCGCGTCGAGCGTCCCTCTCCCGCGAAAAGCGCGGAGGGGAGCGTTCGGAGGGCGGGACAGGCGCGAGACGGGTAGTCAAAATGTTGACATGAGGATCAGTCAGTCAAGTCAGTCTACGGAATTGTCGTTTTTTCTCGGACGACGTGAATCGACACACATCCGCGCGCGCCACCCCGAGGCTGTCCCCCGACTCGGTACGGTTCCGGTCACTCTACTCGCGCGCGCGTCTGAATACGCCGCTTCCCGTTCAACCCGCGCTCGTCGTCATGAGCGACTCCCCCGAACGCACCACCTCGACCCCAGCGAGGGGACGAGTCATGCATGACACGACGTCCGCCGCGGTGTCCGATCCCAAGGCTCGCGCGAGCGACGCGGCGTGCGAGCGACGCGCCTCTCGACCCGCTGACACGCACGATCTTGCAGATGCTTCCGCGTTGACGGGTAATGCGTGTCCAGCTACCTCCTCCGAGCGACGCGGCCTGCCGCATCGAGGAGCTCGCGTCGCTCCCTGCGCGGTCGCGTCGAAGTCGAAGCGTCGCCGCGGCGGTTCGGGGTCGCTCGAGAAGAGGACGCGGACGGAGGCGGCGGTGGCGGGGGATGCCGCGGACGCGGCCGACACCGATACCACGTGGCGTGACGCGTACGAGGATGCGGTCGTGCCCTTTGTGCTGGGCGGATACGCGCGCGTGCGCCGCGACCAAGACGCCTGGTATCTGGCATCCGCGGATGGGACACGCGTGCTCGAAGCCGTCGTGACAACCCGGCCTGTAAACCAAACGGAGACGCGCGAACTGCGAGTGAGCCGCGCGCTTCTCGACGTTGCGCTGGACCGCGCCGGCCGACCGTTCGACGCGGTACCGCGTCTTCGAAGCCCCGACGACGCGGAGGCGTGGTTGGCGAAGATCGTCGCCGCGAGCGCACGCCCGCCGGTGGCGCTCGCGCGCGCCGTGCGAAGCGCCGTGGCCCGGCGCAGAGCGTGACGCCGCGATTCGATGAAAAAATGATGGCACAGCAATAGCCCTAACGTCGCTCTCTCGGTACGCGTCGCATCTCGCTCATCGCGTCATCGCGTCACATCGCCCTGATTTCCTTCATCACGAGTTTCATTAGCAGTAGCCCCGCGACGAGGTCCGCCGCGTACAACATGAAGAAGACGTTGTTCCAGTCGTCGGTGTGCGCGCTGATCCACCCGGTGAACATCGGGCCCACCGCCGCGCCGATCGAGCCGGTGCCGTCGATGATCGCGGTGACCGTCGCGAGCGCGCGCGCGTTGCCTTTCAAGCTTTCGTGCGTTCCCAGGTCCGCGGAGACCGCGGTGGTGATGAGCGCGTACGGGCCGTTCACCAGCGCGCCGGCGAGCGTCATGAGCAGGACGTTGGCGGTCATGCTCGAACCGCCGTACTCGCGGTAGCAGTACAAAACGGGGATGGACGCGTACACGAACCCGGCGCTCGTCAACGAGCGCGCGTTAAATCGGTCGGAGACGTACCCGGCGAGGATGCCGCCCGCGACGCCGCCGATGTCGAACAGCGTGGACAACCGTCCCGCCTGCGCGGGCGTGAGGTAGACGCCGCCGATCTGCGTGCGCTCGATGTAAAACGGCAACCAGTAGAGGAACGTGTACGCGACCAGCTTGGTGAAGAAGAGGCACAGCGAAAAGGTGATGACGCCCGGAATCTTCAGCGCGGCTTTGAACCCCGCCGCCTGCGGTTTCCGTTTCGGAGACACCGGGTGGTTAAGGCCGTGGTTGATCATTCCCACTGCGCCACCGACAGATGCGTCATTCTCCGACGAGGCGTCTTTCCCTCCCAGCAAGCCGTCGCCGCCCGCCTCGCCCGCGGCGCCGTGCGGGCTCGGGTGCCCCGCGTCCTCGGGCGCGACGACCAGAAACGTGTACACCAGCCACCCGCACGCGATGGTCAACACGCCGTTGATCACGAACGCGTTCCCCCAGTCCCCCGTCTTGAGCACGGCGCTGGCCAACAGCGACCCGAGGATGTTGCCGACGCTGGTGTGCGCGTTCCACACGCCCATGATGAGCCCGCGCTTGGATTTGCCGAACCAGTTGCCCATGACCGACACCACCGAGGGCCATCCCGTGCTCTGGAACACGCCCGCGGCGATCTGCACGAAGATGTAGTACGCCAAGCTGTGCTGCTCCCAGGCCTGCCCGAACCCGAACGCGCACACGAACAGCCCGGAGCCGACCATGCCGTAAGTCAGGAAGACGCGCAGGTCCATCGAGTCGCCGATGTGCCCGCTGAAGAACATCCCAACGCTGTACGCGGCAAGGAACGCGACGTCCGTCTGCCCGAGCAGGTGGTTTCCGTCGGGGCCGTTGAACGGCGCCCACCCGGGGGCGCCCGCGCGCCTCTGCTCGTCCGTGGGGTTCAGCACCGACTTGACGATCGACGGCGGCTTGCGCGACGCGTGGTACATCATGTACGACAGGAACGTGATGACGAGCACGCTGAACCGATACTGGTGCGCGGAGAGGTTCTTGCCGCCGCGGCTCGCTACCAGCCGCGCCATCCCCACGGGGAGCCTAGCGCGGTCCATCGCGAAGGGTCAAGCCGGGGCCTTCTTCGCGCTCCGCGACCGCCAACACTCACGGCGTGATCGTTCGGTTTTCGCGTTTATGTGAAGGCTGTTTGCGCCTGATTCGGTCGAGCCGCGCGAACTCGTCTCGGAACAGTCGAAAAGTCGACTGACAGACCTCGAAAAGACGCGTTCGACACGCGACCGACAGTCGCGGCGTCGCGAGGCAACCCGTGGGCGCCCGGGTCGAGAGTCGGGCCCCGCGCCCCGTGTCGGTCGCAGCGCACCGCGCGCGCGTTCGTCGTTCGTCGTTCGTCGCGCCGATCGCGCGCCTTTCACGAGTCGTGGCGCAGCCTTCACTCCGCGAACGGTGGCGACGTTTCGCGTGCACACCTCAGCTCGTGCGTCATCCGAGACGGAGCCGCGCGCATGTCTCGGAGAGCCGAGAAGGCGGGCGCGGAAAGGCCCATGGCCGGAGTCAAGGCCAGGCTGGACCGCGCGTTGGAAGCGATGGAGAGCCGCGCGGGCGACTCGAACTCGCCTCCCGTCGGCGTGCTCCGCGGCGCGCTCTCGCTTTTCTCGGTGCCGCCGGAGAACCGACCGGACCCGATCCCCAACACGAACGTGTTCCTCGGCGCGCTGTACGTGCTCGGCGCCCTGGCGGCGCTCATCTTCGCCATCGTGGACCCAAGCTGCGAGGAGGTGACCGCGTACCACACGGACGCGCCCATTGAGGAGTGCACGCAGATGCTGGCCTCCTTCTCCTGCCGCACCGCGGACTACAACCGCACCACCGGCGCGGGGTACTCCAAGGTGTTCGACGCGTCCAGCTGCTTGCGGGGCAAAAACGAAACCGTCGAGCGCTTCGACGCGCACCCGGCGGCGACGTGCGGCACCATGAAGGAGGCCATTTTCCCGTGCCACACCGCGGACTACGACAGGGACAACAGCGTCGGGCTGCAGAGCTCGATGGCGCGGAACGCCTGTCCCGCCACGGCGCCGCACTTCCTGAACACGGAGGTCACCGGCGCGCACGCGCCGTCCGTCTGTGCCAGCCTCAAGGAGGCCAAGTTCTCTTGCGCGACGCGCGACTTCGACGCCGACGCCGGCGCGGGCCACGAATGGGCGGACTTCACGCCGACGTACTGCCCTTCGGAGGAGGACACGGCGTACATCGACGTGCGTGACGTGTATCCCCTCTCCGCGTACCCGTGCGACGGGTTCATCGGCGAGAGCTTCGAGTGCCAAACCGCGGACTACGACGACGCCGCCGGCGCCGGCGTCAAGCAAACGTTCAATGTATCGGCACCGTGTCCGAGCGACGACGTCGCGCTCGGCGCCGGCGCCTTCGCGGACGTCGAGGTTCCCGGCGTGCACTCGCCGGGGAGATACCTGTTCAAGGAGACCTCCTTCTCGTGCCAGACCGCGGACTACGACGAGGCCGCCGGCACGGGCTACAGGCGGACGTGCGACAAGACCGCCTCTCCGAACGAGGGCAACTGCCCGGGGCAAGAGCCGATCTATCACTCCAACGGCACGCTCTCTGGATACAGCGCCTCGGCGTACATCTCGGTGGAAGACGACTGGCCCGCCGAGGAATGTATTTATTTCGACGAGTATAACGGTGGCGGGGGCATCACGTGCAAGACGGCGGACTACGACGAGTCCACGGGAACCGGCGGCATCAAGACTTTCTCGGCGAATACGTGCGCGTACCAGGTCGGTGTCGACCCGATATCCTTGACAACCGTGTACACCAGCAACGGCACCGCCCCGGTGTACGACTGGTACGACGTCTCCTTGTGCTCGGACCTCAACGAGGACTCGGTGACTTGCCGCACGTCGTCGTGCGGCACGAACGTGGACGGCAGCGTAGCGGAGGGTGGCGGCATCGACCAGGCGTACGCCTTGTCGAACGGGGGGGCTTTTTCTTTGTTTTCTTCGCCTTACGCCACGTGCCGGGAGTGCTTCGAAGACGAAGACGCGGACACGACGAGTTTTCCCTGCAGCACCGCCTGCACTTTCAACGCCGGAACGCCCGAAATTTGCAGAGAGGCGTTCGGACTGTGTTGCGGGCCCGAGCCTTCGTGGTACGCCGACCGCACGCACAACAGGCTGTATGACTGGTTGGGGAACAGGGTTCGACAGGATAACACGGCGGCGAGCTTCGAGGTGCAGGAAGGCGGGAACTGTCCGAACGGGAGCATGACCGACCCGTTGCAGACCTGGCAGTGCGCCGCCACCGGCGAGACCGCGTGCGCGTGTCCCAGCGACGATTACGCCACGGGCAGGACGGTGGATCGAGCCTCGTGCGCCACGACGATGGCGCTCAACAGCTACACCGCGTGCGGCACCGCGTGCGGCAAGACGTACGACCCGAGCACGTCTACGTGGGACTCCGGCGGGGACGCGTTCGACTTCTTCGGCGGCGGCGTCGCCGCCCCCGCCTTCGACGCGAGTAACAACGTCGAATTCACGTACCGGGAGTGTCACGGGACGCACCCCGAGGCCAACGTGACGTTCGCGACGTGCCGCGGCACGAAGACCGTCCAGGTCGAGTGGGCCTCCTGCAATGCCACGGCGCTCGTGCCCACCGCGTTCGACACGTGCAACGGGACGCGCTCGGTACCGATCGAGTTCGAGACCTGCTACGGGACGCGCGACATGTCCGTGCAGTTTGCCACGTGCGAGGGCACGCGGGACCTGCCCGTGTCGTACGAGTTCTGCGACGGCTTCGTCGTGGTCTGCCCGCAGACGCCGACGTCCGTGCGCTTCTCGCAGGCGATGGCGTACGCCTCAACGTGGATGGGCGCGCTCGCGGGCGCCTACGCCTTCCTGAGCAACCGCGCGATGCAGAAGGCGGCGGCGGCGAAGGAGGAGGAGGAGGAGGCGCGGCGCGGAGGCGGCGACGGGGATGACGACTCGGGCACGACGAAAGCCACCGTCGCCTCTCGGGTGTAGGCGTCTTCGGATCCGTCCTCGGATCCCGCGCGGCACAGGTGACGTATCCCATAATAGCTCATAGCTCTGTTGAAACGACACGTGGATACGTACAACTGTCACACTGAAAACAGCGCGCCGGCGAGGAGGGATGCGTCTCGCGGCGACGCCGCCCCTTCAACTCCTTGTATCGTGTTTGTGTCTTCATCGGCATTCTTCTTGATGATACGGTTCGAGATGGAGTTGAAAGGGAACAACGACCGGACGTTGTTCCTATCAATCCTCGCAAAATCCACGATACCCACGTCAAAGCCAGGGTCTGTTTTTTTAGTCACGAAACGGGGCGTTCGCCGCTCGGCATCGGGCTTTCGGCTTCACGCTTTATCCGATCCGCCATCAAAGGCGGCGGTTTGGAAGCCTCGTCTCCAGTTCAGACCGCGCGAGCAGTTACACTCCCCTAAGGCTATTCTAATGGCCGCTGCCACCCTCGCTTCCTCCGTCGTCGTCCGCGGCACGCCCGTCGCGTCCGTCGCGGCGGGTAAGCGTGCCAACGCGCGTCCCATGCGCGGCAGCGCCTTGGTCGTCCGGGCGGAGGGCGAAATCGCGGGCCTCTCCGAGTGCGGCAAGTTCCAGGAGCTGTGCAAGGCGGAAATCCCCGGAAAGATCCCCAGGTGCGTGACCACTGATGCGCCACGTAGCGTTCCCGGTCGTGACGTCTCACGACGTCCTCGCGCGTCTCCGCGACGACGCGCGACGCGAACGCGTCGGCCCGCGAATATCCGCACTTTTTCGGACGGCTCTTCTCCACCTTCTCTGCGCGAAAGCGGCGCCGCGACGGGGCTGACCTCGTTCGCGCGTCTCCGTCTCTCCGATCGATTTCAGGCACGATTTCCTGCTGCAGATGTACCGCTACATGGAAATCGCGTACGGCGACAACGGCTTGGCGCAGTACGGCAAGCGGATGGAGGTGGAGCTTCTCTCCAACGGCAAGGAGGGCGACGAGGAGTTGACGAATGGGATGCTCGTCGTGATCTTCGGCAACAAAGACGGCGAGGAGGTTGAGATTTGCGAGCTCATCTGCGAGATGGACGATGAGCAGGTGCCCATCTTCGACACGCTCATGCCCTCTCAGGACGGTGAGCTCGTGAAGACCAACCGCTCGGGCAAGGACGAGTTCGTCACGGGCAAGTACTTCGTGATCAAGCGCCCCGTCCCGGTGGACGAGACCGCCAACCCGGCGCTGAAACAGATGATCAAGGACATGACCCTCGCCATCAACAAGTACTACGCGTTCGGCTCGTGCTTCTCGGACGATAACTGACGACGACGACGACGACGACGACGAGTGAGACGATGTTTCAATGTTTTACTGCAACGCATAAGCCCCGCGAGGAAGTCGCTCGAAGCGCGAGTCGTTCGCGGTCGTCGTCGCGCGCGAAGGGCCGGGAATCGCGCGCGACGCGAAGACTCAACCGACGGCGACGCGACGTCCGTCGCCGCGCCGCCGCGACGAACCCGAAACGACACGGTTCGCGTGATCGTTCACGACACGCGACTTTTGATCGCCACCAAGCCCTACTCGATGCCCTTCATGCGCTTCACCTGGTCCACCAGCGCCTTGAACGAGTACGGCTCCGTCCGCGCGAGCTCGGCGAGGATCTTCCGGTCCACCGCCACGTTCTCCTCCTTGAGCCCGTGCACGAACTCGGAGTACTTCACGCCGTGCTCGCGCGTCGCCGCATTGATCTGCTGGATCCACAGCTCGCGGAACTCGCGCTTTTTCGCCTTCCGGTCCCGGTACGAGTACTGCAGCGCCTTCTCCACGCGGTTGCGCGCGGCGCGGATCGTGTTCTTCGCGCGACCGCGGAATCCCTTGGCGAGCTTGAAGATCTTCTCCGCGCGCATCGTGCGTGGGTCGCCTCCCTGGCCAGTCTCCGCGACAGCCTCCGCCGAGCCCGCCTCTCTCGCGAGAACAGTGTCTACCGAGAGCGCCCGCAACCGTCGCCCCCACGAGCCGTGCGCGGTGCCGCGTCCCGGGACCTCCTCGCTCGCCCGCGCGCGTCGCGGTCTGCCGACTCGCGTCGCCGCGCCGAGAGCTGAGGGGCTCATTATTTCACCCGAAGCTGCCTAATTTTTTTGCATTTTTAAGTGACTGGATATCTATGTAACTATATTAACAATTCCAGACTAATTGCCGCGTGGAACTCGCGTTTCCGCTCGCCGCGAGCAGACCCTAACTCGCGCGACCAAAGTGCGGATCCCGGACGCGCACTTCGCCCTTTTCTACACGCACGGGAACGTCGGGTACAGAGATACAACATGGGTACGTCATGGATACCGCGCACGGCCGCCCCACCGCCCCCGCGGCGCGTTGCCCGTGTCTCGTGACCGGCGTCTCCGGCGGATGACGGACCGCCCATCGATTTCCGCACGCCTCGCGTCGCTGACGAGTTTTTTCCCGATCCCCGCCGTCCGCTCCGCAGGTATCTCTCGCGACTCTCTCCACAAGCGCCGCAACACCGGTGGCAAGCAGAAGCCCTGGCGCAAGAAGCGCAAGT
>MDSV01077842.1_pt1 | contig 28571 bp, 28 predicted proteins | sample 810851 | NCBI WGS metagenome assembly MDSV01 (sample SAMN05326640, study PRJNA326480) | marine metagenome | isolation source: seawater | place: Atlantic Ocean: North East | collected 2012 | reverse complement strand
CCATCAACTCCATATGCTTATTCAAAGTTAAATGCTGAAAAACTATTTTCTAATATGAATAAAAAAAAAAATTTCCAATTATAATTTGTAGATTTTCAAACTTTTATGGACCGGGGCAACCAATTTATAGACTAATTCCAAAAGCATGTATATCTGCAGACAAGAATCAAATATTCCCTCTACATGGAGATGGTAGTACAAAAAGAAATTTTATATTTACGGATGATTTTTGTGATGGAATTTTTAAAACTATAAAAAAAGGAAAAATTGGTGATATATATCATTTTAGTGGAAATGAAATTGCATCAATAAAGGAAATAGTTCAAACAATTTACAAAATTAAGAAAAAAGAATTTAAAAGATTTATAAAAATTACTAAAGATAGAGTAAAAAAAGACAAAATATACTTTTTATCAAGCAAAATCACACAAAAAACTCTTAATTGGAGGTGTAAAGTGACCTTGGCAAAGGGCCTAGATAAAACAATTAAATTTTATAAAAAAAATTTTAGCTATTTAAAATATGAAAAAAATTACTATAAGTTTGAAAAATAAAAAAATAAAAATATGAAATTAAACTACCTTCCAAATCAATACAAAAAAAACAAAAAAATAAACATTAACCACAGTTATTTAATTGAACAATTTTCAGATTATAAAAAAATATTTCGAAAAATTGAAAAAACAGTAAAAAGAGCAGATTATACATTAGGTGAAGAAGTCAATAGATTTGAAAAAAATATATCCTCTAGAATGAAATCTAAGTTTACGATTTCTGTTGGAAATGGAACAGATGCGCTATTTTTAGTTTTGAAGGCTTTAAATATTGGTCATGGCGATGAAGTAATTACAACGCCATATACTTTTATTGCTACAGTTGGATCAATTGTAACAGCTGGAGCTAAACCAGTATTTGTAGATGTCAAGGATGATTATAATATTGATGAAACAAAATTAGAAAAAGCAATAACAAAAAAAACAAAAGCAATTATGGTAGTTAATTGGTCAGGCAGGCCATGTGAATTAGATAAAATTCATAGTTTAGCAAAAAGAAGAAAAATAAAATTAATACAAGACGCCTGTCATTGTATAGATGCAAAATTTAAAAATAATAGTATTGTTAAATACTCTGATGCGTGCACTTTCAGCTTGCATCCATTAAAAAACTTAAATGTGTGGGGTGACGGGGGATTTATTTTAACTAACAATAAATTGTTAGCAAAAAAACTTTATATAATTAGAAATCATGGCCTAGTAGACAGGAATAACTGTGAAATTTTTGCTTACAATTCAAGACTTGATTCTATTCAAGCAGCAATAGCTAATTACAAAATTAAAAATAAATTAAATATAATAACGAATAAAAGAATAAGTAATGCAAAATTACTGGACAAACTTTTAAAACCAATACACCAAGTAAAAATACCAGTTAGAAAGAAATACTTGAAAGAAGTTTTTCATTTGTACCAAATAAACGTGAAAGATAGAGATAAATTAATTAATTTCTTAGTTAAAAAAAATATTGATGCAAAAGTCCATTATCCAATACCTATTCACTTACAAAAAGCTGCAAAAAGCTTGAAATACAAAAAAGGAGATTTTCCAATCGCAGAAAGAATGGCCAATACAAGTGTATCTTTGCCTGTTCACGAATTTATAAGTGAAAATCAAGTAAAGTATATAGCGCAAAGAATAAAAGAATTTTATTTAAGATAAATGAAAATATTAGTTACTGGTGGATGTGGATATATTGGTACCGAGCTAATAAAAGTATTATTAAAACAGAATCACAAAGTAATATCTATAGATAAAAAAATTTTCGGTGACTATTTGCCTAAACACAAAAATTTAAAAAACTTAAAACTTTGTGTAAGCCAAATAACTGAAAACATTCTAAAAGGAGTGGATACAGTGATCCACTTAGCGGCTATTTCAAATGATCCAGCGGCAATATTAAACTCTAAAATAACATGGGAAACTAATGTTCTTTATACTCTTAAATTACTAAATGCATGCAAAGAAAAAAAAATTAAAAAATTTATTTTTGCTTCATCAGGTAGTGTCTATGGAATTAGTAAAAAAAGTAGAGTTGACGAGCAAACAGAATTGGTTCCAATTACAGATTATAATAAAACAAAAATGATTGGCGAAAAATTAGTTGAAAATTTCAAGAAATATTTTTCGACAGTCATTTTAAGACCAGGGACTGTTTGCGGATATTCTGACAACATAAGGTTAGACCTCACAGTAAATGCAATGACCCTTGATGCATTGAGAAAAGGTATAATAAATGTAAATGGTGGCAAACAAATTAGACCACAATTACATATAGGTGATATGATAAGAAGTTATTTATTTTTTTTAAAAAATAAAAAAACAGGAATTTTTAATGTAGGTTTTGAAAATTATTCAATAAGTAAAATTGCTGATATGATTGATAAAAATTTAAAAAATGTAAAAATTATTAAGAACAGCTCTTTAGATGTAAGATCTTATAAACTGTATGCAGGAAAATTATTATCAATTGGTTTTAAAAGATCAAAAAGCTCAAATGATGCAATTACTGATCTTATAAAAAATTTTAATCAAAAAAAAATTAAAGATAGAAAAACAAATTTAAGATCAGTATTTTTAAGTAAAAATTTAAAGAAATTTTATGGATAAAGCAGTTGATATTACAAAAAAAGAAATTGATAAATTCAATAAATTAAGATTAAAAAAAAAAATAGTTTTATGTCATGGAGCTTTTGATTTAATCCATCCTGGGCACCTAAAACATTTTGAGGAAAGTAAAAAATTCGGCGACATATTAGTAGTTACAATCACTTCAGACAAATATATTGAAAAAGGTTTGCAAAATCCATTCTATGATCAGAACACGAGATTAAATTATATAAAACAACTTAAAATAGTTGATGCTGCATTTATAGTTAATGAACCATCAGCTGTTTCTGCAATAGAAGTTATAAAACCAAATTATTATTGCAAGGGTATTGAATATCAAAACAAAGTAAGAGATAAAAATTTAAATAAGGAAATTTCGACTGTTCAAAAAAATGGTGGTAAGATTAAATATTTAGGGAATAATGTTAAAAGTTCATCAGATATATTATCTAAAAACTTTTTCAAAATCGAAGACCAAGGACTGAAAAATTCAATTAAATTATTAAAAAAAATAAACATAGATAAAGAAATAGAAAAGCTAAAAAAAATAAAAGTTTTAATTATTGGAGAGGTAATCTTCGATGAATATACTCAAGTCAGAACTCAGGGCATATCTCCCAAATCTAGCACCATATCATGTATCAAATTGAATAATAAAATAATGCCCGGTGGAGCTTTAGCAACATATAAGTATGTTTCATCAATTACAAAAAATTCTAAACTTGTTTCTGTAATTAATAAAGATTTACATAATAAATTTAAAAAAAAATTTAAATTTGATAACAATATTATTTCATCAATTGATTTTCCTAAAATAGTAAAGACAAGGCTTACTGAGGATGTGGGGAACAATGTTGTTAAAAAAATTTTTACTATAAATGATTATAAAGATAAAATTTTAAGTAATAAAGATGAGGCAAAATTAATAAAAAAAATTAATTTTTATGCAAAAAAATGTGACTTGATAATTGTACAAGATTTTGGGCATGGACTTTTTACTGAAAAAGTAACCAACTTGCTTCACAAATACAAAAATAAATTATCTATAAATATACAAGCTAATAGTTTGAACTATGGATTTAACATAATTGGAAAAAAATTCAAAAAAACAAAAATGTTTTCTCTAGATGAGAGAGAACTACAGCTATATTCAGGAACTAAGGAATTAAACTATGGCCAAGAGTTAAAAAAATTGATTAAAGCGTTGAATGCAAAATTTGGTTATCTTACTTTAGGAAATAAATTTTCTATGTTTGTGGATAAAAAAGGTAAATCAATTAAAGTTCCCAAGTTAAATAATAAGGCAGTAGACACCATGGGTGCTGGAGATATATTCCATGCTACAGCAAGCCTACTAAGTTGTACAAGTAAAAACAATTTTTTAAACTTGTTTTTTTCACAAATAACAGGAGCTCATGCAGTTTCTATAATTGGAAATTCAGATTATCCGAAAATAAACAATGTTTTAAAAAGTTTTAAATTTTATTTAAACTCTATAAAAGATAATTAATAATTTTAATCAAGATATTCGTAAATATCTTTGTTAATGGCTGAAATGCCAGCTTTTCCTCCGAGCACTCTAAATGGTAGCAAATAATCATTTCCTATAATTCTTTTGATATGATTTATTGGTCCCGCACATAAAACTTTATAACCCAATGAAGACTCTTGGGAAGACAAACTTTTTTCAAAAGATTTAAAACGGTCACCTATTGAAAATCTAAATTTTTTATTTTTATTTGAGATCTTTGTGCCATGTAATATTAAAGGATGAAAAATTAAGACATCTCCTTCTTGAATTTTATCCAAAGCAATGGGCTTGATATTTAACTTAATTTTTTTGTCTAATTCTCTATTCTTAACAGGCAAAAGACCAAACAAGTGAGAACCTGGATAAAATATCATTGAGTTAAATTTGTCAGCCTTTGTAACAAAGGTATTAACTTGCAACATTTCAACACTATTACCTACCCATCCATCTACATGAGGACTTAATTTTGTTGAATAATTTTTGAAAGCTGGATCAACTATATAACTACATTTTTTATTAAAAACACAGATATCTGGTCCTAAATATTTTTTTAAGATATCCAAAAGTTTTCCTGACTTGTACATATTAATTGAAATATTACTGTTTTCAAAATTTTCTGAAATTTCAGCGGCGAGCTTCCAAGAGTCTATTTTATTTTTTTTGGAATTAAATTTTTTTTTTAAAATAGAATATTTATTTAATAAAAACTGTTTAGCTTTACCAAATTCTGATTTATTATATAAATCTCTATAAACGACGTATCCATTTTTAACAAAAAACTTTAAATCATCATTTTTCAAAGTTTCTTTAAAATTAAATACTTTATTATAATTAAAATTCATAAGTTTAGATTTTTATATTTAAATTATTATAAAATGCAAAACTTTATTATAATTTAAAATTTACAAATCCTCATTTCATTGATATTTCTAGTTTTATGGCAGTAAATTTTTCAAAAAAAGAAGTATTTTTCGCTTACAAAAATTTTTATGGTATTTTTTATCCAAATAATAATCAAACAATAGTTAATAAAATTATAATTGTAATTTTAAGGAATATTTACCCACTGCTAAGAAAATTTTTTAATTTAAAAAATTATATTATATCTTTATTCACCAGATCAAATTTGAGTCAAAATTTTAATAATAATATTTCAACCAAAGATCTCTCAAGTTATCATAATCATTTATCAGAAAAAGGATGGTGCTTTATAGAAAATTTTTTTGATGAAGAAACTCACAGCAATTTGTTAACAACATGGCCATCAAAATGTTTTTTTAACCTTAATGAAAAACCAACTAAGTATTTTTCTACAGGTTTTTTTTCAAAATTGAAAACCGATGAAAAAAAATTACGTAACTTTCCTTATTCTAAAAAAATTTATAATTATATATTTAGTGAAGAGTTTAAATTAAATGTTTCAAAATTAATTGACAGTAATATTTCTTCAGATTATTTATGTTATACAGTTTTATCTAGTGTGTCAGGGTTTAAAAACTATTTGATACCTCACAAAGATGGAATATCTGCAAGTGAAAAGAGATTTAAAAATTTTAATTTTATTTATTTTGCAGAAGGTAACAACGAAATTCCCGAATTTTCTGGTGCAACAGGAATTTTTAAAGATAATGAATTCCAATCACCTATTTTTATACCTCATAACATGACTAATTCATGTTTAGTATATGATTCTTCAGATAATTTCTTTCATGGATTTAAAAGCTTAAAAAAAGAAGGTTATAGAAAAGTAATTACATTTCAGTTTTTTCATAAAGAAAATTTAGAAAATAAAAACTAATCGAATAGATCTTTATTTTTATTAAAAAAATATTCACTCACTTTAAATTTACCCATATTTGGAGAGTATTCATTTACCATATCCCAAAACTTTTTTTGATTATTGTTGGAATAAATATTATTATTATTTACTATATCAAGCATTTCCTTTGTTCCTTCAAATATTTCGTCTTCGTTATTGTCTAAAATCTCATAACCTAATTTATTTAAATTTTCTAATGTATTTAATTTATCTAAGCCAAGATTAAAAACTTCAGAAAACTTTATTTTTTTCTTATTTATAATTTTTCTAAAAATTTTTGGAATTAACAGGGGAAAAAAATATGAATTTTCAGTATTCAAGTCATTAAATTGTGTAAAATCTACTACAAATTTTGGTTTTCTAAATATAGTGGCAAAATTATTAATTCCACCACTGTTAGAAATAATAAAATTTGACTTACTGTGCAGAAATAAATCTAAAATATCTGATTTATTGCTGTCATCAAAAGCATAATCAATAATGTTTTTATCTAAATTTTCTTGAAGCTTTGTGTTTTCGTTTCTTCCCATTCTAAACGCAACATAATTATTTTTTAATAAATAATTAATTGATTTTATTTGGGTTAAAATTGATGCATTTCTTATAGATTGTACTTTTTCATCTTTATAGGCCGAGCCTCTATTTGAAAAACAAACAAAATTTTTTTTCTCGTCTATTTTTTTTAATAATAAGTATTTTTTCCCAAATTCCTCTTCATTTTGATTTAATTTTACCGTAGAAGGCAGTTTATTTAATACACTATGAATGTCTCTTGTCTGCCATAATTCTAATTTTTCGAAATTATTTTTTTTTAGATATCTAAAGGGAATAATATATTTTTCTTTTAAAGATAATTTATTAAAAAAAAATTGGAAAAGAGGTTTTAAGATAAATGATGGTAAAATAAGATCTTTATTAATTAGTTTATTAAATAAAACTACGTTATCTGTTCTTTTATCTTTAAACCATATATAAAGAGCATTCCCATCTCCATAGATAATTTTTTTTTCACATTTTAAAATTTCCAAGGGGGTTGCATAAGTTCCGAGATGTCGAGATTTTATATATCCTATTTTAATTGGTTTAAATAAACTTATAATAACAATTGTCGGAATAAAAAAAAATAAAATTAATATCTCTAAAAATTTGTAAAATAATATCACTAAAAATTTAATTTGGGATTTTTAGCTTTAATCATATCAACAAGCATTAAAAGCCAAACTTGATGAATGTTTTCCACAACATTATAATCTTTTGAATTTACCCACAAATTGCAATCTCCTAATTTTTTTAAATTATTTTTTTTATTAAAACCAGTAAGTGTTACAATTTTATTAAATTTCAACTTTTTTGCAGTTTTGGCTGCGTTTAACATATTTTTTGACATGCCGCTTGATGAAATCAATATAAGTAAATCATTTTTATCACCATATTTCTCAATTACTTTACTAATCCAATTTTCATATTTAAAATCATTGGAATAACAAGTTATCAATGATGATTCATTATAATTATAACATCTTATTTTTGAGTTATTTGTAAGGTCCATACTAAAGTGTGATGCGATTGCTGCGCTTCCACCATTTCCAAACACATGGATCTTTTTATTATTTTTATATTTTTTTAAAAGTTTGTAAATTTCAATAAATTTTTTTTTTTGATCAACGCTATCAGTAATGATTTCTTGATATTTATTTAAATATCTTAAAATAAAATTATTTTCATCCATTTTTTAAAATTTTATCAAATTTCTTTTCCAATTTGGTTTATAACCATATGCTTTATCATCAATATATATATCAGAACTTGGCTTAGTAACAAAAAGTTTATGAAATTTTAAATTCCACTTTTTAAGCTGATTGTAAGTAAATTTATATATTTTTTTATTAGCCTTTTTAATATTGTCATTACTTCTACCCATATATCTAGCTGTAAAGATTTTTATAATATGCCCCTTATCATAAAGTAAATTTATGGCATTAATAGCAGCATGGTCTGGTTTTGATAATTTATATTTATTTCCAACAGTTTTGCATATTGTATTATCTAAATCGAAACAAAAAACATATTTTTTTTTATTTTTTTTTTTTAAGATCATTCTTTAATATAGTAATTAAATTTTTTATTTAAATATAATTTCTTTCCAAAATATATGTGCCCATACTCACTCCAATGATTTCTATCTCTATAAGTTAAATTCCCATTATGATAAAAATCATTTAAGGGTGAGTAGTCAATAATTTTTATTCTATCTAGGTATTTAATTTTATTTTTTAATGTTATTTTTTTAATTTCATTATTCACTTTATAAATATATTTATTTTCGTACAAATTATACTTTTCATTGATAATAATTTTTATTAACGAATAGTTCATTTTAATATTTGGCTCAATATTGGGCCCAATCCATAATAGATTAGTTTTTAAGTTTAAATCTGATAAGTAATCTAGAGTTTTTATTGTTTTATTTTGATCTAATTCTGACGGTGACTTAAATTTTAAAAGTTTAGAACCTTGTTGTGAATAAATAACTAATCTAATTTTTTGTCGATTATTTAAAATAAAATCTTTAAATTCATTATATTTATCTATACATGTTTTGATCAAACTTGCTGGGCGACACCCTTGAGGTAACAAGCCCATAACCATTTTATAATTTGTAACTTTTGCAAACGATACGAACAAATCTCTCGCATGACTATCTCCTAAAAAAATTATAAATTTATCATTTTTTTCTTCAATACATTTTTTAAATTTGTTTTTATCTTTAAAACTAATTTTTATAGTTGAAAATACACATTCATCAAAAAAAATTCTGTCATCCACCTCTAAGTTTTGCTGTTTAACTTTGTAAATTTGATTATAAATATTTAAATTTTTTTCACTAGAAAATATTTTTATTAAATCTCTTTTAAAATCAGAGTTTGATACTTTGGTTGATAGATATGATAATATTATTATAGATAATAGAGACGATAATATAATAAACATAAAAGTTTTATTTTTAACTCTTTCTTTTTGTCTGAAAGGCTGTTCTATAAATTTAAAAGATAAATAAGATAAAGCTAATAAAGTAAAAAAATAAACTAAATAACTTAATCCACTTTTATCAATTGGCATGAATAAAAGTAAAGGGATATGTATTAAGTACATACTATAAGAAATTTTACCCAAATAAACAAAAACAGAGTTAGAAAATAAATAATATATAAATTTGTTAGTTTCTCTTAAAAATAATATTAATATACATGTTGAAATCAATGGTATTAATGTTTTTGCATTAGGCAGTAAATCCTCTTTAGAAAAGAAACAAAAAGAAAATATAATTGCTGCGAAAGAAAGAACACAAATTATATCAATCAAAAATTGTCTATATTTGAAATTTTTGATTTTAAACTTACTAATAGCTAATATACATCCAAGAATTATTTCAAAAGATCTAGTAGGTGTAAAAAAAAAATTTGCATCAGGATATAAATTGTGTGAGTAAATCGCCAAAGAAAGACTTGCTGCAAATAAGAAAATTAAAACTAACTTAAACTTATCCAAACTAAAATATTTAAAAAAAATAAAAATAAAAATTGGATATACTACATAAAACTGCTCCTCTACTGATAAACTCCATGTATGAAGCAAAGGAGATTGGCTCGCCATATCATCAAAATAATCTGTTGTTTTAAAAAAGAAAAAATTTGAAACAAAAAAAAGTATACTTAATATAGTTTTGTTTAAATAATTTATTTCCTCTGGAAATAAAAAAATAAATCCAAATATAATTGTAAAAAATAATACAATAAATAATGCTGGCAAAATTCTTCTTGCCCTTCTGAGATAAAAATTTTTAAGACTGAATTTTTGAATATTAAGATCTGATAAAATAATATTTGTGATCAGATATCCGCTAATAATAAAAAAAATATCTACTCCTAAAAAGCCACCTTTAAAATATTCAACATCTAAATGAAATAATATTACACTGAGTACAGAAATAAATCTTAATACATCTATTTCTTTTTTATATTCAAATCTATTTATAGAATAATTTATTTTTGTCATTTAAAATAATTTAATATTTTTTGTCAGAAAAAATTTATAATATTAATAAAATAAACAAGATTTAAAAGCATAAATACATTTATTTATTGAAATATATTCTTTAGTTTAATAATAATAAATCAAATTATGACCTTTAACACCTCACTTAATTTTAAATGATAGAATATTTCAAAATAAGCAACGGTAAACTTCCAATAAATAAAAAAAAATATTTATTAGATATCCTAAATCCTACTTCAAAAGGTTCAAAATATTATGAACCAAAGCCTAAAAGTGAAATTTCCAAAATACAAGTTGGTAGAATTATTTTACAGTGTCACCAAATTTTATCACTTTTTAAATCATTAAATATAAATTTAAAAAATAAAAGAATGTTGGATATTGGAACTGGCAATGGTTTGGTCCCTAGAATTTTGTTAAAAATTTCTGATCTTAAAGAAGCAATAGGAAGTGACCCCTATTTAGATGGAGAACATAAGAGCAGTTGGCAAAAACATGATCATGATAAAGCAATATCATTACTTAACAATATTTTAACTCAGACAAAAAATAAATTAAATGTCAATGTTTACAAAAAAAATTTAAAATTTGAAAATTTCTCTTTTTTTCCAGTACCTATTAAAATTAGCAGAAAATCAAAAAAAAATAAAAAATATAAATTTTTGCAACTTGGAGCCCATGATCTTAAGGCGGTAAAGAGTAAATTTGATATAATTTATTGCAAAGCTATTGAGCACATAGACAACTGGGAAAAAGTAATGAAAAATATAAATTATGTTTCAAAGAAAAAAACAATAGTTTATTTTAAACATCGTTCTTTTTTTTCATATTTAGGACCACATAGATATAGCAGTACATTCATACCATGGGGACATTTGTTACTTAATGATAAACAGATTATTAAATACGTAAACAAATACCACAAAGAAAGAAAAAAAGATTTTTTAGAATTTTATTTTAAAGGACTATCTTATCCAAGAACTACCGTGAATGAATTGCTAACCATATGCCAAAAATATGGATTTATGGTAAAGGCTATTCAGATCGATAAGCCAAAATATAGCCATAAAACTATTGATTTTATATCTAATATAAACAATTTTTGGAAAGTTATTTGGAAAAATTATCCTAGAGTTAGTTCAGAAGAGGTATTAAGCGGTGTGTACCATATAGTTTTAGAGAAAAAATAATATGTTTTTTATTCAAATTTATTTTACAAAAAAGGTTTATAACAATTAAATAAACCTAAATGTTATTCAGTTATCTTAAAAAAATTTTTGCCTTAGTACTAACTTTTTTTTCATCGATGTTACTTTTTTTAGGAATATTATTTCTAAGTCCATATTTGTGCGCTTTATCTTGGAGACTTTCTATTTATAAATTAAATAAATTAAAATATATTTTTTCTTCAGCAAATAAAAAAATTAATAATAAAAAAATTTTAGTTCTTTATAGATCATACGGTGTTGATGATCTTGAATACTTAATTAAAGATAATGATAGTAGTTATGAATTTTTATTTTTTCCCAGAAACAATATTAAGAAAATCTATAATAAATTTGTTTTAAAATTTAGCGATAAAATATCAGATAATCATTACCATATTGAAGATGTAAACATCGAAAAAGCAAGAGAAAGATACAGAAATTTTATAAAAAAAATATTACAAAAAATTTTAAATACCACTCCTTTATCAGCAGTTATAAGTTTTAATTTTAGGTATCATTCAGAAAGAGAGGTTCATAAAGCCTGTAAAGAAATAAACCTAAAGTTCATTGTTTGTCAAAAAGAGTCATTAATTATCGAGGGTGAAAAAGAGTTTTATAAGAAATTGAATTCATCGAATGGAAAATTTCAAGGTCATTTTATGACAGTTTATACAGACTATTTTAAGAAATTAATTGTAGACTCAGAAATTTGCGAAGAAAAAAATGTATTTGTTATTGGTATGCCAAGAGCAGATTTTTACTTTAAAAATAAAGAAAAAAAAAATAATCATATTCTTTTTTTAATTCCAACTGTAAGGCAGCCCTATGGTTATAACAAAAGTGAAGATTTATTTAATGTAGATACTCTTACTACAGAAGTAACTAAAACTTTAATTGATTTTGCAAAATTAAATTCAGAGCAAGAGATAATATTTAAATCAAAGATTTATCTTAAAAATGAAAGAAAGCAGGAAGACATTATTTCAAAAGCAAATCTTAAGAATTGTATTTTTTTGAAAGGAGGTGACTCTAGAAATTTAATTAAAGATGCAAAAATTGTTATTGGATTTAATTCTACAGGCTTAATTGAATCTTTGCTAGTTAATAAACATGTTATCCTCCCATATTTTGATATTAAAGATCATGAAAGTTATAAAAAATATACATTAAATCTAAAAAATTTTGTACATTATGCATACTCAAAAAATGAAATGATAGAATATTTAAATAAAATCTGTAGCAACCAACTTACATCAAAATCAATTAACAATAAGGAAATTAACGAAGCTATAAAATTTTATATTGGCAATGTAGATGGAGAATCATCTTTAAGATTGAAAAATGTGCTAAATGATATTTTAAAATAAAATGAAGTTATTGAAAAAAACAATCGATTTAATTCCAATGTATATGCGTTGGAAATTATATTTAATTATTATTTTTATTATACTGTCAGGTTTAATTGAATTGATAAGCATTGGTTTAATTTTTCCATTTCTTTCCATAATCCTTGATCCAAAAGAAATAAATTTTTTAGGACTCTCTATAAATTTTGAAAACATGATTTCTAATTATAATATTTATGAAGTAATTTTTTATATTGTAGTAATATTTAACTGTGTAATTATTTTTAAAAATTTATTTATATATTTTGCTCAGTACTTAAAAATAAGATTTTTTGTTAATCTAAAAACTGACTTGTGTTCAGCAATGTATAAAAGATATATGTCAAAAGATTTACCTTTTCACATTGAAAATGACTCATCATTTTTATTAAGAAATATATATAGCGAAACTGGATTATTTATTAAAAAAATATTAACAACTTTAATAGATATTTTTCAGAATATTATAATTTTCGCAGGTTTTTTATTAATTTTGCTTAATTTGCGATTTTATGAAACATCGATTGTTATTATAACTCTTAGCTCTATTGGATTGATATACTACCTTTTTTTCAAAAAAACTTTTGAAAAACTAGGACAAAAACGTGTATTTTTTGACGGGCTAGTTTTAAAGCATATTAAACAATCACTAGACGGTTATAGAGAAATAATAGTTTACAACTCGCAAAATTTTTTCAAGAAAAATTTATTAAAAAAAATATATAATCGAGAAACACTAGGAAAAATTATATCTTTAATAACAATTGCCCCAAAATATCTTTTTGAAACTATAATTATATTGTTAATTACATTTGTTGGATTGTATATTTTTTCAAATGAACCAAATATAAAACAAATTATTCCAGAGATTGCACTCTTACTAGCCATAATTTTTAGACTGCTACCACTTATAAATAAATTAATAATAAGCTTTCAAACTTTGAAATTTTCTTATCCTACATTAGAAATACTTCATAATGAATTATGTAATGACGAGACAGAAAACAAAGAAAAAATTAAGCCACAAAATGTTTTTTCTAAAAATCTTGATTTTTTTAAAAATGAAATTAATTTTGAAAATATTTCATTTAAGTATCCAAAATCTAAAGAATACATTTTTAAAAATTTGAATGTCAAATTTAAAAAAGGACAAACGTATGCTATAGTTGGTAGTTCAGGTTCTGGGAAGTCAACTTTATTAGATCTAATAGCAGGTTTTATACACCCTTCGGAGGGTAGCGTTTTAATAGATGGTGAAAATTTAAAAAATTTCAACGAATGGAAAAAAAAAATAAGCTATGTATCTCAAAATATTTTTTTAACCGATGATACAATCAAAAATAATATTATTTTTGGAAACGAGCAAAGTTTTGATCAAAAACTTTTTGAAAAGTCTTTAAATATTTCTAATTCCCTTGAGTTTATAGATAACTTAGAACACGGAACAAACACAATAGTAGGTGAGCATGGATTTCAATTTTCAGGAGGTCAGAGACAAAGAATCAATATTGCACGAGCTGTTTATAAAAATCCTGAAATTATTATTCTTGATGAAGCAACCAGCGCCCTTGATGAGACAAACGAAGAAGAAATAATCAATTCACTTATCAACCTGAAACATGAAGTTACTTTATTTATAGCCACACATAGGAAAAGTATAATTAGCAAATGTGAGACTAGTATTGAAATAGTAAACAAAAAAATTAGTTTTAAATAATAAATTAAAAAAACATTTTAGCAGTTTTTAAATCTTCTAAACTATCTATTGATATCTGTTTTGATGAAATAATATGGCCGAATGTGTTTTTACTTAAAAGTTTCTTTTTTTTAATTAAAAAATTTCTTTTAATTACATATGCAGCACTGTTCCTATGATATAATTGATTCAATTGTTGTCTATAAATAATTTTATCGCCATGTTTACTGTAGTAAGAAATTTTTTCATTTTTTAAATTTAATTGTTTATATGGATGATATTTGCTATCTGTTTTAGAAATTGTCCAAACTGAGTCACAATTTAAATTAATTAATTTTAATATACTTTTTCTAATATCATCTACTCTCCTTAGTGGAGAAGTGGGGTGTAACATGACAACAACATCAAATTTTTGATTATAATATTTTTCAGCATTTAAAACTGCATGAATCAACACTTTTGTATCCGAAATTTTATCACCAGATAAATAATTGGGCCTCTTAATAACATTTAGCTTATATTTAATTCCCTCTTTAGCAATTTTTTTACTATCTGTTGAAATTACAGATTTGTCAAAAAATCCACATCTCTGGATGAATGTACCCACCAAAGCAACTAATGATTTTTTTTTTATTTTCCTTAAATTTTTAAGTTTTATTCCTTTACTTTTGCCTCTAGCCGGAACAACAGCCAGAATTTTCTTTTTCAAAATCATCTATTTATTATTTAATTTTGCAGTTACTGAAAAACTCATTGGAAACGAAGTATGTTTTCTAAAATTATTTTTTTTATATTTTTTATCCATTTTGATATATTTTTTCATTTGCAAATTTAGCCATTTTTTCATTTTAAATCTTTTTTTTTTCGGCATATATTGAATTGCTTGATCCCAACAATATCCCACTGCCGTGAATGGACCACCTTCAAAATTTGTTTTAAAATTTTTAAAACCAAATAATTTAAGCAAGTAAATAAATCCATAAGGAGTAATTCTAAAATAATCTTCGGGTTCTTGATGAAGCTCTCTAACTAGTGGTTCAAAAATATATAAAGTTCCATTTTTTTTCAAAATTTTTTTAACTTGTTTAAAGAAAAGCTCTAAATTTGGAATGTGATGCATAAGATTAGGTATCAAAATTGTATCTGCAAAATTTTTTTTAAGTTTTATATTTTTATAATCAAAATTATAACTATTTTTCATTTTTATTATTGAATTTTTATTTGAAATTTTATTATAACTACCTCTTTTACGAATATTTGTAGTAGAACAATCTACCGATACAAATTTTGATTTAGAAAAATATGGTGCAAACAAACTTATACCTCCATACAAACTATTTCTTTCTAGGGAAACAATAACTGAATTTACATTGTTTTTTTTTGAAATTTTTTTTAAATCATTAAAAATCAAATTAAAATGAGGCCATTTATTTTCAGTAAAAAAAACATTTTTTTTTAAATATTTCTCATGATCAGTTAAATTAACCTTATTCATTTGTAATTTAATCTTTTAATAATATTTAAATTTATTTTAGAAAGAATTTTAACAATTTTTTTACCAGCATTACCATTTCCAAATAAATTATTTTTTCTATATTTTTTTACTTTCAATTGTTTTTTCAATGCTTTTAATATTTCACTTGAATTATAATTCACGTTGATTACATTTGGACCACTTTCTCTATCTCTTTGTCTCTCTCCAATATTTACCGCAGGTATTCCCAAAAAAGCACCTTCTCTAATCGCAGAACTTGAATTACCAATCATACAAGTAGAATTATATATTAGCTTTAAATAATCTTCAGGATTATAATTTTTTTGCCATATAATATTTCGTGGTTTTTTAATTTCCCTTATCACTCTTAGTGTCTTAGATAAATAATTTGAGCCAGCATCAACATTTGGCCACAGCCAAACTACTTGTATATCTAATTTAACTAAAACTTTTGCGGTTTCAGTTATATGTTGCCTCTCCTTACCGTACTCAGTAGTTACAGGATGCTGAAGGACAACTATATAAGGTTTGTTAAAGTTAATTTTTAACTCTCCTACGCCATAATTTTCATATTTCTTCTTAAATTTTTTGTCTATTTTTAAATTTTTTAAATTTATTAAATCCATTGAAGGACACCCAAAATTATAAACATTTTTTGGATTTTCTCCCATTTTAATTAAATTTTGTTTAGATTTTTTGGTTGCAGGGAAATGAACATGCGCAAGTTTAGAAGTTGCATGTCTAACACTTTCATCAATTGATCCGGTTACTTCACCTCCTTGAGTATGGGCTAAAAAAATATTCATGTAAGAAGCAGAGATAGCGGCCGCAAGTGTTTCATATCGATCAGCCACAACCAAAGCAATATCTGGTTTAAGCTTACTTAGAGCACTTGTAAATTCAATAATTGACAATCCAGTAGATTTTGCCATTGTAACTAAATTTTCACCGTCAACTAAAGTATAAAGTTTATAATCTATTTTAAAACCATCTTTTTTAATTATTTCAGTTATTGAGCTAAATCTATCCAAAATAGATGATGACGCTAATACAATTTGTAATTTAAGATTTTTGTTTTTTTTTATCTCTTCTAAGACAGATTTAATTCGAGCATAGTTTGCTCTATTATTTATTATTACACAAATCTTTCTTTTTTTTTTCATTAATATTTTAAATGTTTAGGTTTAAGTATTACTTTAGATGAAACAAATCTAGATAATTTTTTCCCTAGGATAAAGTTTATTTTACTTTCATTAAAGCCTGTCCCTGGTTTTTTGAAAGTCAAATCTTTAAAAGTAATTATTGAACCTTTTTTCATATCTTTATTCAGAGCAATACTTTTACCAAAAAGCTTTTTAATTTTAATCAAATCGTGAGAGAGTTTTTTTTTATTAATTGGGTTATTTTGTAACAAATGAATGTCATCTCTAAAAGAGCATAATTTTTTTATCTCATCGATTGTTAATGAAGATGAAGAGTCAGGCCCTTTATCCTTTGTTTTCAGTTTAGCGTGAATTTCAATTATTCTTGCCCCTAAAATCATAGAATTAACTGGCACAATTAAATTACCACTGTGATCAGAATATCCGATTTGACAATTTAATTTTTTTTTAAGATTTTGAATGTTGTTTAAACCAACTTTTTTGAGTTTTACAGGATAATTGCTTACACAATGTAAAAAAGAATGTTGTATTTTGTTTTTATTCAACAGCCTGTGCATTTTAAAAATTTCATTATTATTCATTAAGCCAGTACTTATGAGCAATGGCTTTTTTGTTTTATACATTTCGTTTAAAATATATTTTGAGTTATATTCTCCTGAAGCCACTTTCCAAGCCGCCACTCCAATTTTCTTCAAAATATTAAAACCTTTTAAAGAAAATACAGAACTTAAAAAAATTATTTTTTTTCTATTACAGTATTTTTTAATTTTGAGCCATTCATTACTAGAAAATTCGACACTTTTCCAGTAGTCGTATCTAGTCTTAAATTTTTTTATTTTAACTCTAAATTTTTCATCTAGAGAAGACTCATGTTCCGCATAATGTGTTTGAAATTTAATTGCATTCACCCCTGTTTTTGAGAGTTCATCAATATATCTAATTACATTTTTCATCGATCCTTCATGTGCCTGACCAATCTCTGCAATAATAAATGGAGGGTTTTTTTCTGAAATTAAATAATTTCCAATTCTAAAATGTTTTCTTTTATCCATTATTTTAATATTAAACAAAATTATGCCAAAAAAATGTTAACTTTTGGGTATATAAATAGTTTATAAACTTCTAAAAAGCTATGAAAAATTCTGTAGGTTGTATAATACAAGCAAGATCAGATAGTAAACGTCTGCCAGGAAAAATTTTATATAAAATTAATAATATAACTATTTTAGAAATATTAATTAACAGACTAAGGAAACTAAGAATAAAAAAGCTTATAGTTGCCACTACCAAAAAAAAAATAGACGACAAAATTGAAAAAATTTCATTAAAAAACAAAATTTCAATTTTTAGAGGAGATGAAAAAAATGTATTAAAAAGATACTATTATTGTGCAAAAAAAAACAAAATAAAAACAATAATTAGAATTACCTCAGATTGTCCCTTAATAGATGCAAAGTATGTAAGAAAATTATTGGAATTTTTTTTAAAAAATAAATATGATTATGTAAGTAATATCAATAATTTTTTACCTGATGGAATGAGCTGTGAAATATTTAATTATAAAAGTTTAGAAAAATCTTTTTTTGAAGCAAAAAAAAAATTCGACAAGGAACATGTAACACCATATATTTGGAAGAATCCTCAAATTTTTAAAATTTTTAATTTAAAAATAAAAAAGAAACCCAAGATAAGAGCAAGATTAACATTAGATTATATTGAAGATTTTAATTTAATTGAGATAATTGTAAAAAAATTTTATAAAAAAAATAAATATTTTTCACTCAGTAAAATTGAAAATTTTTTATATAAAAATAAAAAATATTTAAATTTAAATAGAAAATATTTAAATTTGCAAAAAAAGTTATATCATAATAAAAGAAGTTTATATTTAAATAAGAAAGCTAATTAATTTATGATAAATTATGGAAGACAGCTAATTGAAAATGATGATATTAAGGCTGTAATAAAAACTTTAAAAAGTGATTTTTTAACTCAAGGATCTAAAGTTTCTGAATTTGAAAAAAAAATTAACCAAAAATTTGGTGGCAAATACTGTTGTGTTTTATCTAACGGCACATCTTCATTGCATTTACTTGGCAAAGCACTAGGTTGGAAAAAAAATGATTTGATTGCAACAACGCCTATTTCATTTATTGCATCATCTAATTGTATTGTGAACAATAATGCTACGCCGGAATTTATTGATATAGATAATAAAACTTATCTTATTGATCCTAATAAATTAGAACACAAATTAAAAAAAAAAAAAAATAAAAGCTGTTATAGCGGTAGATTATGCTGGTCACCCATGTGATTGGAAATCTTTAAGTTATTTGTCAAAAAAATATGACTTTATTCTTATTAATGATGCATGTCATTCAATGGGTTCAGAATATTTTTCTAATAAAAAATATGCAATAAAATATGCACATTTTGTTACTCAAAGTTTTCACCCTGTAAAAGCTATTACCACAGGTGAGGGAGGCAGCGTAATCTCAAATGATAAAAAAATTATTGATAAAATAAAGTTAATGAGAAGCCATTCTATGATTGGAAATTCAAAGAAATTACCATGGTTATACAACATTCAAACAACTGGACAAAATTACAGAATTACAGATATACAATGTGCTTTAGGAATTTCACAACTAAAAAAATTAGACAGATTTATCAATGAAAGAAGAAAAATCGCAAAGTTTTATATTGATAAATTAAAAGATTATGAAATGTTTACTTTGCCTATTGAGAAAGAAAATTGCAAACATTCTTTTCATTTATTTCCATTATTAATAGAATTCAATAAAGTAAAAAATAATAGGCAGCAAGTTTTTAAAAGATTTTTAAAAAAGGGCATTAAACTTCAGGTACATTACATACCCATACACTTACAACCATACTATAAAAAAAACTTTAAAATAAACAAGAAAGAGCTAGAAAATGCTGAAGAATTTTATAAAAAAGAAATTTCAATACCAATTTTTCCAGGCATAAAAAAAATTCAATTGTTTAAAGTAATAAATGAATTAAAACATATATATTAATTAGAATTAAGTGAAAATAATTCTGTTTTTTCTAGGCATTAAGCATTAATATTACAATCAAACTAGATTCGTACTTCGATGATTTTTGAAAATCTATATATCATATTAACAATCGCAATATTTTTATTGATATTTTATAAATTATCAAAAAAAATAATTAAGTTTGGTTTTTTAATAGCTGCAAGTTTTTTTTTAATTTTATATTTAACAGGTTGTTCAAAGGGTAACTTAGATTTATCTGGAGATCTAAATAATGTTCAGGATAACACGCTAACAAGAATAAAAGATATGCCTTTTGTTCAAAAATCAGAAGTTAACATATCTAGAAGCTTAATACTTGGAGAGGGAAAAACATGGAGTGGACAATTAGTAATAAAAGTTCCAAGAACAAAACCCGAAGTTTTTAATTTTTATATAAAAAATATTGAAGATTTTGGTTGGAAAGAGCAAACTACTATTAGAGGCGAAACTAGTGTTCTTAACTATGTAGGGGAAAATAATAGAGTAGCAATAATAAGCATCAAAGAAATTATGTTTAATAAATCCGAAGTTATGATTTCAGTTGCTCCTTATACAGAGGAATTTGAAGAAGCTGTAGGTGAATATATTAACGAAAAATATTTAGAAATAACAGACTGGAAAAAAGATTAACTTATCTTTAATATATTTAAATTCTATTTGATTGCTATAAATCCTTCAAAAGCGATAAATTTGAACACCGACATATAATCTTTAAAACCAGCTCTTTTAAGGAATTGAAGATTCTCTTTTGAAGAAAATGGATCCAATACTCCTTTTAAACTTCTAGATTTTTCGATTATCTCACTTGAGGAAAATCCATTTTTAATTTTAAACTCATTATAAATGAGTGACATAATATCTTGGAAACGTGCATCAGGAGCTCTTACTTTTTCAAAAAATAAAAAAGCCCCACCCCAATTCAAAGATTTAAAAATTTTATTAAAAAGTTTTTGTCTTTCGGATGGCTTGATAAATTGTATTGTGTAATAAGAAGTTATAAAATCACACTTTTGAAGGTTTATTTTTGAAACATCTTTATTCAAAAAATGAATATTTTTAAAATTTTTACAATTTTTTTTTGCAAATTTAATCATATTTGATACTTCATCAACTCCATAAAAATTTGCTTTTTTTTCATTATTTCTTGCTGCTAATTTTTTTAGAAATGCACCGGTTGAACAACCTAAATCATAGCATTTTGAATTTTTTTTTATAAAAAAATCTGAAATATCTAATCCAATTTCATGAGCCCATTCATACATAGGCACCGATTTATTGATATGTGTATCAAAATTTTTGTAAACTTTTCCATCGAAAGACCAATTAGCATTTGATGATTTTATTTTTGATCCAACGTTTTTTTTCATTTTACTTATTTATACTATTTGTTTTTTTTTAAAATTATATTATAAATTTCACTTATACCTCTTACGAGCTAATCTTTGGATATTTTTTTCATACAATTGGCAGAATTTTTATAAAAAAGTGAGATTTCTATATCAATTTTTCCTGAATTAAAAAAAATTGATTTGTTAAAGGTAATAAATGAATTAAAACTTATATATTAATCTACAACAGGTATAATTTTATAAAAAAACATAATTATATGAAAAACGGATATGAAGCCTTAATTAGGCAAATTACAAACGCTAGGAAAAAAAATAATACCAACTGGATGAATTTACTGAGAATTTCAATTAAATATGCGCCAAATCAATCGAAAAAAATTCTTAAAAATATAAACAAACAAGACAAAAAAATATCACAATTGTTAAGAAAAATAACAAAAAAATAAATCTGCCTTTATGGTATTAAGAAGAGCAAAAATTTCTGACTCAAAATTATTCTTTATTTTAAGAAATCAGTCTTACACGAGAATTTACTCAGAAAATAAAAAAAAAATAACATACAGAAGACATAAAAATTGGTTTCTACTAAACTATAAAAAAAAAGACAATTTCTTTTATGTAATTTCTTTTAAAACAAAAGATGCAGGATATCTAAGAGTTCAAAAAAAACAAAAATTTTATGATGTTTCAATATGTATAAAAAAACAGTTCAGACGACTAAATATTGCTTATAAATCACTAATAAATTTATCAAAATATATTAAAAAAAAGATAATACTAAAAGCTAAAGTCAACTTAAAAAATATATCATCTATACGTTTATTTATTAAGTCAGGATTTACAATAAAACAAGTTAGCAAAAATAATTTAATAATGATTAAAAAAATATAAATTATATGAATATTTATATTTTAACTGAATTAACAAAAAGAGAATTAGACTCAAATTTACTTCTTGCTTGCATCGCAGCTGAAAATAATTTTGATATAATAATTTCTAATTCTGCAACAATAAAATTTCTTAATGACAAAAAACTTTTAAAAAAAGGATTATTCCATACTAAAAGTTTAGTGCATGGTGATAAAAAAAAACAACTTCATGAATCTTTAAAAAAAAATGATATTAAAATTTCAAGTATTGATGAAGAAGCTGGATTAATTCTCAAAGATTTAGTTGCTTTTTCTAAAGCCAGATTTACAGAAGAAGATTTTAAAGTTGCAGATAAAATATTTTGCTGGGGCAGAAACGATTATGAAACATTAAATTCTTTATTTAATAATTCAAAAGATAAATTAGTTTTATCTGGAGCACATAGGTTTGATATGATGAGAGAAGAATTTAATAATTATTGGAATTTTTCAAAAGCAAAAACAAAACAAATAACTATTTCAGGAAATTTTAACCTAGTAAATGGATTTATTAATAAATCCAAAATAATTTCAGAATTGGAAAGGCAGGGCTATTTTTTGAGAAGTGAAAAATTTAAAAATGAAATGATTAATACAATACATGACTTGGAAAAAAAATTTCCAAAATTTCTTGAAATGCTAGATATAATTATTCAACGATTTCCAAATGAGAATTTTTATTTAAGACCACATCCCCTAGAAAGAATAGAAACTTGGCAGAATCATTTTTCAAAATTTAAAAATGTAAAAATTTCTAAAGATGGAAATATTAATGAGCAATTGGTGAATTCAAAGCTGCTTATTCATAATTCCTGCACATCTGCATTTCATTCTTTTTTTTATAATGTGCCAACCATAAGCTATGAGCCTATTGAATGTACTTCTGATTATGGCCTACCTGCCAATGAATTAAGCGAAAGAGTAAAAAAAGTTGATGATTTATGTGATTTAATAAAAGAAATAATTAATAATAATTATAAAATTTCAAATGAAGAGCAAAAAAATAATCTATTTGAGCATAAAGTTTATAAATCATCATCTAAATATTCTTCAGAGATTATTGTCGATGAGTGGAAGAAAATCTCTAGTTTCTCAGATAGCGATCGACTTAATATAGAAAAAATTAAATATGAACTTTTTAAAAAAAAATTAGTAAATAATTTAAAAAGAATAACTTTGAAAATACTTAAGCCATTTAAAATGCTATACCATGATAAAAAATTCGAAGATTTAGATGAATCAATTATTTCCAGTAAAATAAAAAAAATTCAAATAATTTTAAATATAAGTTCAAAATTAACTGTGAAAAAGATTTCAGATAGATGTTTTTATATAAGAAAAATATGATATTTATTATAAAAAATTTGTTTAATGGTTATTAAAAAAAAATTTGGTCCTTATATTCGTGAGTTAAGAATTGGCCATGGAATCGGTCAAAGAGAATTAGCTGAAAAGATTGGGATAGCGGCTTCATATCTAAATGATATTGAAAAAGAAAAACGAACTGCTCCAAAACCAAGTATAATTAAAAAATTATCTAACTTGTTGAAAGTTAATAATGAAGATCTTAATGATTTAGCAGGAATTTCAAAAAAAAGTATAGCTCCCGATATTAAAGATTATGTTCAAAATAATCCAAAAATTATCTCACTCATAAGATCTATTAAAGAAAATAATTTAAGTTATGATCAAATTGATGATTTAGAAATCTCTTTAAAAAAAAGCAATACTAAAGCATTAATTATTGCGGCAGGTTTAGGAAGTAGATTAAAAAAACATACAGAAAATTTACCTAAATGCATGTTAGATTTTGGAGGAAAAACATTGCTTGAAAGGCAACTAGAAGCTTATAGAAAATGTGGAGTAACTAACATCTCTTTAGTTAGAGGGTATAAAAAAGAAAAAATAAATTATAAAGGTTTGAAATATTTTGAAAATAATGACTACCGAAACAATAATATATTAAACTCTATATTTTATGCAGAAAAAATTATTGATGGTAATATAATTATTTCCTATTCAGATATTCTATTTGAACCTTCAGTTGTTAAAAGAACACTTGAGTCAAATCATGATATATCCGTGGTTGTTGATATAGATTGGAGAGGATATTATGTAGGCAGAAAGGACCATCCCATCAGTGAGGCGGAGAATGTAATATTTAACTCCAATAATGAAGTAGAGAAAATTGGAAAAATTAATACAGGAAAAGAAGAGGTCCATGGAGAATTTATAGGTATGATTAAACTGACCAATCGAGGTGCTAAAATTTTCAAACAACATTTCCATCGTTTGAAAAAAATTTATTGGAATAAGCCATTTCAAAGAGCCAAAACATTTCAGAAAGCATACCTAACTGATATGATGCAGGAACTAGTGGATATTGGTGTTAAAGTTCATTGCATAATTATTGAAAGTGGATGGAAAGAAATAGACACAGTAGAGGATTACAAAAAAGCCCTTGATGGATTCAAGCGAAAATTAACAAAAATTTAACATATTCGCAATAAAATACCCTTTTTTATAAGTCAAAATTAACTTGTAAGCGAACAAAGTTAATGATAATGAAAGGAAAAAAATGTTAAAAAAAGCTTTAGTAACCATAATGGTGGTTTTATTCATCGGCAATTTAAATGCTGATGCTAAAACATATAAAATGGTATTTGTCCCTGCCAGTGAAAAAGGTGACGAAAGTGATTATACAAACTTAATATCAATTACAGAAAAACTTACAGGTTTTGATATAGAAACAATTAAAGTTACAGATTACAACGCAGCAGTAGAGGCTATGAGGGCTGGCAGAGCACATATAGCTTGGTATGGAGGTAAAACTTACGTAAAAGCGGCTGAGATTGCTAACGCAGAAGCATTTGCAGCCGGTGTTAGACCAGGTGAAAAAGATGCAGGCTATTATACTTACTTTGTTGTTAAAAAAGATAGTAAGTTAAATGAATTTAAAGATGTTAAAGGTAAAATTTTATCTTTAAATTCTATTGGATCAACAAGTGGTGATTTAATTCCACAAGTTGAATTAAATAAAATTAATCTTTCTATAAAAAACAAAGATCATTTTGATAAAGTTTTTTATGCCGGTAGTCATGATGCATGTTTATTAGCTGTAATAAATAATCAATCTGATGTTTGTGGAATGAGTTCAAGAAATTTTGAAGCTAGATTAGAAGATGGAACTTTTCAGAAAGAAGATATTAGAATTATACATAAATCTGACAGAGTTCCACCTCCACCATTAGCTTATTCAAAAATAATTCCAAAAAAAGATAGAGAAAAAATTAAAAAAGCTGTCCTAGAAGCTCACAAACATGGTGAGATTGCTGGGTATGGTGGAAAAATGTCTCATTATATGGAAGTTAAAGATTCTGACTATAATGTTTTGAGAGAAGTGATTGAATTATTAAATAAGAATAAAAGTTAAATTAATAAAGGACCGATATGCTTGAAATAAATGATCTTAAAAAAACTTTTGAGAATGGCAGTCCCGCTTTAAAAGGAGTTAATTTAAAAATTAATAAAGGTGAATTTATAAGTATCTTAGGACCTAGCGGTTCAGGTAAGACAACTTTATTAAGAAGTATTAATGGTCTTGAAACTATAAGTGGAGGAGAAATTTACTTTGATAATAAGAGAGTAGACAATAATTCCATTTCAGAGGTTCAAAAAAAAACAGGAATGATTTTTCAAGAATTTAATTTAATAAATAATTTATCGGCAATAAACAATGTTTTAACAGGTCTTTTAAATTCAAGTAATAAGTTTTTGTCATTATTTTATTTATTTACAAAAGATCAAAAAATTAAAGCTTTAAAATCTTTAGAAACTGTTGGTTTACTTGAAAAATCCTATAATAGATCGGATGAACTATCTGGAGGTCAAAGACAAAGAGTTGGAATTGCCAGAGCTATAATTAAACAACCATTATTGTTATTAGCTGACGAACCTGTTGCAAGCTTAGATCCTAAAGCTGCTAATTTGATTTTATCATTATTAAAAAAAATAAATAAAGAATTTGGTACAACAATTTTATGCAATCTTCATCAGGTTGATTTAGCAAAAAAATATTCAGATAGACTGGTAGGTCTTCTTGATGGAAAAATTATATTTAATGAAAAATCTGAAAATATTAACAAAACTAATTTAGAAAAAATATATGTCTAATATAGAAAAGAATATTTTAGAACTTAAAATTAATAATAAGGACAAACATCTTGAGAATTATTTAAAACCCCAATGGTCTTGGAAAACTCTAATTTCTATAGTTTTATTTTGTTCTGTTTTAGTATTTATCATTAAAGATTTAGAAATTGATTTTATTAAATTGATGTCAGATTCCTCAAAATATTTTGGGGATATTCTATCAAGAATGCTTCCTCCCGATTTTAGTAATTTAAATGAATTAATTTATGCAATGTTTGAAACTATCGAAATTGCCTTCCTAGGTACTTTTATTGCAATTGTTTTATCTATTCCATTAGGATTATTTTCTGCAAGAAATTTAGCTCCTAATTATTTCATATATATTGTCTGTAAGACCGTAGTAATATTTTTTAGAGCGATACCTGAATTTATTATTGCTATGATTTTAGTTATTGCAATTGGCTTTGGAGCAATGCCAGGAGTACTTGCATTAGGTTTGCATACAATGGGTTTTTTAGCAAAATTCTATGCAGAGGATATTGAACATATTAATAAAGGACCAATAGATGCTTTAAAATCATCAAGTGCCACTAAAAGCCAAATTATTTCATTTGGTGTTATTCCTCAAATCTTACCATCTTTTGTTGCAAACAACTTATATATCTTAGATCGTAATGTAAGAATGGCTACAATGTTGGGTATCGTTGGAGCTGGTGGCATAGGTTATGAATTACAATCCTCATTTAGAATGTTTGAATATGAAAGAGTGTCAGCAATCATAATACTTATTTTTGTTACAATTTTTTTAATAGACCATTTTTCTTCTTTTATTAGATCTAAAATAAAGTAATTATTCTCTAATAGACTAGTTTTTTAAACCATATATTATCAAGTATTCGCGCACATGTTTGTTTTTAAAATTTCAGGTTATATATACTTATTATTTGCAGTAATACTTGGAATTTCAGCTAATGGTTTTTTAAAAACTACAAATGGTTTTACTAATATTTTTCCAACAATTTTTTGCGTAGTGTCAATCGTTTTATGTTTGTTTTGTTTATCTAGAGCTATGAATATAATTCCAGTTGGTTTTACTTATGCAACTTATGGCGGATTAACCATTACAGCAGTGACTATATTTGGAATTTTTAAATACAATCAATTACCAAATATTCACGGCATTATTGGTATAATTCTTATTATAATAGGTGTTATTCTTGTTAATTATCTTGGAAAAATAAATCCTTAAATTAGACACATATAAAATTTATAAATCGAATTTAAAAAATGACTTATAAAACAATAAATACTGTAGGTACTGGTTATAGTGGCTCCTCTGCTATCTATGAATTTTTACAAAAAACAAAATTATTTTACGACCCTTTTCCAAATAACCAATTTTCAATCTCCTATGATCCTGGAGGATTGTTAGATTTAGAGAGTGTAATTAAAAATCAATTTACGATTAATAAATCAAAGATGGCATATAATAATTTTGTTGAATTAATTAATTTTTATTGCAATCAAAATGAAAGATTTAAAGTAGGCAAAAACTTAGTAAAATATAACAAAGATTTAAATTATTTACTCACAAATTTCTTAAACAATATTGTAATTCTAAAATATAATGGAGAAACTGCTTTCACAAACTATAAAAGTAGTTTTTATGAAAACTTAAAATATAAGATTCTGAATTATTTCTATAAATTTAAAAAAGAAAAAAGAAAAAATAGAAATAAATTATTTATATTTTGTGATATTGAAATTTTTGAAAAAGAAGTAAAAAAATTATTTTTTGAATTGTATGAAAAAAATAATCAACAAAAGAAAGATATAATTTTAGAGCAAGCCGGAACTATTTTTCATCCCAAATCTTCATTGAAATATTTTAGCAACCCTTATAATCTATGCGTGTTAAGAGATCCGAGAGATATTTATACTGAATTAAAAAGAAAAGGATACAAATTTCCTGGTTACAGTGTAGAAATATTCTGTAGTTGGTATGAAAATATTTATAAAAAAATTAATTTAGATGAAAAATTAGATGAAAAAGTATTTTTTTTCAATTTTGAAGATTTTGTAAT